>Ga0207139_1033_pt1 | contig 25909 bp, 28 predicted proteins | sample Alteio_BWMinHeat_7_FD_153585 | JGI IMG/M metagenome (GOLD analysis project Ga0207139, IMG submission 153585) | Enriched cells from forest soil in Barre Woods Harvard Forest LTER site, Petersham, Massachusetts, United States -... | ecosystem: Environmental > Terrestrial > Soil > Temperate forest >... | reverse complement strand
CGGGCTTAGCGATGACGCCGGCAAAAATGTAAGTGATTAGCCTACTCCGAGACAAGCTCTGACCATTTAATTGCTGGTTCATCATTTTCAACTATCCAGATTTATCGGCGGCATTTATTCTGTTCCGTCGTTTTGAGATTATGTCTGCGCATTGTGCCAATGAAATTCCTGAAGCGTTGGAAGACCCGGATCCTGCTGTTCTTCGCTGTAGTCGGGCCGGGCTTTATTACCGCGAACGTCGACAACGATGCCAACGGCATCTTCACCTATTCGCTTGCCGGGGCAAAGTTTGGGCACATGCTGTTGTGGACCATGATCCCCGTCACTCTGGCGCTGATCGTGATCCAGGAGATCGCCGCCCGCATGGGCGCCGTGACCGGCAAGGGGCTAAGCGATCTCATCCGGGAGGAATTCGGGTTTCGCATTACGTTCTTCATGATGATCGGAATCTTGATCATCAACTTCGGCAATGTGGTCGGCGAGTTTGCCGGCATTGCCGGTAGCCTGGAACTTTTCGGCCTCCGCAAATACTATACGGTTCCTATCTGCGCGTTAATTGTCTGGCTGATTGTGGTCAAAGGCCAGTACAAGACCGTGGAGAAGGTTTTTCTGGCAGCGTCGTTTTTCTATATCACTTACATTTTTGCCGGCGTCATCGCTAAGCCCGCCTGGATTGACGCTCTGGTGGCCACCATCAAACCACCGCAAAAAGATATGTTCCTTCACCAGGATTACCTATACATGGTAATTGGTGTGGTCGGTACAACGATTGCGCCCTGGATGCAGTTCTATCTACAGTCCTCGATTGTGGAGAAGGGCGTCACCCGCCGTCAGTACAAGGCTTCGCAGATCGATGTGATCTCAGGTTGTATTTTCACCGACGTGGTGGCTTGGTTCATTATTGTGGCCTGTGCCGCGACGCTTTATGTGCATGGCTATCACAACATTGCCGACGCCAAAGACGCGGCCCAGGCTCTGCGGCCCCTCGCGGGAGATTATGCCTACATCTTGTTTGCGGTGGGCTTGTTCAATGCTTCGCTGTTTGCGGCATCGATTCTCCCGCTTTCGACCGCGTACACGGTGTGCGAGGGCTTGGGATTTGAATCAGGAGTAGGGAAAAGGTTCAGCGAAGCGCCCGTATTCTATTGGCTCTACACCATCCTGATCGTGGCTGGGGCGGGCGTCATCCTGATTCCGAACTTGCCGCTGGTGAAGATTTCTATTTTGTCGCAGGTGGTAAACGGGATTGCGGTGCCTCCGGTTTTAATCTTCATGTTGCTGCTGGTCAACAAGAAGGAACTCATGGGCGAGTACGTAAACTCGCGCGTCTACAATGTGATTGCCTGGATTACGACGGTAGTGATGACGATTTTAAGTATTGCCTGGTTCTGGACCCTGCGGGCGGGATAGCTCGATCGGTGAAATTCTTCCCTGTGCCAGATCTTGAACCAACTTCCGATCCGCTTCCAGGAAATCGTAGGCAGGCAACTCCGGGCGCTCGACCCAACGAATTTCTCGAAAGATTCGGTTTTCCAACTGACCCTGATACTCCCGGACCGCGAAGAAACGCAGTTCGACCGTTGTGCCGTTTGGGTAGTCGTGCCGAATCCGCATCACTTCTTCCTCGATGCGAGCGTCGATGCCCAATTCCTCCTCGAGTTCGCGGCGCAAAGCGTCCCGAGGCTGCTCACCAGCTTCGATCTTGCCGCCCGGAAACTCCCACTTCAGCGGCATGGTCTGGTGACGAGTGCGCTGGCAGATAAGGACCGTCCCGTCCCGAAAAATCAAGGCTGCGACGACGTGTTTCATGACAGGGAGGCATTCCTCGTGCGAGCGCGGCTCACGGTTGGGAGGGACGCAATCGGCACAGGGCCGGAGCGTGGACCTCGCCCTTCTCGGCTCTCAGGTCTCGGATTTTTCCAGTTGCTTGCCGACCAGAGCGGCACAATACTCGACCAGTTCGCGATCTTCGTCGCCAAAGGCCGCATGGAAATGGCTGTCGATGTCCAGTTCGCCCACCACTTTGCCGTGGACAAATACCGGCACCACGATTTCAGACTTGGTTTCAGTGGAACAAGCCAGATAGCGCTGATCCTTGCTGACGTCGTCCACGATGACGGTCTTGCCCGTAGAAGCCGCGGCTCCACAGATCCCTTGGTTGAGCGGAATGCGAGTATGCGGAGTCATCGCTCCCTGGAACGGGCCCAGCGCCAGCATGCGCGTCTGCCCCGGGACTGACTTCTCAATCATGTAAAAGCCCACCCAGTTGTACTTCAGCAGGCGGTCGTGCAAGAGCTTGACGATCTCCCACATCAGATCTTCGACCGATCCCGAGGCGCGGGTCAGCCGATCTAGATCATCCACAATCTCGCCAAGTTTGGAACCCAAAGGCATTAGTCGAACCCTAACCTACCGCGACCGATGCTCACCTGATCGATCTAACCCTTTGATATACATCTTAGACCGGGCGGTTGTGGAAAACACTCGGGATGAATCACAGCCGCCAATGCCCGCAGACCATGGAGCAGGGTTGGGGCCGGAGTATTTAGGAACTCGTCGCGAATGCAGTACACTCGGCCTTCTCGCACGGCCCGTATGTCTTCCCAGCCGCGGTCACGAATGATTTTTTGCAACGGAACCCGGTCGCCCGCGCCGCACCAGGCGGCTACAACCACATCTGGATCTTTGCTTATCATTGCTTCAGCCGACACTTGTATCCCCGGTTCGCCGAGGAACTCACCGCCCGCCGCTTCGACGAGTTCCGCTACCCATTTTTGCGACGCGATCAACGGTTTGCCCCACTCTTCACAGAACACGCGTGGCCGCGGCTTGGCAAAGGTCTGGGCTCGTACCGCGGCAATCTCCCGCTGCATGTCCCCGATCACTTGTTGGCCTTGCTCTGCGGCTTCCACAATCCCAGCGATGGTCGCAATGTCGGTGTAGATGTCAGCCAGTGTTTTGGGCGCAAGTCCGAGAAAGCGCACCCCCGACTTGAGGATCTCCGCCACCGCCTTTTCCTGATAAGGGACCGCTGCAATCACCAGGTCGGGACGGGCTGACATGATTTGTTCGCTGCGGGCAGTCCAGGAATCGGCTACGATCGTTCGCCCGCCGACGGTGACTTCCGGGCAAACGTCTGCGCAGTATTTGGTACAGGCTACTACCCGGTCCAAGCGACCGACAGAGTTGAGAATCACGGTTGCGCTGGGCTGAAGGCAGACGATACGCTGCGGCGTGTGGTCGGAAACCATCTACTGCTGATATTACAGAAACACCACCCAAAGCAGAGCCTTGCCTGGGCGACCGGAGGGATCACCTAGATTACAATTCCTGCGATGTACTCCCCCCTCCTTCTCGATCACTTCCAGAATCCCCGCAATGCCGGCGACGTGGCCGATCCTGACGCCTCGGTGCAGATTGAAAATCCAGCCTGCGGCGACATCCTGAAACTGACCGTGCGAGTGGCCGATAGAAGAATTGCGGAAATTCGCTTTCGCGCCAAAGGATGTGTGCCAGCCATCGCCTGCGCCTCGCTCTTAACCGAACTGGTTCAGGGAATAACCATCGCGCAGGCTGGCAAGTTGCGCCGGGAAGAGCTGGTGCATGCCATCGGTGGCTTACCCGACGCATCCTCACATGCAAGCCATTTGGCCATTGACGCCCTTCAGTCATTGCTGACACAAATCAAAAGCTAGCTATCGAGTTCCGGGATCAACACGGCTAGAATTTAGGCTTTTCCGAGAGAGTCAGGGAGGTATGTCGGCCACTTATTTTGCTCAGCAATCTTCTGCAACTGCGCCGTAGGGTTGAGCGCGAACGGATGGCGAGAGATCCCGAGCATCGCCGCGTCCCAAATTGAGTTGCCGAAGGCAATATCCGGACCCCGTCCGATGACGTCCAGAATCGCTCGCGGCTTGCCTTCGCCGCTGGGAACGCGGATCAGTTCATCGGTGATCTTGCCGTCGACGACCCGCACTGCAGCTGCGAGAATCTTCTGCTCCGGAATTCCAAAATGTTTCATGCTCGCGCGGATGACCCACTCATTAGTGGACGACACTGCCCAGACATCGCATCCCGATTCTTGCAGACGATGCACCAGGGCGCGCATCTCGGGGAAAATCTGGGAAGCTATATGCCCGTCGAAATATTGATGTGCGGCGCGTAGCACTTCAGACTCGCGCAGGCCGCGGTGCATGGTGACCATTTCGCCACACATGTCGTCTTCGCTGACTTTGCCAGCCAGGTAGTCGGCGTATCGGGCCCGCGCCCAGCGCACGATCTCGTCAGAAATCAAGCCTTGTTTCATTTCCCAGGTGAAGAAGCCTTCGCCGGCATCGCCCGCCCACAGTGTGCCGTCACAGTCAAAAACGGCAAGCCGAGGCTGAAGCTGCAGAACCGAATCTATGAACTTTGCTGCTTGAGCAGAAGAGTTGGAGCTTACATTCGTTGCATTCATGCTTTCGATGACCCCTGATGGTCCAACACAGTAGATTGTGAGAGAAGTGCTTGGTAATCCTCCGGCGTGTTCACGTTCACCACGACGAGTGGATCGTTCACTGGCATGTATTCGATATGTTCTCGATTTTCGTGCTCCAAGTCGCGTGCAGTCGCTGTCGCTGGAGCTCTCAAGAATACCTCGATCATCTCACGACCAATAAGGATCGGGTGTCCGTGTTTGCCGCCGTATTCAGGTATCACCGACCATTTGTCGACGGAAGCGTTCTCAAACGCTCCACGCAGTTTCTCTATGATCCCCGCACTCACCGGCGGACGATCCACAAGGGTGATGATGGCCGCGTCGCGGCCACGATTTAGGACCTCTCGTAAGCCGACCTGCAAAGAGCTGAATTGTCCTCGATCCGGGTCGGGATTTGTCACCAGAACGGCAGCGGTTGCGTAGACGAATGGCGCGAGGGCTGATTCGTTCTTGCCTGCGATTACGATCACCATGTCAGTAAGGGGGCTGAGAGCATGGATCGCGGCGGAGAGGAATGTCTGACCTGTCGAGGGAGACCCTGCTGGTGTCGGGGGCCAAGGCAGGAGTGCCTTATCTCGGCCCATGCGAGTAGACTCACCTGCCGCAAGAATCACTCCGTACCAACTCGGCGACCGGGCCATGTGGCGAAGATAGCAGAAATTCTGTAAGTTGCGATTGAGGATTGCGGCGGAGGCGGTTAAGGCTCTTCGGCGTCCACCGAAGCCTCACCGATAAGTTCTGAGGTTTCGGACTTGGGTTTTCCGCGATGAAACCAGCTCATGTGAGGCATCGCGCGCTCGACCTGACGACGCACGGCAATTAATTCGGCGGTGATGGCCACGGCAATTTCTTCCGGAGTGCCCGCTCCGATGTCCAGGCCAACCGGGGCATGCACGCGTTCGAACAGTTGCGGCGAAAGACCTTCTTCGGTGAGTTGACGGAAAATCTCTATGGTTTTGCGCTTCGACCCGATCATTCCGATGTAACGCGCTTGCGTTTGCACCGCCCAACGCAGCACGCGCATATCGTCACGATGACCCCGAGTGGTGATCACGACGTAGGAAGACTCGCCGGGCGAGAGCTTGGCCATGACCTGCTCAAAGTCTCCAGCGATCACGTCTTTAGCTTCGGGAAAACGTTCGCGGTTGGCATAGCTTTCGCGGTCATCAACCACGGTGACCTCGAAGCCGGCAATCTGGGCAACTCTATAAAGATTGAAGGCGACGTGACCTGCGCCGAAAATGTAAAGAGGCGCCGGCGGGAGAACCGGCTCGACGAAAATTTCCAATGTGCCGCCGCAGACCAAGCCGGTATCGTACTTCGGATCCTGATTGAGATTGAAGGTCAGAGTACGCGGCTTTTCCGACTCCATAACCTCGCGGGCAGCTTGCCAGACCTCGGCTTCGACGCATCCTCCGCCGATGGTGCCGACGATGGAACCGTCGTCGCGGACCAGCATCTTCGCCGTTTTGAACGAGGGAATCGAACCGCGCACGTTGACGATGGTCGCAACCGCACCCCGACGTCCGTCGTGGCGCAGCTTGACGATCTCCTCGTAGATGTCCATCTCGTGTGATTATCAGTCGGTTAACAGGGCAAGTCAACGGACCAAAGCAAAAAGGCCCGGATAATCTGTGAACAACGCCTGGGTGTTCGTGCTGGCGTGTGGTAGTTTTTCCCGTTGGAGGATTCATGAAAGCTGTGCGCATTCACGAATTCGGCGGGCCGGAGGTTCTTCGCTACGAAGATGTCCCCGACCCAAAGCCGCGGAAAGACCAAGTACTGGTCCGCGTCCGAGACTGTGCCATGAACCATCTTGATATCTGGGTGCGCAAAGGATTGCCTGGTGTGAACCTGCCGCACATCCTGGGAAGCGACGTCGCGGGGGAGATCGTTGAGGTTGGCGAATATGTCTCCGGCTTCAAACCGGGGCAGCGCGTGCTGCTGGCGCCCATGCACTTTTGCAATCATTGTTCGAAGTGCGTAGCCGGGCTGCAGAACCAGTGTCCGGAGTTCACCGTACTCGGCAATCGCGTGGACGGCGGGAATTGCGAATTGATGTCTGTGCCCGCGGTCAACATCATCCCGATTCCGGACAATCTGGAATTCAACGACGCTGCTAGCGTGCCGCTTGTCTTCTTGACAGCTTGGCACATGTTGGTTGGGCGCGCCGGAATTCGTCCGGGACAGACGGTGCTGGTGCTGGGTGCCAGCTCCGGAGTTGGGATTGCTGCGATTCAGATTGCCAAACTCTTCCATGCCCGCGTGATTACGACGGCGGGAGATGAGAAGAAGCTGGAGAAGGCTCGCGCGCTGGGCGCGGACTTCGGAATCAATCACTACCAGCAGAAAATCTCTGAGGAAGTGAAGAAGATTACAAACAAAGAAGGCGTGGACATTGTGGTCGAGCACGTGGGCCCAGCTACCTGGGACGAAAGTGTGAAGTCGCTGAAACCGGCGGGTACGCTGGTCACTTGCGGCGCGACCACCGGGCCCCAGGCTGCGCTGGATTTGCGCTTCATCTATTCCCGCCAGCTTTCCATCCTTGGATCGTATATGGGAACCATGGGCGAGTTGTATGAGGTGTTGGGACACGTCTTCGCAGGACGGTTGAAGCCAGTTGTGGATCGCACCGTCCCTTTGAAAGACATCCGGACCGCGCACGAACACATGGAGAAGAGTCAGATGTTCGGCAAGATTCTGCTGAACCTATAGCAATCTTTCATCCTTTGCCACGTGAGTCTAGAGAGGTGTAGAGGTTCCGGCCGAAGTCCGCGCGAGATCCCTCACTCGGCTGAAAAACGCCGAGTCTCGGGATGACGTCTTCCTGATAGAGGAACCCGTACTAACTGTAGTTCCGCGTTCCGCTTCGGCGTCATCCCGACGCGCTGCGCTTTCTGCAGCGGGGGAGCAACGGGCGCGAAGTGCCTATCTGCGTGATCTCCCTCAGAGTAATGCCGTCATCCCGAAGTCCCGGCGTTTTCTCCAGCCGGGCGAGGGATCTGGCGTGGGCTGCCTGGCGGTGCTGTGCATCCGTCACGGACAAGCTCGCCACGCTTCTGGCGTTTTGATGGGGTACAATCAGCCGCCGTGTTCTTGAGGTCATCGGTCGCATCTCGGATGTCAAGACAATTGCTTCGGGCAAAGGTATTCGGGAACGACGGCGATTGCAAAAGGTTTATGGTGGCCGTCGCTGGAAAGAACCTCAAAGGCACGACAATTGTCAAGCTGACGGATGGTACGATATGTAATGGCGAGGTGCACTGGTACGAGGCACACGGGATTGGCGCGAAAGAGTTTAAGATCAAACGGATTCTAGAACTACAATGAGGCGAACTGAGGCGCGATTCGTCGTTTGTGTCAAGAACCAGGAATATGCCGCTTCGCTTGAGCTGCGGAAGCTCTATCAGGTCGTGACTGATGAAGCTGCGGCTAAGCTTCACCAAATTCGCGTGATTGACGAGTCCGGTGAAGACTATCTGTATCCCAAAGAATACTTCGTTCCAGTCCAACTCCCCCAGTCGGCGGAAAAAGCTGTGCGGCGCGCAGCCACCAGCAGAAACTGATACTCTGCAGGTCCTGCGTCCCTCAGCCCCCTCGGGGTTTAGAATAGAAACATCATGCCTCGTGAGCAGAGCTTCGGGACCTACGTCACCACCGAAAATGGCAAGAAAGTAGTCAAGGAACTTACCTTCGGGAATCCAACCCCCGAAGGAGTGGTGCTTACCACGATGGACTCGGCCATCAATTGGATGCGCAAGAACTCGATTTGGCCGATGAGCTTTGGCCTGGCTTGCTGCGCTATTGAGATGATGTCCATGGGCGCCTCCCGCTTCGACATCGCGCGCTTTGGCGCGGAAGTATTCCGCCCGTCGCCCCGGCAATCAGACCTGATCATTATTGCTGGCCGAGTTTCAAACAAGATGGCCCCGGTAATCCGACAGCTTTGGGAGCAAATGCCCGAACCTAAATGGGTGATCTCGATGGGAGCCTGCGCAACTTCCGGCGGAGTTTTCAATAATTACGCCCTGGTGCAGAGCGTGAACCAGGTGATTCCCGTCGACGTGTACGTCCCTGGCTGCCCTCCGCGGCCCGAACAGTTGATCTACGCCATCACCCTGCTGCAGGAAAAAATCCAGAAAGAGCGCGGGACGCTGCGGCGGGCGTTGAATCTTTCCTAAGACGCGAATCAGATCCTACCTATCCCATGACTGTCTGATCCACTATTTCCGCTCAGCGAGGCGCCTTGAAGTCGATCGAAATGTTCACCTGTTGCTGAATCGGCTTGCCGTTCAGTAGAAACGGACGGTAACGCCACTGATTCACGGCTTGCATTGCGGCCCGAGCCAGCATTGGATGCCCGCTCGTCACTTTAAGGTCGCGAACCACTCCGTTCTCTGTAACTGTCGCTTGGAGATGCACAGATCCCTCGAGACGAAGGGTGATCGCCTGACGCGGATAAATCGGTTGCACCTTGTGAGCTAGAGCGCCACCCGAGAATCCCTGCGAAACTGGGGCTGCGAACTGGGGTAGTGTGGCCGGCACCGAGAGCAGGCTTACTAGTTCGGTGGCGTCAGTAGCGGGGCGTGCAACGGGAGGGTAGGAATGCTCGGCCGAATCTGGCGCCGCGTTGTGGGAAGTTGCAACCGGCGCCGCTTCCAATTTGCTGGCTCGCTGGATTGTGTCCAGCGGCCTCGGAGTGCCGCCGTCGGTTCGTGAATGCACCGGGTTGAGCTTCGTGGCGGGCGCCACCATTGACAAAACCTCTGCGGTTTCGGCCTGAGGCATCGCGGGCGCGGGCACTGCGGTCGTAGGTAGCGGTGCGCTGCGGGGGATTCCACCCCCTGAATTACGTCGCATTCTCCACCCAACGACCGAAAACAGCGATAGCATCGCCACAACGACAGCCGCCACCCGATAATACTGCCTGTGCTCACTCTGCAGGCCCCTGTGCGGAGGGATCGGGACCTTGCTGCGGACCTGGCTCAAGGGCGGCGTCGTCTCCAAGTCCGCTCGCCGGTGGGAAGTAGGCTCGGACTGAACTTCCTCCCCTGATTCGAACGCCGCTCCCTCCGCGAGCCTCGCCAGACGCGTCAGGAAATCCATGTGTTCTTCGGCGAATGCGCAGCGCTGGCTGGAGAATGCTTCCAGGATCCCGACGGTTTGGGCTCCTTGACTCATAGGAACGGCGGCGATGGATCGCAGTCCGAGCTTCCGGCAAACCTCCTGATCTGCACGATAGTCTTTGCTGGCGTCGTCGCACCGCAGCGTGTTTCCGGTGCGCAGGCACTCGCCGGAGATACCGGAGTCAACACTGAGTCGGGTACCGAGCGGCGGAGCCATTTCACCGCTTCTGCCCAGGCAGACAACAACCTCGTTGCGTCGCATGGCAATGGCCACCCCGCCCGATTGAGTAAGACGCTGAGCAGCTTCGGCGATCGCACCGAGAATCACGTCAACGTCTTGCGTGCCGGTGATGAAGTCCCCTAAAGCCAAGAAGATCGCGTTGGCGTCGTCGCGTGCTGCGGCGACCTGGGCTGAAGTCGGACTGTCGAGTTGGGGTAGTACGGGTGGTTCGGCCACTGCGTGGAACTCGGGACCTTGAAGTGGAGAATGAGCCATTCTTGGACGACCCCAGTAACTGCAATGTCTTAAGAGTCGCTGCCGCTCGGCTGGAAGCGGCAAAGCCGTGCATGGGGCGAGTGTCCTCCAAAGGGCGTTCATTGTCAACGATTGCTTCTGATAGACGACGGTCCCTCTTGCCTTGAGTGGTTACCGTGTAGAATGGCCGACCATGCGGCAGGCGGCCTACAGCCAGAGCGGACCGGCCATCGTGGCGCAGGCCCCCTGTCGTGCCGACCTGGCTGGCGGAACCGTCGACCTGTGGCCGCTGTATCTGTTCCATCCCGGCGCGCTCACCCTGAATTTTGCGGTCAATATCCTAACCACCTGCCGTATCACACCGCTGAAAGGGAAGCGCCTGCACTTACGATCGCTCGACACCAGACGCGAAGAGGAGTTCCCGAGCTTCGAGAGATTGCGCGCGGCACGCCGGTTTCGCCTGCCGCTGGCCGCGCGGCTGCTGCAATTTTTCGCGCCCAAAGAAGGCCTGCTGATCGAGACCGACTCCGAATCACCTGCCGGAGCCGGCATATCGGGATCATCGGCGCTGATGATTGCTACGACTGCGGCTTTGGCCCGTTTCACCGACCGCAATCTGACGCTCGAGCAGATGCGTGTGATCGCCCAGAACGTTGAATCCCAAATCATTCAGGTCCCCACAGGATGCCAGGATTATTATCCGGCACTTTATGGTGGCGCCAGCTCCATTCATCTCGATGCTGACGGCATCCACCGCGAGGCTATTCCAGTCATGCCGGAAGAGATTGAGTCGCGTTTCGTGCTGGCCTATACGGGGGCTCCGCGCAAGTCCGGCATCAATAACTGGGAGGTCTTCAAGGCTCACATTGACGGAGATAAACGCGTATTTCGTAACTTCGAACGCATTGTGGAAGTGGCCCGGGCAATGCACCAAGCCTTGGTTCATGCCGATTGGGATGAAGTCGGACGGTTGCTGCGCGAAGAATGGAAGCTCCGCCGCACCAATGCGCCGGGCATCACTACTCCGCTGATCGACAAATTGATTGCCGTGGCCGCCAAGCACGGCGGACGCGGCGCAAAGGCCTGCGGAGCTGGTGGTGGTGGCTGTGTGATATTCCTGGTGGAAAAAGGGGCCGCCAGCCGTGTGGCGACCGCAATCGGAGACAACGGCGGACGTGTCCTTCCGCTGCAAGTGGCCCGGGACGGCCTGAGAATTTCATCCGAGTGAGGTTGTCTCTCCGAGCGGAGCAAGGAATCCTAGCCAGGCGGTCGCGGCGCTTTGACCACCGCCACACAGAGCAAATCTACGGCGCGACCGACGGCAAGATGAAATCCGTTAACATTCGATCGGTCTGTTCGTGCATGCCACGGGTGCTGTAGTTGGTGCTGGTAATGACAACTACCATGTCCAAATCCGGAAACACAGCGACCTTGTTCCCGCCATTGCCCAACATGCAATAAGCCGGGAAATTCTTTTCACCCGACTTAAATCGCTTCAGCCACCAGAGATATCCGTATTCCGCGTTTTCGTCGACACGGGCATGCGGCTGCGTGGATGTTTTCACCCATTGTTCGGAGACGATCCGAGTCCGGTTCCAGACGCCTCCGTTCAAATACAACTGACCCAGCTTTAGCAGGTCTCGACTATGAAGACTTAATCCTCCGCCGGTCTGTGCCATGCCCATGGGAGATAGTGTCCAGCCCACTTTTCGGATTCCGAGCGGGGCAAACAAATTCTTCATGGCAAACTCGGGTACTGGCATTTTGGTCGCTCGCTCGAGGACTCCTCCCAAGGTACTGACGCCGGCGGTGCAATAACTGAAGCTGCGGCCGTATGGGGAATCCTGCGGCTTTGTGGCAAACGACGGGAATCCTCGAATCGGAAGGTCGAGGGTAAACTTGATCCAATCTTCGATCAAATACATGCGCTCCTCATTCCCACGCGAAAAATCATTGTTGTCATCACACTCCTGCAAGGAACTCATGGTGAGGAAGTCCTCAACTGTAATTTTCGCCTTGCGCGGGTCGGGATTCTGCAGAGGCTGTTTGTCGGGAAAGAACGGCAAGATCGGAGCGTCGACGCCAGGTAAACTGCCTTTGTCGATCGCAATGCCGACGAGCATACTGGTGATGGTCTTGGTGGCTGAACGAGTGTTTCGCAAACTCTCGGCGTCGCCGTCAAAATATGCCTCGTAAGCCAGCTTGCCGTGCCTCGCAATCAGAACGCTGCCGATTTTCTTGAGTTCACCGGAACGGGCCAAGCCTTCCATTGCCTGCAGACGGTCGCCGGAAATTCCGGCGGAGTTGGCGCTAACGACGGGCCAGTCATCCGGCTTTGTTTCTGAGGTGCCATCTTCCTTCGTATTCTGGGTCGGACGGTTTTGTCCGCGAAGATTCGGGCCAAACGCTACAAAGGCCAAGACTAGAACGATCAACCGCACACTTTTGGCAGCTCTACTCCCTTTAGCTCGATGGGCAGGAAGTGGATGCGCGGGATCAGCGGTCAACGCCATATTCGCACTCTCTACCTCTCAGACGGCGCTATAATGAAAGCGTTATCGGCCCGGGGTGTCCGATGAAGTCACGTTGCCTTCCGCTTCTCGTCTCTTTCCTTCTGGTGTCCCTGGCCGTTTTAACCGCTGACGACCAAAAATCCTCCGCAGCGCCGCGCCTCTCGAAGCAAACCCGGATGGACCTGATTCGGACCTTTAATGCCGAGTTGGTGTACGTGCGCTCACCGTTCCCCATGGGCAAAACCGGTCTCACCTTGAAGGATGGGAAGATTTTGCCCGATGGACCCGAACTAGAGCGATTAATGGCCATGTGGGGACCGTCCGCTAAGCCAGGAGACCAGGCACGCATCACCTCGATTCTGATCAAAGACGATCGGATCCACTTTGAGATCAACGGTGGCCCCATCAAGAAACAGAAGTGGTATCAGCACATTGAAGTGGGAGGGATGGGGGGTACGAGACCGATCGCGCCCAGCGACCCCAACGCCAATCCGCGCGGGTCTTTCGTGGACCTGGTGTTCGACCGCTATGTTCCAGACTTAAACCCACAGCAGCTCAAGGACCTGCTGCGGCCCGTGTTCGACTTCAATGCCAAATCGGCGGCGGAGGCTTATCTAGAGACAGTCCCGCCCAATGTGAAGGAAGCGATCAAGAACCATAACGTCCTGGTAGGCATGAATCGGGAGATGGTGATTTACGCCAAGGGGCGGCCGGCGAAAAAGATTCGCGAGAAAGATGGCGAAACTGAATACGAAGATTGGATTTATGGCGAACCGCCGCAAGACGTGCACTTCGTGCGCCTGGTGGGTGACGAGGTGATTCGGGTTGAGACCATAAAAGTAAATGGCGAAAAGCTTGTCCGCACCGATAAAGAAGTAATTCTGGCGCCGCAGCCCACGGTTGCTAAAGGACCTGATCAACCCGAAGCTCGTCCCGCGAACGCTCCCACCCTACGCCGTCCCGGTGAGGAACCGACGGACACCTCGTCTACGACCACTGTCAGTAAGAGGCCGACACCGGCGCCTCCTCCGCCTCCGCTCGACCCAGGTGGACCACCGAACTAGCTTGTTCTGCAAAGCTGTTCTGATATGTACTCTGCGCTCGACTTGGCTCCCACGCACCGCCGCTTTACACTGAACAGGTGAAGATCGCACTCGGTCAGATCAATCCCACGGTGGGGGATTTCAGCGGTAACGCCGCTAAGATCGTTGATTTTGCTCACCGGGCGCAGAGTGGGGGTGCCGGTCTCGTGCTATTCCCTGAACTCTCCGTCTGCGGTTACCCGCCCCGTGATCTGGTGGAACGGGCTTCCTTTGTCGCTCACAATTGGGAGACAGTCGAGCGAATCGCTGTGGAAACTCGAGGCATCGGCGTCATCTGCGGACTCGTAACTCCCGCAGAGGCCAAGACCGGCAAGTCGGCGATGAACTCCGCCGCTCTGCTTCAGGACGGCAAAGTGGCGTTTCTGCAGTCCAAAATGCTGTTGCCTACCTACGACGTCTTCGACGAAATGCGCAATTTCGCGCCGGCAAAAAGTCAGAAACTGTTCCCCTTTTTCGGCAAGCAGATGGCGCTCACAATCTGCGAGGACGCCTGGAACGACAAACACTTCTGGAACAGACGGCTTTACACCTTCGATCCGGTCGAAGCGCTGATTCAGGCCGGCGGCAATTTCATGCTGAACATTTCAGCGTCGCCATTTTGGCTGGGAAAACGTGAGCTCCGCCTTGAGATGCTCGCCGCTATCGCACGCAATTACAACGTGCCGGTAGTTATGGTCAATCAGGTCGGGGGCAATGACAGTCTGGTGTTTGACGGGTCCAGCCTGGTTCTGGATCCCAAGGGCAAGGTGATCGCGCAGGGTAAGTCCTTCGAAGAGGACTTGATTTATTTTGATTCCGACCAACTCACGGGAGAAGTCCACGAGCAGATCGCAGGTGAGGAAGCCAGCGCTTACGCCGCGCTGGTCTTGGGAACACGGGATTACGTCCGCAAGTGCGGCTTTAAACAAGTGATTGTAGGGTTGAGTGGAGGCATCGACTCCGCTTTGACGGCCACGATTGCGGTTGACGCGGTCGGGTCTGAAAATGTGATCGGCGTGGGGATGCCCGGTCCTTATTCGTCGCCGGGATCGATTGATGACGCAAAAGCTCTCGCCAAGAATCTGAGGATTCGCTTCGAACTGCTATGCATCACTGAAATTTTCGAGAGCTACCGCAAGACTCTGGAGAAAGTCTTTGCTGGCCGTCAGGAGGACGTCACTGAGGAAAATATTCAGTCCCGCGCCCGCGGTACGTTGCTGATGGCGCTCTCCAACAAATTTGGCGCAATCGTGCTGAGCACCGGAAATAAGAGCGAGTTGGGAGTGGGCTACTGCACGCTGTACGGCGACATGGCGGGAGGTTTGGCGGTGATCTCCGACGTGCCCAAAACCCTGGTCTATCGTCTCAGCCACTATGTCAACTCTAGGCGAGCTGTAATCCCGCCAGCCAGCCTGGAAAAACCGCCCTCCGCCGAACTGCGCCCCGACCAGAAGGATAGTGACTTTCTCCCCCCGTACGAGGTTCTGGACGCAATCCTGGAAGATTACGTAGAAGAATCACGCACCGCCGAGCAGATTGCCGCCGATCGAGGGTTTGACCTTGGGGTGGTGCGGCGGGTAATTCGCATGGTGAATGGCGCTGAGTACAAGCGCCAGCAAGCTGCTCCTGGAATCAAGATTTCCGCAAAGGCTTTTGGTTACGGGCGCCGTTTCCCCATTGCCGCGAAGCTAGACATGTAGACTCATGCGTCACAAGAAAGGAACTCATGCATCGTTTTCGGATACGTTTGCTTGCCATTCTTCTGCTCGCTTGCATCGCTTCCGCGCAACAGAAGTCTGCGCCGCCGCCCACAGCTAAGACCGCCGGGGCCAAGCTCCCTTCGGAAGAGACCGTCAATGCATTCATGCAGCAGATGTTCGGTTACGATTCCTCGGTGACCTGGAGTGTGGTTGACATCAAACCAGCTTCGGCAGAGGGACTGGCCGAGGTGCTGGTGGCAATCACCAGCCCGCAAGGCAAGCAGACCAATAAGCTCTACGTCACCGCCGACGGAAAACACGCGGTGATCGGAGACATCATCCCTTTCGGCGCCCATCCTTTCGTGGCTACGAACGAAGAGCTGAAAAAAGGGGTGACCGGACCCAGTTTGGGCCCGGCGGACGCGCCAGTACTGTTGGTGGAGTTCAGTGATTTGCAGTGTCCGTTCTGCAAACAGGGGCAGCCGACTATCGACAAGTTGATATCTGAAGAGAAGAACGCTCGCTTGGTCTTTCAGAATTTTCCGCTCCCGGTCCATGATTGGGCGACTAAGGCCGCTTACTATGCTGATTGCGTCGCGCGCAGCTCGAATGAGGCCTTTTGGAAATTCGAGACAGCGACGTTCGACGCTCAAAAAGAGATTACCGCGGCCAATGCGGATGAGAAGTTGACCGCCATCGCCGACGCGGCCGGAGTGAAGGGGGCGGACGTCGCTGGCTGCGCGGCAAAGCCGGAAACTGCTGGCCGGATCCAGCGCTCGGTGGCTCTAGGGACTTCGGTAGAAGTCAACAGCACACCCACGTTGTTCATCAATGGACGGAAAATGGCAAACGTCACTAGCATTCCCTACGATGTTTTGAAGAATCTGGTGGACTTCGCCGCCAAGGAAGGGAAGTAGCTCTCGCTACTTGGCCAGCCAAACTTCCGTAGTCTGACCTGTAGGCTGGCTGGTTATGTGGGGTGTGATCACGATCAGCAATTCGTCGTCGTTCACTCCCTTGGTGTTACTCGTCATAACGTGATTCAGTCCAGGAACATAGCCGAAGCCTGGGATTCCGGTCATGCTGAGTTGCTCGGTGCGTGATAGCGCCCCGGCTATCACTGCCGGTTCTTCATCCTTTAACGTAATGTTGCCCTTGTATTCGCGGTTGGAGATGACCGGGACGCCATTGAAGGATTGGGCGCCCAGCGCGCGAAACTGGATTTCCAATTGCATACTCACGTCGGAGTCACCGGTCACCACCGGTTTCGCCTTGATGCTTAGTCCGATGTCCTCGTAGTTGAAGGACGGCACCGGGGCCCGGAAGCTGTTGTTCCCGATCACTTGCGAAATAGCCGCGCTATTGAAGATGGGCGCGAAACTAGCATTCAAGATGGGATAGCGCGCGCCAATGTGGAGGGTGGCGTCGTTGCCCTGCGCCGCTCTCAGCGTGGCGTGTTGCAGGGTCTTGGCGGTGCTCTCGTTCAAGGACAATTGTGCCCCTAGAGTCCCCAAGCTTAATCCCATGAAAGTCAAGCCGCCGCCAAAGGTGGCGAGGGGTTGGCTGAAGATCGAATTCTGCTGGCCTTGCAACTGTGCCAGAAGAGCGGAGAGAGACTGGGAATTGGCCTGATTGATGCCGCCGCTGGAGATGAGCTGGTTGATCAGTTGTTGAATATTCTGTCCGCCCAGCGCTCCCAGGGCCGCAGCGGGAATATTGAATAGCTTGAATTGTGTTGGAATCTGAAGTCCCATGTTGCGGGTCAGGGTATGACTGATCTCGTAAACATGCACATCCAACATCACTTGGGGACGCGAGGCTCCCAGCGCTTCCATAAACTGCGTGGCGGCGTCCAAGGTACGCTCAGGCGCGCGTACGGCTATGGATTGACGAGCTGGTTGCGGGGTGATGAACCGGATTTCGAACACTGTACGCAGTAAGTTGACTATGTCGTTCAATTCCTGCGGTGTGCTTGCGCCGGGCACACGAAAAGTGCGCATTGCCATGCGGTCGAATTGACGGTGATTCTCAGCGGATTCGGAAGCCACCAGGATTTGCTTCTCGGCCATCGACGTCCAAAATGTGTGCGTCACCTCACAAGCGGCGCGCATGGCGCTGTAAAAGTCTACATCGCCGACGTCGAAGCGTATTGTTCGGGAAGCCACGGAATCGTCAAGGACTACCGCCACTCCGAACGCCGCTGCCACCTGCGTCAGCAGTCCACGGCTGTCGCCACGGTAGTGAAAATCGGCGCGGACCGGATTCGGGCTGACTCGGATTTCGCCTACCTCGGCCAAGACTCGGGGAGTGTCCGATGCTTTGGGTGCCCACTCGCTGAGCGCGTCGCGCAAGCGTTGCTGTGCGAACTCGTTCTGCGGATCCAGGTGCAAGGCGTTGCGGAATTCGGCCAGGGCTTCCACTTGCTGGCCTTTCAGCAATGCCGCGTTTCCACGCTGCAAATGGTCGAACACTATTTGCTGGCGAGTCATTTCTCGCGCCGTCAGATAAACCACGTCTTGCGGAGCAAGCCGAGCGGCGTCCTCGAATTGGTCCAAAGCCTCATCTGTGCGCTTTTCGCGCTGTAACTTCATTCCCTTGGCAAAGGCAGACTTGGCCTCATTCAGTTCTTTCTTGGAAGGAGTACAGGCGGGGGTCCCTGGAGAGCCCTCGGGGCAGGGTAGCAGGGGCATGCCCTTTGGCTGGTCAGCGCAGAGGCCAACCACGGTCAAGGCGAACAACGCCAAAACGGAACTCACCCAACGCACGCTCGGATTGTAACCCGGGATTGATGCCGAACAGGAGTGGTTTCGTGAAGGATATGTACCTTCGTCCACACCAGACGCCGGATAAAGGGCGATAATTGCGACTGTTCGGAGTGGGCTGTTTTACCTTTCAAAACCGCCCGCCACAAACTGTTTGAGGCGGTTGGAAAGTTAGCGCGGTTTGGCGTATAAAAGCTAGTTGCGCAGGCATGCGTTCCTGGTTCCCTCCGTGCCTTCACAACCGTCAATTATTTAGGAGCTCGAGGTACCCATGTCTAGCCTGACCACCATGAACACCCCAAAAGGCTTGGAAGGAGTGGTTGCCACCACTTCCAGCATCTGCTACATCGACGGGGACCAAGGCGTTCTGGCATACCGTGGCATTGATATTCACGAACTGGCCGACAATTCCACCTTCGAGGAGACATGCTACCTGCTTTGGTTCGGCAAGCTGCCGACACGGGAAGAGCTTAAACAGTTGCGCGACCGAATGGCGGCTGAGCGGAAGTTGGATCCGGCGGTTGTAAGTCTCTTGCATACCGCGCCGAAGGGCATTCAGCCCATGGACGTGCTGCGCACCGCGGTGTCGGCGCTGTCTTTCTACGATCCCGATGAGAAGAGCAATGACCACGACGCGAACATCCGCAAATCGGTCCGCCTCACATCGCAGATCCCCATGATTGTTGCGGCTTATGATCGCATCCGAAAGGGGAAAAAAGTTGTTGAGCCGGATCGGTCGCTTTCCCACGCGGCCAATTTTCTTCTGCAGTTGAATGGGACGCCTCCATCGGTCACGGCCGAGCGCGCCCTCGATATTGCGTTGATCCTTCACGCCGACCACGAGCTCAACGCTTCCACGTTCGCGGCGCGGGTTACAGCGGCAACCCTTTCCGATATGCATTCCGCGATCACCTCCGCCATCGGCGCTCTCAAAGGGCCATTGCATGGTGGCGCCAATGAGGCCGTATTTCAAATTCTCCAAGCTATCGATAAAGCTGGCGCCGATCCCGTGGAATATGTGAAGGGGATGCTGGCACAGAAGAAGAAAATTCCCGGCTTCGGTCACCGCGTCTATCACACGGAAGATCCGCGCGCTACCCATTTGCGCAAGATGTCGCGAGACCTGGGGCACTCCAGTGGGCAGGACAAGTGGTACGACATGTCGGCGCGGATCGAACAGTTTGTGAAGGCAGACAAGAATCTGAACGCCAACGTCGACTTCTACTCAGCTTCGACCTATCACACGATGGGTATCGACGTGGATTTGTTCACGCCGGTGTTTGCAATATCGCGAGTGAGTGGCTGGACGGCGCACGTCATCGAGCAACTGGATGACAACCGGCTGATCCGACCGCGCGCGGACTACATCGGGCCGCCGTACCCCGAGCGCTATGTTCCGATGGAACAGCGCTAAGAGGCACGGCGGGCGATCAACTTCTACCCTTTAAGAGGAACCACGGGCTTAAGTCCGAGCTTCTTGCCGCAGATAATTCCCGCCAGACCGAAAACCAGGGTGGTAAAGATCAAACTGAATTCGCCGGGCTCTGGCGCTGGTACGAATCCAATGTATTCCTGGGGTGTTCCTCCCCAGCTCTGGGTACCGCTGACTGGCGTGTAAAGCACGAGTCCATCGACGGTGCTGTTGGACGTAAAAGCAGCGGTGAGCAAGTACTGAGCGTCAAGAAGTGCCGCCCCGCTGCCGAAAAAATAAGGGTTGCTCGCGGCGTTGGAAGAGAACAATCCCCAGATCGCCCAATTGCCAACCGTGGGATTTACTATATTTGCCAGGATGCCCTCGAAAATAAGCCCCGCGGCTTTGTACGCGAGAGGATCATTCCCGAACAGTCCGTTGCCGCTGAGCAGGCCGTTGACGTTCGCGGTCCAAGATTCGCCGGAGATGACCTCATTGTCGAAGGTATCGCAGATGAGGGGGGTCGATGGCCCACCGTTGATCGAGAAGTTGTAGGGGTAGGTATAGACTCCGCCGCCATTGTTGCCACCCGGCCCGATCAGTGTCAAATTGACGGAATCGGCCAGTGCCGCGCTGCTTAACAGCAGACTTGCCAGGAAAACGAGAAGTACGGTGAAAAGACGAGAGAGACGCATGTGCTCGGGACCCCTTACAGAATTTAGTTACCAGCCTTCTGGTTGCAATTCCCTCGCCAATGCCAACAGCTTGTAAATGCGACGGTTAGCCTATATGGGTTAGCCGAAGAGGAAATGATTTTCACTTGAAAGCCGACAATTCCGGCCTCCCCCGGACTAAACGCCTCGCCAGATGGCCTGTCCAGCAAGGCTTTTGAAGGGTATCCGCCGCTTGCGTCTTACCGCCGATCCGCTCTTGGGCGAGCCATTTCCCGAAAGCGTAAAATGACTCTGAGGCCCAATGCCCCGCGTATATCTCGACAATAACGCCAGTACGCCCCTGCTTCCTGAGGTCTTTGCCGCTATGCGGCCATACTTCGGGGAGCAGTTTGGCAACGCGTCTTCTATCCACCATCACGGGCAGGAAACGCGGGCCGCGGTCGAGCGGGCGCGCGAATTGGTGGCGAGCCTGCTCGGATGCCGTCCTTCGGAAATGGTCTTTACTAGCGGCGGCACAGAAGGGGATAACCTGGCCATCTTCGGAGTCGTTCGGGATGGGGACCATGTCATCACTTCAACGATCGAGCATCATGCCGTCCTGAACGCCTGCAAGCATCTGGAAATCCTGGGATGCGAAGTCACCCACGTTCCAGTGGATGGGCGCGGGTTGATCGATCCAGACGATGTGCGCCGGGCGTTGCGTCCGAGTACAAGCCTGATCACCATCATGATGGCGAACAACGAGACCGGAGTGCTACAGCCGATTGAGGAATTTGGCAAAATCGCCGCTGAAGCCGATGTGCACTTTCATACCGACGCGGTTCAGGCTGCCGGCAAGGTCGCAATCGATGTAAGCCGCATCGCCTGCGACCTGCTTTCGATTTCTGGCCACAAGATGCACGCGCCGCAAGGGGTGGGAGCGCTCTACGTGCGCAAGGGGACAAACCTGCGACCGATGCTTTATGGCGGAAGTCATGAGCGCTCGCGACGGGCGGGAACGGAAAATGTTCCCGGCATTGTTGCCCTGGGCAGAGCGGCAGAGATCGCCCGGAAGGGTCTCCAACAGGGTGATCCGGCGGCGATGTCCGCTTTGCGCGATCGACTCGAGCAGACGATTCTCAGCCAAGTGGAAGCTACATCGGTGAATGGTCAAGGCGTGCCGCGCGTCCCTAATACTACGAATATTCATTTTGACTACACTGATGGTGAAGCGCTCGTGATCGCACTTGATCTCAAGGGTCTGGCAGTCTCGACCGGAGCGGCGTGTTCTTCCGGCGCGGTTGAGCCTTCACACGTGTTGACGGCGATGGGATTGCCGCCGGAACGGGCTCGGGCCAGCCTCCGCTTCAGCCTGGGAAAGCAGAACACGGCCGAGGACGTGAGCTTTGCACTCGATCTGTTGCCGCAAACGGTGGCCCGCCTCAGGGAACTGAGCCCTGTCTATAATCACGCCACGTTAAAGTAGGACGTTGCGAGTTGAGCAACAGAGATCAGAACCGCGAGTTTCCAGCGGCGGTACGCGAAATTGAGCGCCTTCTATCTCGGCAACTTACGGATCACGAGCGCGATCGGTTGCATCGAGAAATCACGGGAATGGGATTCAGCTTCGGTACAATAGTTCAAGTGGGCTTGGCCATGTTTGGCTGAACAACAATGAAGGCTGCATTAAACGATATTCGTCAGTATTTTGGACCCTTGCTCCATACTCGGCCGTGGAAGGCGAGGCTAGGAGTCGGTAGCTTCGTGACGTTCGAATTCGGCCGTCGGATTAGAGATCACGGGCATGTGCATGGAGAATGGCATCTCTGGCTCTATCAGTCCAATTGGGTGCTGTTTCATGGGGATCGTCGATTGGCAGATTCAGATTCGGATCGTCATGTGATTTCGGTTTCGATTCGACGTCTTGAGGAAGTTACGCTGAGTGACGTGCTCTTTCAACCGCAAGACTTGAAGACGACGTTTGTCTTCGACGATTTCCGGCTCGTGGTTTCGCCTGCCGATTATCTGGAGGATGCGGACAAGCGAGACCACTATTGGTTGCTCTTCATGCCTAACAATGAGGTGCTGACAGTCGGCCCTGGTGGAATCCAGGTGGAACGCTCCGAAACTGCTCGTGTGCCAGAACCTGCGCCTGTGGTTGCGACCGGGCGAAAGTTTCGAGACTAGACTCTCACTAGTGCTTAACTCTAGAACCATCGCCGTTGCTATGTCGGGGGGAGTTGATTCCTCCACCGTTGCGGCCATGCTGCGCGCACAGGGACACCAAGTTGTGGGCTTGACCATGCAGCTCTGGAATCAGCGGCGTTTGGCCGACCGCGAGGGCATGCCTGAGGCAGTACAGGGGCGCTGTTGCTCTCTGGACGACGTTTACGACGCGCGCCGCGTCGCCGAAACCATCGGCATTCCCTACTACGTGGTAAACCACGAGGAGCGCTTCGAGCGCGATGTTATTCGTCCTTTTGTCGAGGACTATCTGTCGGGGCGAACCCCGATCCCTTGCAGTTTGTGCAACAATCACTTGAAGTTTGATCAGTTGCTGGTTGTCGCCCAACAGATTGGCGCGGACGCCCTGGCTACTGGGCACTATGCGCGTGTGGAGTTCGATGAGGCTGCTCGCCGTTGGCTGCTGAAGCGGCCCGTTGATCGCTCAAAGGACCAGACCTACTTCCTGTTTGGCCTGACTCAAGAGCAGCTCAGCCGAACACTTTTTCCACTTGGCGAAATGCTGAAGCCGGAGGTTCGCGAACTAGCTAAGCACTATGGGCTAGCTCTTGCAGAGAAGCCGGATTCTCAGGAGATCTGCTTTGTGCCCGGTGGCGATTACAAGCGTTTTCTAGATGCCTACCTGGCTGAACAGGGCGATGCTTTACCCGACACAGCGGGAGAACTGGTCACCAGCGACGGACAGGTGGTCGGCGAGCACCGCGGCATTCACAACTTCACCGTCGGACAGCGCAAGGGCTTGGGCGTGGCTACAGGCGCGCCGCTTTACGTGATCCAGATCAACGGAGACACTCGACAGGTGGTAGTGGGTAACCAAGCGGATCTCTACTCGCGTTCACTGCGCGCTCATCGCATCAACTTTGTTGCAATTCCCGACCTGCCTGAGCCGATGCGAGTCACGGTAAAGATCCGGCATCGACACGAGCCGGCGGAGGCGTGGATCGAACAGTCCCGGAAAGATGAAGTGCTGGTGACCTTTGATGAGGCGCAGCGCGCCATCACGCCGGGTCAGGCTGCGGTCTTCTACTACGGCGACGTGGTTGTGGGTGGCGGTTGGATCGCGTAAGAATCGCTGATTCTTGGTACCCAGATTAAATCTAGATAAACATCTCATCCTGAGGCACGGTCACGCCTTCGCGACGACGACGTTTTCCCGCGAAGAGGAAGTCCAGTCCGACGGTTAATCCCTGCATCAAGCCGGAAAGTCTGCGAACTGGAGAGACCACGGTCTTGTGGACGATCTCGGTAGTCTCCTCTACCCGATCCATGGTGCGGCTGACCAGTTCGTCCGCGCGGATTATCTGCAGTCGGGTACGATCGAGGACGTCGTTGACCGTAGCATCGAGCCGGCCGATCTGGCCGCGAACCTGGGCGGTTGATTCGGAGACGTTAGCGATGATGGTTTCAATCTTCGGCTGCAGCTGGACGAGCATGGAGTGAGCGGTTTCAGCCGTCGGAAGTACTTTGGTTTTGACTTCGGCAGCCAGCGCTTCCATCTGTGCGGCGCTCTTTCGCACGGCCAAGTACAGAGCCACCAGGATTCCCGCCTGGATCACCACAGCGGCAGTGATGGCGATAAAAGTTGCGCTCAAGACAGTTTGATTGTCCATATGTGTTACTCCGCGTCACGGACCTGGCGCTACGGTGCGGCGGAGACTGCGTGTATTACAAGTTCTGAGCGGCGCCGCTATCCTTGGCGGTGACTTCCTCACGATACGCCTGCCGGCCCGCTTCGTAAGCCGCCCGGAACTGGTCCTTCTGCTGGTTCATCACATCGCGGCCGCGATCGACCAAATCCGCCGCGCGCTCGCGGGCCTGACGGGCACGATTGCGCATGAACTCGCGGCCCTCGTCGGCCTTGGAACGCAAAACTTCCCGAGTTTCACTGCCTGAATTCGGCGCGTATAGAACGCCTACCAGAGCACCGACACCGAGCCCCGCCAGAAACCAGATGAAACTGTTGCCATCTCTGTCTGCCATAAACTCAACCTCCCTAACTAGCCGCTACCCACCGGATGTTAGCACCCACTATGGTGAAATACAATTCAGCGCGGCCGGTATTTGTACCGAGTGAGACCCTGTACTTGTAGAGATGGCGCACAAGCGAGACAATGGCTGCGCCCGCCGGAGGCTGCTGTGTCCGACCGCAAATACCGCCAGCACGGATACCAGGATGGCGGTGACGAAGCGAGGAAAAAACCGTCGACCGAGAAGCCGGCAAAAAAAGACACATTCGGCCCACGGCCGATCCAGATGCCGGGGACGCGCACGGTTTCCCGCTGCTCCCAATGTGGTTCTCTCCTGCAATCGCTGGCTGAACCTGTCGGCCAGTGTCCCAAGTGCGGCTTTGAACTTCATTCCTGCAAGCAATGCACTTACTTCGATCCTTCCAGCCGATTCGAGTGTGCGCAGCCAATTCCCAAACGAATCCCACGAAAAGACGAGCGCAACGAATGCAGCTTCTATTCCATGCGAGTCATGGTGGAAAAGGAAACCTCCTCTCCGGCTCCGGTACGGTCGGGGGATGCGCGGCAAGCGTTCGAGAACCTATTCAAGAAGTAAGACAGGCTACGGCTTCAGCGTCGGCCGCAGTAGCACCTCGCTGGCAAACGACTGCGGTGCCTGCGTCACCAGCATCGCTACCACGTGCGCTACATCAGACGGCTGGAGCATCTTCTTCGGGTCTTTGCCCTCATGCGGGCTGAGATCGGTGTGAACCGAGCCCGGACAAACCACCGAGACGCGAATGTTGTAGCGTCGTAGCTCTTCTGCCACCGAGTAGCTCAATCCATTCAAACCCCATTTGGACGCGGCATAGGCGGCTCCATTGGGCAAAGCATTCTTTCCGGCAAGAGAGGAAATGTTGATGATATGGCCGCCCTGTGCGCGAATCATCATCGGAGCAAAGCTTCGAATAGAGTAGTAGGCTCCCCGCAAATTAGTGTTCAGGATTTGTTCCCAGGCCTCCGGTGACATTTGGTGCAAAGGCTCCGCGAAGCCGTCCACGCCGGCGTTGTTGACCAGAATGTCGGCGCGGCCGAAGCTTCGATCCACCTGGCTTGCGACCGCTGCGACCGAGCGCAGATCCATTACGTCGCACTCGACGACCTCCGCCCGCCCTCCCGACTGAGAGATCAGCGCCGCAACGGACTCCAACGGAGTACGTGTGCGTCCGCAGAGTACAGTGGTAGCTCCGAGCTCTGCCAGCTTGCGCGCTATGGCGGCGCCAATGCCGCGGCCGGCTCCAGTGACGATCGCTACTTGTCCTGCTAGGGAATTCTTGCTGTTTTCCGGCATGACACAATCACCGTTCTTAGCATCTTAACAAGGTGGGAAAGGTGGTGCAGCAAAGCAAGCTTGCCTTAGGCGGAGTACATCCTTATAATCCGCTCACCGGAAATGGGGCGGGGCCGTGCTGAAGTTGGCCAGAGGTCCTGAGGAGTTGTTTCCGGCCTATCAGTTGGGG
>Ga0207139_1054_pt1 | contig 26113 bp, 22 predicted proteins | sample Alteio_BWMinHeat_7_FD_153585 | JGI IMG/M metagenome (GOLD analysis project Ga0207139, IMG submission 153585) | Enriched cells from forest soil in Barre Woods Harvard Forest LTER site, Petersham, Massachusetts, United States -... | ecosystem: Environmental > Terrestrial > Soil > Temperate forest >... | reverse complement strand
CACTTCACCGCGCGCGTTCACCAGCGGACCACCTGAGTTGCCGGGGTTGATTGCAGCATCCGTCTGAATGAACTCGCCCGGCTTGCGGGCGTCGTCCGAGGCTGGATTGGGACGGTTCAGCGCGCTGACGATGCCGCGTGTCACGGTGAAGCGGAAGCCGAACGGGTTGCCGAATGCCAGAACAGTCTGTCCCGGGTGCAGTTTCGTCGAGTCACCCCAGGGCGCGTTGGGCAGATTGTGGGCATCCACTTTGATGACCGCCAGATCGGTCAGCGAATCCGTGCCCACGACCTTGGCCGGCAGAATTCTGCGATCGCTCATGGTGACGCGAACATCCGTTGCGCCATCGACCACGTGGTTGTTAGTCACGATGTAGCCGTCGGGCGAGATGATCACTCCGCTGCCCAGTCCATGTTCCACGCGCGGCTGCCGCGGTTGCATCTGTCCGAAGGAGTGGCCAAAAGGACCGAATTGCTGGCCAAATTGCCGGTCAAAGAATTGCTGCATGTCATCAGCGTCTCCTCCGGCTATGTTGGCTTTGACACGTGACGTCACGGTGACGTTCACGATTGCGGGGGTTACGCGCGCGGCCAGCGTTTCCATCGCCTGATCTAGCGAAAGAAGCGCCCCCACACTGTTGTTATCGAGCGGTGTCTGCGTGGGCGCAGCCATCGCAGCCTTCGCTGGCATCGCCTTCACGAGATCGTAGGTCACGACCGAACCGACCATTGCAACCGCCAGAATCGGCACGACCAGACATCGGCCTATTGTTGTTTTCCAGTTTTGTATCCAGCTTTTCATTTTGTTTCCTCTCTCCTGTTTATTTAATCAACTAATTATTTAGTTGCTGATAGCAAAAAAAACTAAATGGACTTGGCGATACTTTCTGCCGTCCGATTTTGTATCGGACCGATTACAGTTATCCGCCACACGGACAGATTCCAAACCACCGCACCCGACGTCTCGGATTGTCGCGTTTGCACAAACTCAGTTCGCATTACGAGAATCAGAGTCCGGGGAGCGGCGGCTTGCGCTGTAACCGCGCTGCGGGCCGGCATCGGATCCTCTACTCGGGGCGGCCCGGCCTGGGCCGCGATAACAGCAGGTTTGTTCATTCTTGCGACCACCGATCTCCGGGCGACAGATCCTGAAACAAGAGGTCTTGCGCCCACGGGAACGGATGCTTCCGGTCTGAGCTCAAGTTTCGCCTGGATGATGTGAGGACCTTGGTCGGCTACATGACTTACGTCAAGCCTGCTGGGTCCGACCGAGTTGGCCGCCAACGGAGATGACATCACTGCATCGTTCTCGAACGACACCAGCCTCGGCGTATAAGACAAGGCCATCAGACAGACGACGGAGGCTCCCGCCAACAAGACTGGAGCTGGTTTCCACACCTGTATGCCGCTGGGGCGACTTACATCAAGAATCTGTGATACTCGAAGCGAGATATGTTGCATGCGGTCTACGGCCGCTTGGGCCAGGGATAGTCCTCGCCGCAGAAAGCTCTTCTCGGCCAGCGAGACCAGACACTCCGCGTAGGCTCGAGGACTTGCAGTCTTCGCCAGTACCAGATCATCACACGCCATCTCGCGTTCCAGCGCCAGCTTCTTCTCAATCCACCACACTGCAGGATGAAAGAAAAAGACTGCGGCAAGAATCTTCTGAACGAAGTTTGTCCAATCGTCCCACCGCCGCAAATGCGCCAATTCATGCAGCAGGATGGCATTCAATTCCGCGACGGAAAGGTCCCGCATCGCCCACGACGGGATGACAACTAGCGGCCTCACAAAGCCGATCGCGGTCGGGACTCTCACCTGGTCCGACACACAAACTTTGACCGCTCTTAGCGAATCGAATTCCTCCAATGTCTTCCACAGGACAGGATCGAGGACTGCTACATCGATTGGCATGCAGCTTTTACGCAGTAGATGCAAGCGCCAGAAGCCAATGCCAACTCTGATGAGACCTACTGACGCAATCAGCAACCACGCGGCAAATATGTAAAGCGCCCAGGAACTGGGAATCATGATCTCAGAGGGCTTTGTTAGCCCGGCCCCGCTCACATTCCATGCATAGAACAATGGAAGCGCCGCTATCCCCAATAGCGCTGCGAACCACACCGCAAAGCGCGTGCCCGAATTTTGCCGGCCGAGTGCTCGTAGCAGGATCCAAGCGAGAATTGCGATCCCTATCCCTTCAATCGTGGAGTTTAGGATTCGCTCCGAGGAGAGCTGAGCCAGGGATTGCAAGTTGAGCGCGGTTGCCGTCATTTCTGTTCTTTCGCTTGCAAAAGTTGGCGGAGACGCTTCAGTTCTTTGGCTTCCAGACCCCGATCTTCAAGGATATTCAAGACCAATAATTCGTGAGAATTACCAAAAAATCGATTCACCAGGTGACGAATTTCGGAGCGCGTCGCCTGTTCACGTTCCACCATCGGCCGGTAAATGTGAGCCCGGCCTTCTTTGACGTGCTCGACATAACCCTTGTTTTCAAGGATGCGAATTGTCGTCAACACAGAGTTGTAGGCCAGTGGCGGCTTCTGAGTAAGCGCATCGAGGACTTGCTGGACACTGGCGGCGCCCTTTTGCCAAAGCACATCCATGAGCCGTAACTCAGCCTCCGTGAGCGTTTCAGACTTCCTGCGCGGCACGCTGTTTCCTCACTTTTGTTAGACGGAATGAAGCGTTGAATGTCAACTAAATATTTAGTTGCTGGCCAGGGGCCGTTGGTTGCCCCATACTGAGCCGTTCGCAGGGGCATGTCCGGAAGTTGTCGGTGGGCGAGGACTTGTTGGAGGGTTAGGCGCCTCCCAAATGTAATTTTGGGAGGCACTCAGAACTGGTTAGGCAGCGTTAGGCGGCTTCGGGCGCGCTTCGTCCTTCGGCTTGCATCCTCTCCCGAAGGCGAACTTTTAGTTTTTCCAGTCGCGATTGTTCTGATTGGCGCTCTTGCCGGATGGATGCGGATTTCAGCTCACGGGGATGAAAAGAAAGTGATACCAGGGCGTCTTTCACGATTACGTTGTCATCTTTGTCTATCTTATCTCTCATGCTCGCCCCTCCGATGATGGGTTCTGCAGTTTATGTAAAGATGATGGTCCTGAAGCTTGAGTAAGAATGCGGCGTCAGCCTCAGTTGTGTCGGCGGTGCGCCCTGTTTGCGAAGACGACCCCTAGGGCAAATCCCATCATCGCTCCGAGAATTGCCGCAGTGACCGCGATGCCAGGTGAGAAAGAACCTTTGGTGCCCGCCAACAAGAAGCAGGCATAGGCCATACACAGAGTCCAGAAAATCAGGCGAAGGCTCATGGGGGTACCACCTCTGCGAGGAATAGTGTCACGCATGGACGCAAGAATGGCAAGAGCCTTTCGAAAAGAATTGTACTTTCTAGTTTACCGCTGTAGGCAAACGGTTTAGCTCCTACACTGAAGTCCTTAGGAATGCTGAAAGCGTACAAGAACCTCGCGGCTCTTCTTCGGTTGGTTCACGTTTCGTAGTCCGGGATCAAAGGGGATATGCTAAATAAAGACGGCCTGCGCTGGCTGCTGAGCTGTTCAAGTTTTGTGATAGTTCGTCATGCCCGAAGCACAAGGAGAGACTGTCGCGGCTCGCAACCAGGCTCAAGGTCCTCCGTCGTATTTCGCGCATGAGCCGGTGATCCTGGCGCTGCTTTCGCTGACAGCGGTGTTGTCTTTCCTGGCAGTAACAGGCTTGTCCCGCATCTACTATGCGCAGCGGCACTTCTTTGGAAACATATGGTTTGCGCGCGGGACTGCAGACTTGAAGGCGCGGCGCTTTGAAGCAGCGGTCGCAGAGTTTCGCAACGCACTGCTTTACTCACGCGATAATTACTCCTACCAGCTCAATCTCGCCGAAGCGCTGCTCGGACTCAATCGAACCAATGAAGCTTATTCTTATTTGCTCAGCCTCTGGGAGCGGCAACCAGAAAATGGGACGGTGAATCTCGAGTTGGCCCGTATCTTTGCCCGTAAGGGCGACAGAGACAACGCCGTACGCTACTACCACAATGCGATCTACGCCATCTGGAACGATGACCCGGACGTCAAACGGCGCAACGCCCGCTTCGAGCTGATTGAATTCCTGCTGAAGGAGAATGCCAGACCGCAAGCCCAGGCTGAGTTAGTCGCGCTAGCAGCCGATCTACCCGACGAGCCGGCGCTGCTGGCAAGGTTGGGCGATCTGTTTGCGCAGGCCGAGGACTACGACCGCGCGCTCGCGGAGTACCACCGCAGTCTCAAGCTCAATCCAAAGAACCCGGCCGTGATGGCCGCAGCCGGACGCGCGGCATTTGAACTTGGCAGGTACAAGTTAGCGAAGACTTATCTGGAGTCTGCAGTCTCCGCTGGTCCTAACGATGCCCAAAGCGCTGACCTGCTCAAAACTACTACCCTGGTGCTGCAAATGGATCCGTTCCGACGGCAAATATCAGCCACGGAGCGTGGTCGAATTGTAATCGAGGCATTCAACACTGCCGGCAAGCGGCTCAAGTCGTGCGCTCCTGGGGAAGGACCCAACGGGCCTACTCCAGATACAAATCCGCAGCCCGATCTCCTGACTCGTTGGAACGAAATGAAACCGAAGATTTCGGAAAGAGGTATTCGGCAGAATCCGAACTTAGTCGAGCAGACGATGGATCTTGTATTCACCATCGAACGGCAAGCGAAGGCTGACTGCGGCCCGCCGACGGGGACAGATCTCGCACTGCTTCTGATCTCAAATATGCACGAAGGGAGTTAGTCAAACCGTGGACAACCGGTCTGACTCGAAAGCCGCGGGGACATTGTTGGAGAACGGATCGCGCGCGCCTGCAATCTCCACGACTGGGCCATCCCCTCGCGCCCTGTTTCGATCCGTATTTCACGAAGAACGCTTCTTTCTGGTCTTGTCTGTGTTCATCGGGATTTTTTCCGGACTCGCTGTGGTCTGCTTTCGTTTTGCCATTGATTGGTGCCGCATCTATTTGCTGGGATCAGGCGCCACATCCTTGCCCTTGCGCCTCCTGCTTGCACCCAGCCTGGCTGGGCTCGTCATCGCTGTACTGGTGATTCATGTTTTCCCTGGGACCAGAGGCAGCGGCGTCAATCAAACCAAGGCGGCGCTGTATATCTACAACGGTTATATCCCTCTGCGCACTGCTGTCGGCAAGTTCGTCACTGCAGCGTTGGCCATCGGTTCCGGCCACTCTCTGGGTTCCGAAGATCCGTCTTTGCAGATTGGCGCGAGTCTGGCTTCCGCGTTGGGACGGCGTATGCGCCTATCACGCGACCGCATGCGCCTGATTGCTCCAGTGGGAGCTGCCGCTGGCTTAGCGGCGGCTTTTAACGCGCCTATTTCAGCGGTGCTCTTCGTGATCGAGGAGGTTATCGGGCGCTGGACGGCGGGCATTCTTGGTTCGGTCGTGCTGTCGGCGGTCGCAAGCGTTGTTGTGATGCGCTGGTTTCTTGGAGCAGAACCGCTCTTTCGTATACCCACCGTGCAGGTGGAACGCCCCGAAGAGTTGGTCGCGTACGCAGTTCTGGGAATTGTAGGCGGACTCGCTTCGGTAGCATTTTCTGCCAGTATTTGCACGCTACGTCCGCGGCTGAGGGCGTGGCCGCGCTGGACCCAGTATTTCCAGTCCGCTCTGGCCGGCTTGCTCATCGGTTTTATCGGCGTCCTGGGCGCTCCGCAAGTGATGGGGGCGGGTTACGAGTACATTGACGAGGCCATGCACGGACAATTTACCTGGCAAATGCTAGCCATTCTCGCTGGATTGAAGATCGTTGCCACCACGGTTTCATTTGTCAGTGGCACTCCGGGAGGGATGTTTGCTCCCACCTTGTTCATTGGGGCTATGTTGGGAGCGGCGGTCGGTGGAGTCGAACACATCTTTCTTCCGCATCTCGCAGGATCTCCTGGGACCTATGCATTGGTAGGGATGGGTGTGCTTTTTGCCGGATTCCTGCGCGCTCCCATGACATCAGTGTTTATGGTGCTTGAAGTAAGCGGCAATTACTCAGTCATCGTTCCGGTGATCGTGGCCAATACGTTCTCTTATTTGATTTCCCGTGCCCTGCGACCTACTGCAATTTTCGACGTCTTGACTCGCCAGGACGGCCTGGATTTACCGTCGATGGAGGAGCAGCGGGAACAAGACATCCTGCGCGTTGAGGATGCTATGCAGCCGCCGAAGGGTCCGGTATTGGATGCGCAGGAAACACTCGATCGGGTGCTGCAACTCGCGGAGAAATCCCCTACGGATATTATGCTGGTCCGCATGAGCCCGACGGGGTGGAACAGCGTCACCCGGCAGGAACTCAGGACCATGGTCAATGAGGGCAAGGGTGCATTTAGTCTCAGTTCAGTTCTGCCCATCCGTCAGATTCCCTACCTGCATCCCGATTCCGCCTTGGACTTAGCCCTGCGCTATGTCGACCGCTGGCCCCTCGTGCCTGTGGTGAGTCGGGCTGATTTTCGTCAGTTGGAAGGAGTCATCTCGCAGCAAGATGTGCTGAGACACTACCGAACCGCTGGTGGCCAAGACCGGGATTTGGGATGAAGCAGAGGCAAATGGCGAGAGAGGCACCGCACCAACCTAACAACCTACTCAGTTGGTGGGTTTGGGATTGGCGGAAGTGATCGAGCTACGCTTGGAACTGGTCTCGTTGACGGGATGCGCTTCCACAATTTTGTATCCCTCGTACTTAATGGTCAGAGTGGCGCGCCCACCCAGGCGCAAAGTGGAAACGCTCTGATTCTCCGCGGGGAGCCAGAAATCTCCGGTCTTCAAATAGGCGTGATGGATTTCGGTCTTCTTGATCCAAAAAGATGGATTCTGGGCGGGTTCAGCCTCAATTCTACAAACCGCGAAATCCTTGGCATCCACCCAGATTCGGCCGCGGTAGAGAAACTTGCTTGGCACCTTTGGCTGCACCGCCAGCACATATGGGCAACCTTCTCCTGCAGTCTGATCCGCGAGCATGGTGAAGTTGTAGTTCTGGCTATTGAGGGCGATGCGTTCCGGGTTTCCCGGGTCAAGAGCTTCATGTTCGGAATCGAGCAAGCGCTTGAAGATATGACTGATCACCCACTTAGAGCCGCTCTGGGAGCGGACGGTAAATTCTTTCGTGGCCGGCGCTCTGAACCTTACGTCGACAGTCATTTCGGCGTGCAGATTTTCAGGAAAGCCAACGAAGTCGAACCGGTAAAAGCGCCGACTGGTGTAGCTCTCCAATGCATTCGATCGCTCAGCATTCTTCTCTGTTATTCGATCAACTACTTGCGATGTAGTCAGGCCCGCCTGCGCCGAACCTTGATTTGAATCCTGGCCGACTACCTGAGCCGGCTGCAGTGCAACTAACGCCGCACCGGTAAGGACCAACGAGGAGCATCTGCGCCAGTGAACTGTCGCACCGACACTTGCTTCGGGGAAAAAGTAGTTCGTGCGCCAGAACTCGCGCCACGCAAGAGCCAAACGATCTGATTTCAAGTTTTTCAGTGCGATCCGGTTAGTGGCCATAGAAGTTACCGATCGATTTCGAATACTCGGATTTGGTTGAGGGTAGAAGGACCGCCACCAAGCTTGACTTAATTATACGCTGCCAGCGGTTTCGTCACGATTAATGCCTTGGCGTCCCAAAAAACACGCACTAAACAAAACACCCGCCGTTGCGCCACGGCGGGTCTTTTGCGCGAACGTCGGGATTGAGGCAGTTGCTGGATGATCAGTCTTCAGCTTCGACTAGAGGCATGTTCACCAGGTGCTCGCTGACGAACCATACCTGTAATTCGTTAGTGCGCAGGACATCGCTCACCACCAGGTCGTTGGTGCCATCGTCGCCAAGCTTGGAGGCCCGGTCGGCCAGCGTGCGGCAGTGGCGAATGATGATCTGGTGACCCTCCAATAGGCGGGAGAGTTGCACCGGGACTTCTTCCCTGCCCCGTGGTGGACGCTCGATCTGCGTGGTTTCTGCGACATCATGGGCCATGGCGATGCTCAAACCACCGAGCAGTTGAATCCGTTCAGCGATGGCGTCCACGAGCTCGGACTGTTCGTTGAAGTGCTTATCGAAAAGCAGATGAAGTTGATAGAACGTAGGGCCCGCGACTTGCCAGTGCGACTTCTTGTAAAGGTCGCGCAGGGTCATGGTGTCGGCAAGCATCTGGTTGAGTTGCTCGGTCATTTCCAATCGGACTGGTTCTTCCAGTTCGAGGGGAAGCGCGAGGTTGACGGTGCCATATTCTTGAATTTCGTGAGCTCTTTGGTGAAAGCGAGGCTGAGCACTCACTTTGCCATGGTTTCCGTTGCTTGTTTTCTTGGGCATTGAGATTCTCCTCTTTTTTGGTGGTGGTCCGTTTTGAAACACGCTGGCTGCCGATAATTTGCGGATATAGGGCCGAATGGCGTCGTCAAGTTCATTGACGCCCAAGGTTCTAGATGATTTTCAAGGTCGTTGGGTTTCGCTGTAGTTCTGATTATAGTTCGTTGCGGCCCAGTGCGGTATAGCCGCAAGCTCCTGTCTCGCCTAGCATGGGGTCAGCAAAATTCCGCGCAATTGACTATCATTGAGGGTTCAGCAAAAAAGACGGAGATGATCAGACGTGGCTGAGACTCAGACCGACGGGATGGAAGTGCTCGAAACTCGGGAGTGGCTCGATTCTCTCGATTACGTTTTGTCCAAGGGCGGCGCGGAGCGGGCCGGAAGATTGCTGCAACAGCTCTCGTTGCATGCCAAGCGCGCCGCTGGGGTCAACCTGCCATTTACCGCGACGACTCCTTACCAGAATACGATTCCCACACGGCAGCAACCGCCGTTTCCCGGTAGTCAGGAGATGGAACGCCGCATCAAGAGCTTGGTGCGTTGGAATGCACTGGCGATGGTGGTGCGCGCCAACAAAATTCAGGAAGGAATTGGCGGCCACATTTCGACTTACGCCTCAGCCGCCACGCTGTATGAGGTCGCATTCAATCATTTTCTGCGCGCCCAAACCGAAGCCGGTGACCGGGATCTGGTTTATTTCCAGGGTCACGCGGCACCCGGGATGTATGCCCGAGCCTATCTCGAGGGCCGGATACCCAAGCAGAAACTGGAGAACTTTCGCCGCGAATTGAAGCCCGGCGGTGGTCTGTCTTCTTATCCACATCCGTGGCTCATGCCGGACTTTTGGGAGTTTCCAACAGTTTCGATGGGACTGGGGCCGATTCAAGCGATTTATCAGGCACGATTCATCCGTTATCTCGAGAATCGCGGACTCAAGAAGTCGACCGGGGGCAAGGTTTGGGCCTTCTTAGGCGACGGCGAAATGGATGAGCCGGAGTCGCTAGGCTCGATCACGCTGGCCTCCCGCGAACGGCTCGACAACCTCATCTTCGTAGTCAACTGCAACCTGCAGCGACTGGATGGGCCGGTGCGCGGGAACGGAAAGATTATTCAGGAACTGGAGGCGATTTTCCGCGGCGCCGGCTGGAACGTAATCAAGGTTGTGTGGGGTAGCGACTGGGACAATCTCATCATCAATGATCGCGATGGGCTGCTGGTCAGACGTCTGGGCGAAATTTCCGACGGCCAATATCAGAAGTATTTCGTGGAAAGCGGAGCCTATTTCCGTCACAACCTCTTCGGCACAGATCCGCGTCTGTTGAAGATGGTGGAACATCTTTCGGACGAGCAACTCTCCCGCATGCGGCTGGGCGGTCACGATCCCATAAAGGTACATGCGGCTTACAGGGCTGCGGTCGAACACCAGGGAGCGCCGACCATCATTCTGGCCAAGACCATCAAGGGTTACGGCTTGGGCGAAGCGGGCGAGGGTAAGAACATCACTCACCAGCAGAAAAAGCTGAACGATGACGAACTGGAGATGTTCCGCTCGCGCTTCGGGATTCCCATCCCCGATGAGCAATTGCATGATGCGCCTTTCTACCGTCCCGACGACGATAGCCCTGAAATCCGCTATATGCAGGAGCGGCGTTCGCAGCTTGGCGGCTATTTGCCAGAGCGCAAAGTACGCTCCAAACCCATCAATCCAGTTTCCGAATCGCACTTCGAGGAGTTTTACAAAGGCACCGAGGGACGCGAAGCATCAACAACCATGGTCTTCGTGCGGCTGCTGGCGAAGTTGCTGCGCGATCCCGAAATCGGCAAGCTGATTGTGCCTATCATTCCCGACGAGGCGAGAACCTTCGGCATGGAGGCATTGTTCCGCCAGGTCGGGATTTACTCGACGGTTGGCCAGCTCTACGAACCCGTCGACATGGACACGCTCCTTTACTACAAGGAAGCGAAAGACGGCCAGATTCTGGAAGAAGGTATCACCGAGGCGGGCTCGGTATGTTCGTTCATCGCCGCCGGAACCGCTTACGCGAATCACGGGATCAATACGATCCCGTTTTTTATTTACTATTCCATGTTTGGATTCCAGCGCATTGGCGACTTGATCTGGGCAGCAGCCGACATGCGAACCCGCGGTTTTCTGATTGGCGGCACCGCGGGACGAACCACCCTGGCCGGTGAAGGCTTGCAACACCAGGACGGCCACAGTCATGTGCTTGCACTGCCGGTGCCTAACCTGATGGCCTATGATCCGGCGTTCGCTTATGAGATCGCTGTGATCATTCAAGACGGCATCAGGCGGATGTATGTAGATCAGGAATCTATCTTTTATTATTTGACTGTCACCAATGAGCCGCTGCCCATGCCGGCGATGCCTGATGGCAAGGAGGTGCGCGATGGCATTCTCCAAGGCATGTATCGCTTCCGGGCTTCGACGAAGAAGGATGCAAAGTTGCGCGCCCAGCTATTCGGCAGCGGCACCATCATGTATGAAGTTCTGAAAGCCCAACAAATCCTGGAAGAAAAATACAACGTGGCAGCCGACGTTTGGAGTGTGACCAGCTACAAGCAGCTCTATCGCGACGGAAATGATTGCGAGCGCTGGAATATGCTGCATCCCGGCGAGACTCCCCGCGTACCGTTCGTATCCCGCAGTTTGAAGGATGCGCCTGGTGTATTCGTTGCCGCCTCCGATTACATGAAAGTTTTGCCCGAGTCCATCGCGCGCTGGGTCCCCCGCCCGCTCCTGGCGCTCGGTACTGACGGCTTCGGCCGTAGTGAGAGTCGGGCATCACTGCGCGATTTTTTCGAGGTCGATGCAAAACACATCGTGCTGGCCACGCTCACCGCGCTGGCGCGCGATCAGCAGATTCAGATTGAGGTGGTGCAGAAGGCGGTTAGAGATCTCGGCATCAATGCGGGGAAGCCGAACCCGGCGATTAGCTGAGAAGGCGCCGACGTCTTACGAGTGACCGGGCTTGCTGCGAGCGGAAGGATCCGTGCCGCGGGGAAAGCTCGATCATAGATTTGGTTGCTATAGGGATCCTTCGACTCCGCCGCTGCTTCGCGTTACGAAGCGACAGACTTTGCTCAGGATGACAGAACAAGAGTAAGGGAGAAAAAAGTTACGTGACCGAATTTAAACTACCGGAACTCGGCGAAAACATTGACCAGGGCGACCTAGTTCGTCTGATGATATCGCCAGGAGCCAGTATCACCGAGGGCCAGCCCGTAATGGAATTGGAAACGGACAAGGCCGTGGTTGAGGTGCCGTCTTCGGTGGCTGGAACGGTGAAGGAGATTCGAGTTAAAGAAGGAGAAAAGGTTAAGGTCGGCCAGGTAATCTTCACAGTCGAGAATGGCGCGGGCGGCAAAACGAAGGCTGCTGAAGCCAAAGCCCCGGCAGGAAAAATCTCTGATACTCCCGCGCAATCGGTAGCTCAACCCAAGACAGAAAGCCGATCCGTCGAACGCCGAGCCGTCGCACCTCAGGCTGCGGCAATTCCCGCAACGCCTGGCGCAACGGAATTCAGATTGCCCGAGCTTGGAGAAAATATCGATCAAGGCGATCTGGTGCGGCTGATGATTTCGTCAGGAACGAAAGTCTCAGAAGGCCAGCCAGTGATGGAATTGGAAACCGATAAGGCTGTGGTGGAAGTTCCATCATCCGTAAGCGGTGTGGTCAAAGACGTTCGAGTTAAGGAAGGTCAGAAGGTCAAGGTCGGCCAAGTCATCTTCACCCTCGAAGGCGGCGCAGCTCCGCAACCAGAGCGAGCGAAGCATGCTCCGGTAGAACACGCCGATGGACAGCACGAGGCCCGAGTAGCATTCCAGGCTGCCATCCGCGCCGAGGGCAAAACGGAAGAACAGGCGCTTCCGCCCGATCAACCTCGACCTACGGCTCCGATGTTCGCCATGCCCGAGCAGCTGGGCAAAGTGGCCGGTACGGAGCACCGCGAGCCGGTGGCGGCAGCGCCTCACGTTCGGCGGTTGGCGCGGGAGCTTGGCGTTGATATTCACGATGTCAAGGGCTCCGGCGCTGGCGGGCGCATCAACGAAGACGACGTCAAAGCCCATTCGAAGGCATTGCTGACTTCTGCTACGGCCGCTGCGCATGCTCCCGGAACTTATTTGGAGGAGCCCGCCCTTCCCGATTTCGCGAAGTGGGGGAAGATCGAGCGCGTACCCATACGCGGGGTGCGACGCAAAACCGCCGAGCACTTGCGGATAGCATGGAACACCGTCCCGCACGTGACTCAGCAGGATAAGGCAGACATTACCGAACTTGAGCAGTTGCGCGCGCGATTTGCTCCAAAGGCCGAAGAAGCCGGCGGCAAGATGACCGTGACCGCCATCGCACTCAAGGTTTGCGCGTCAGCATTAAAGGTTTTTCCCCAATTCAACGCCAGCATCGACATGGCGAAGGAAGAGATCATTTATAAGCAGTACATAAACATTGGAGTAGCGGTAGACACGGACCGCGGTCTGCTGGTTCCCGTCATCTGTGAGGTCGACAAGAAAAACATCGTTGAACTGGCCGCCGAGCTCACGCAGCTATCCAAGAAGGCACGCGACAAGAAACTCACGCCCACGGAAATGGAAGGCGGCACCTTTACCATTACGAATCTTGGCGGCATTGGAGGAACGGGATTTTCGCCCATCGTCAATCATCCCGAAGTCGCGATCCTCGGGCTATCGCGCTCAAGCATGGAGCCGGTGTGGCTCAGCGGCAAGTTCGAGGCCCGACGAGTGCTGCCACTTTCGCTGTCTTACGATCATCGCCTGATTGATGGCGCCGACGCCGCGCGCTTTCTGCGCTGGATTGCGGAAGCGTTCGAACAACCATTTCTGCTGTCGGTGCAGGGATGAACGAGATCACAGCCAAGAACGTTGCTGCGGAACGCGATCTACTCCTTGCTGTCTATCAGGCTTTCGTCGGCGCGAAGTGGATTCGATTCTCGCCGTCATGCATCCGCAGGTCGAATGGCCAAACGGGATGGAAGGTGGATGGCTGCACGGCCATGAGGCTGTGCGTGCCTATTGGAAGCGCCAGTGGAGCTTGCTCGACCCGCATGTTGAACCCATTCGCATTGAACCTGATGGTGCTGGACGGATGATAGTGGATGTCCACCAAGTCGTCCGGGACCTAGTCGGGACTGTGCTCGTGGACCGGATCGTTCAGCACGTTTACCTGATTACAGACGGTCTCATCCGGCGTATGGAGATCCGGGAGGGAAGCGCGTGAGATCTATCCATTGTCGATTGATGATCATGTTTGGCTTCTTCTCTTAAAACATACGAATGTCAGACAACCCCAAACCGAGTATTGCGGTGTTAGGCGGCGGGCCTGGTGGCTACGCCGCTGCTTTCCTCGCTGCTGACCTCGGAATGAAAGTCACACTGATCGATCCCGAGGTCAATCCGGGCGGGGTTTGTCTCTACCGCGGCTGCATTCCGTCAAAAGCATTGCTGCATGTGGCGAAGGTGATTGACGAGTCTCACCAAGCGAAAAATTGGGGAATCGAATACAGCGATCCGAAGATTGATCTGCCTCGCCTGCGCTCCTGGAAAGAAGGCGTGGTGAAGAAGCTGACAGGCGGACTCGGTCAACTGTCGAAAGCTCGATCCGTGCAATACATTCAGGGGCAGGCGGCGTTCGAGAATTCAACTACTTTGCGTGTGGCCAAGACCGGCGGTGCCGAAGAGAGCCTTTCCTTCGACCGCATCATCATCGCCACCGGTTCCCGTCCTGCGATCATTCCCAGCCTCAAACTGAATAGCGCGCGCGTGATGGATTCGACGGGGGCGTTGGACCTAAGCGAAGTGCCCAGAAGTCTTCTCGTGGTCGGCGGCGGCTATATCGGGCTGGAGCTAGGTACTGTCTATGCCGCACTTGGTTCCAAGGTTTCCGTGGTCGAAATGCTCGCCGGGCTGCTACCGGGCGCGGACCGTGATCTGGTGCTTCCTCTGCACAAACGAGTGGAAAAGATTTTCGATTCGATTCTTCTCAACACCACAGTTTCTGCGATGAAAGAAGAAGCCAGCGGTATCCGGGTGACTTTCGAAGGTCAAGAGATCAAAGAGCGCGAGAAGGTTTTCGACAAAGTCCTGGTCTCGGTCGGGCGCAAACCAAATTCTGAGATTCCAGGCTTAGACAAAACCCAAGTCCAAGTCGGCCCCCGTGGATTTATCCAGGTCAACAAACAATTGCAGACACACGATCCTGCGATCTACGCCATTGGCGATGTAGTTGGCGAACCCATGCTGGCACACAAAGCTTCGCACGAAGGACGGACAGCGGTCGAAGCTATCGCGGGACACAAAGTGGCATTTGAGCCGAACGCCATTCCGGCGGTTGTCTTCACCGATCCTGAAATTGCGTGGTGCGGACTCACTGAAACGCAGGCCCAGAAGGAAAACCGCCAGATCAAGGTCGCAAGGTTTCCCTGGGCGGCGTCTGGGCGTGCTGTCACACTCGACCGTCCTGAAGGCATGACTAAACTCATCTTCGATCCCGAGACGGAACGAGTGCTGGGCGTGGGCATTGTCGGTGTTGGGTGCGGCGAACTGATCGCCGAGGGCGTGTTGGCGGTGGAAATGGCCGCGACCGCTACCGACGTCGCCCTCAGCATCCATCCTCATCCCACGCTTTCGGAAACCCTGATGGAATCCGCCGAGGTCTTCTTCGGCACCAGCACGCACGTTTATCGGCCGAAACCCCGCTGAAATCGGTGAGCTCCCGACCGTCCGGTACAATGGTGCTTCTGCTCTGCCTATTTCTTTTGATGCTCGGGCGTGCATCCTGCTGGCACGCACCGCTTTCATCCAGGAGGAACCAATGATCTTGAAGTTGCAGCGAATCCTCTTGTTTGTCGTCTGCCTAAGCCCTTGTCTGCCAGCTGCAGGACAGGGCTCGTTCGCCCAGGAAATCCTGACTCCCTCTGGGCAGACGCCTAAGCCGAACACGCCCCCCGATCCGCTTGGCCGTGAGACGCCCAGTGGAACGCTATTCGGTTTCCTGCATGCGGCCCAGGACGGGAACTATTCCACCGCGGCGCAGTATCTCCAAATGAGCGCGTCCAGGCGGCAGGTGGAGGGTGAGGACCTTGCCCGCAAGTTGAAAACGGTCGAGGATCGGGCATTTGTCGGCAACTTGGCGCGCCTCAGCGACCAACCCGAGGGCGTTCCACAAGAGGGAGTTCCTCCGGGGCAGCAAAAAGTCGGAATCCTGGCTGCGGGGGATATTGAGGTCGACCTGATTCTAGTCCGGGTCACAGATGCTAACGCAAAACGGATTTGGTTGATCTCCTGGGAGACGCTAGCAAAAGTTCCCGAGTTGTACGCCCAGGCTGCAGTGCATCAGATGGAGGTCCGTCTTCCGCGGGTTCTGGTTCATAGCGTATTGCTGGGAATGCCGCTCTGGCAGTGGCTGGCACTTCTCGCCGCGGTGCCCATCGCCGCCGGCCTGGCGTGGCTGTTCCTTCAACTACTCGCGTTGCCCAAGAGGTTCTGGTCCCGTTACCGTCGACACGCCGAGCTTACCGGATGGGTAGCAGCTTCGACGCCGCTGTGGTGGTTCGTTGGTACCTGGATCCACCGAGCGATGATCGCGTTTCTCGGTATGCCCCTCTTGCACCGTCACTATTACCAGCAAGTGACCCGAGTGGTTCTGATTATCTCGTTCAGTTGGCTGGTGTGGCGGATGGCCGAGCGCTTGATGCAGGGCGTACGTGCTCGCGCCGTTCTTTCCGGACGCATAGGCATGGGCTCGCTGATGCTGCTGGGACAGCGCCTACTCAAAGCCTTGATCGTCATCATCGTGGCGTTCGCCGTACTCGCCACTCTGGGCTTCAACCTGACTACAGCTTTGGCCGGGGTTGGGATCGGTGGAATTGCGATTGCCTTTGCCGCGCAAAAAACGCTGGAAAATCTGTTTGGTGGCGTATCAGTTCTGGGTGACGAAGTAATCCGCGTCGGCGATTTCTGCCGTTTTGGCGACCGCGTGGGCACGGTGGAAGACATCAGCTTGCGCTCGACTCGGGTGCGGACGAATGATCGCACTGAGCTTTCCATTCCCAATGGTTCGTTGGCCACCATGAACGTGGAGAACTTCAGTCGACGTGACAAGATTCTTTTCAACACGAAGCTGGCATTGCGCGGTGAAACTTCGCCCGATCAGCTGCGCCACGCTTTGGCTGAGATTCGGCGTCTGCTTTACGAGCATCCCAAGGTGGAAACGAACGGCGCGCGGATACGCTTTATCGGATTCGATGCCGGGACACTCAGCCTGGAGATATTCTGCTATGTGCTTACCCAGGATTTCGGCGGTGAGTACCTGGCAATCCAAGAAGATCTCCTGCTCCGAATGATGGACATTATCCAAGCGTCCGGTACCGCCCTCGCTTTTCCTGCAAGCACGTTGTACTTGGGGCGCGATTCGGGTCTGGACAAGGAAAAGACCGCCGCAGCCGCGCATGAAGTACAGGAGTGGAGAGAAGCCGGCAAGCTGCCGTTCCCAGACTTCGCAGCCTCGGATATTGCCGGGCTCAGCAATTCGCTTCCGTATCCTCCGCCTGGCTCAGCAACGGTCGGCAAGGCCAAAGAAAGCGGTGCTTAGCGCGGCCCAAGCTTACTACGGTAACTTGCCTCGACCGGCCAACGCTTCGTAGCATCGGCCATGCTCCCACGTGCGCTCCTCATTTGCAGCGACGCGAAAGCGATCGAGGCAGTCACCCAAGTTCTCGGCGAGTTAGAAATCAATTTCGAGACAATCTCTGATCCCGCCGTCGCCGCAAAGCGGCTGGCGAATCAGCGCTTTGATCCGATTCTGGTGGATTGTGACGACGTGCCGAACGCCACCCTGGTGTTGGAGAGCGCACGCACGTCCAGCGCAAACCAGAGCTCCATGACAATCGCCGTTGTCGACGGCAAGGCAGGAGTGCCCACCGCGTTTCGCCTAGGCGCCCGGCTGGTCATGACCAAACCAGTTTCTCTGGAGGGCGCGAGGAGCACGCTCCGCAACGCATTCGCAATGCAGAGAAAAGAGATGCACGACAGCAAGGTGCCCCTTGCTGCCGCGCGCGGCGCGGATGCAACCTCCACACAGATGGAGGACGCGAGCGTCAGTCAAACGGCGGTCAATGAGGCGCAAGATGCCCACGTAGTGCAACCCTCCACACCGCCAGCCCAGCCAGTTGGCGTTGACAGTGCCACCGCGCTGCCGTCCGCTACTGCCAAGGTTAGTGCGGTTCCAGCGGTTCCTTCAGCACCCGTCAAAGGCCGCTCTTCAAAAGAGTTGACTCTCGGAGCGCCGCTTACGCTGTCACGACCCCAACCTGTTTCGACCGAGGCCGAGGATGCAACTGCGAGCCGACCGGTCGAACGTCCAAGTTCCCGCAGCAGCACACCGCCGTCATTCAGCACGCTGGACGGGCCCGGACGGAAAACCAGCCCGTACCTGCTGGCGGGCGTTTTCACGATTCTGGCTGCGGCCGGTTTCTACGCCGCGTTCACGATGCTGCCCTCATTCCACAACATCGTCGTGTCGCAATATGAAGACTTGCACGCTCTCATCACCGGAACCCCGGCGAAGCGCCAAGTGGGACTCGCGTTATCGACACCGACCGCGGTACCGGCTCAGCCAGTGACAACACAAACCGTTGCCCCTGCGTCGGCACAGCCCTTGAATGCAGCAACAGGCTCAGCACCGTTGTCGACCGCTCCGTCATCCTCAGGCAATACGGTCGCTGACGGCTTCGCGCCAGCCGCGGCTGCACCTACTTCGGGATTCAAGAAAGACACCACCAAGACTACCTCCGCCCCTGCTGTTCTTCTTCCTACATCCGCCCCAGCCAACAAAGGCGATAACGATAACGGCCCTGTGGTTCTCGCGGAGGATCTCGCCGACGCGCACGTTTCATACCGCGTGCAGCCGGTTTATCCCTACGCGGCTCGTCGAAAAGGCGTTGAGGGTGCCGTCGTTATAAAGGTCTCGGTCAATACAGATGGGACCGTCGGCCCGGTGCGCGTGCTCAGTGGGAACACGCAACTAGCGCCATCCGCAGTCGAAGCGGTTAAGCAATGGCACTACGAACCCTATTATGCCAGCGGCCAACCGGTCGTCTTCCAGACGCAGGTCACAGTACGCTTCCAAGCCTCTTCTCACTAACTGTGGCGTTCCCTCTCAAACACCACAGCTTTCGGCTTGATCCGCAAACTCTTTAGCACGGCCAATTACTTTCGTTACTTGCTGGGTCTTACCACACTACCTACGATGCGACGTATGAGTTACCAAGCGCTATTATTCTGCCCAGACGACAAGACCGCTCGCGTAGTGACCCAAGTCCTGAGCGAACTGGAATTCACCGTTGAACGCTGCTCCGAGCCTTTTGCAGCAGTCAAGAAGCTGATGGCCCAGCACTTCGATGCCGTTGTGGTGGACTGCGACAACGAGCAAAACGCTACCCTCTTATTCAAGAGCGCGCGTAACTCCGGACCAAATCAGAGTTCGCTTTCAGTAGCCGTGGTTGAGGGCCAGGCTGGGGTTGCAAAAGCCTTCCGAATTGGGGCTAACCTCGTCCTCACCAAGCCGATTAACGTAGAACAATCCAAGGGCACGCTGCGCGTTGCGCGGGGTCTGTTACGCAAAGCTGAAACAGTAAAGCCGCTGGGATCACCCGCACCGGTTTCGTCTTCGGTGGAAAAGTCCACCCTGGTCGCGGTCACTACTAATGCTACGCGCCAGTTCGTTCCCAGCGTCCCCGTGCAGAAACCCGTGCCCGCTTCGGTTCCAGCGCAGCAAGCGACGAGCCCGAATCCGGCGGCGAGCACCTCTGCTTTCGAACTCGACGTGGAACCCGCTCCGCAACCCGACGCGGCCGAAGCCGCACTGTTGGAATACATGCCTGATGCCGCGACGACAACTCCCAGTTCTCCTACGCCACCCCCGCCTTCGTCCGGCGGCACGAAAGAATATCCGTGGCAGCCAGTCTCCAAGCCGCTTTCAGAACCCATGGCCTCAGCCCTCCGCCGTGCCGCCGAAACCGCCGGGCAGCCCGTTGCCTCCGCTCGACCCGCTAAGATTTCCGACGCATCCCGAGGAAGCGAAAGGCCTGCTGGAGGTTTTTCATCCAGCCTGGGCGCAGCTACAGCTCCTGCTCCCGCCAAGGAGGCCCCACGCACAGGCGTTAAGCCTTTCGAAATGAAACCAACCGCTCCCGCGTCTCCGCGTGAGAGGGAACAGGAACGATCCGAGTCGGCCGCCGCCAAAGCCTGGGGTACAGAAGTAGCTGTCGAGGTGCCGAGTTTCTCGTCGCTCGACGTTAGCGAAGATCAAAAAACCACCGACGCGGGGGGCAGCAAGAAGAAATTTCTATATGCGGTCGTAGCAGTAGTTCTCGTCGCTGGATACTTCGGTTGGACCAAGATGCACTCCGCCAACGGTACTGCGGCGGCACAGCAACAGGTAGCCCCAGCACCGGCTGCCACATCGCAGGCTTCTAGTCCGGACCAGCAGTCCGGTGCGCAGACGATCGATCTGCAATCCCCCTCGGAGGTGGTCGAAGCGCCCGGCAAGGAACGCGCACCGACGACAAAGACTCCTTCGGCCAAGCCTTCGGCAGCTATTCCGGCACCAAGCCCCAATTCGACGACGTCCACTTCTGCCGCTGACGACGTCGAAGTAACTGTGGTTCGACAACCCATCGTGGTCAAGAACCAGCGTTCCAAGTCAACTTCTTCCGAGCCAGTTTCACCGGATGCTCAGGCGCCAGCCCCGGAAGTCGTTGCGTCCAATATCAATGACAACGCCATCTCTGGAATGCTGAGCACGGCTCCGGTGAATGTTCCCGCGCCGGTTTCGCAGCAAATAAAACTATCCCAAGGTGTCTCGCAGGGACTTTTGGTGAAGAGGGTAGCGCCCACGTATCCGATGACGGCTAAGCAGATGCACCTTCAAGGTTCGGTGCAGATCCAGGCGAATATCAGCAAGGACGGCAACATTACCGACGTTAAGCTGCTGAGCGGGGATGCTGTCCTGGGCCGTGCCGCCATGGACGCTGTTCGGCAGTGGAAATACAAACCTTACGTGTTGAACGGTGAGCCGATCGAAATCCAAACCCAGGTCACCGTGATCTTCAAGCTTCCGTAAGAGATAAACTCGCCAGGCTGACCGCTCGGAGGGGGTCTGCGGATAACTCAGGCCTAGCTCTCCTGCGCAATTTTTGCGGACATGACCCCGACTGCGTAAGATATCAGCAGAAATCGCAGATAGGAGGTGCTTATGGCGCTTGACTGGTCACAATGCCCAGCCGTGGAAAGCGTTCCCGGGAAGGTCAGCGGCGCGTGGGTCTTCCGTGGCACGCGATTGCCGGTGGCTACGGTGTTTGAGAATCTTGAGGACGGCATGACCGTTGAGGAATTGAGCGAACAGTTCGATGTTACGCCCGAGCAAGTTAAGGCGGTTCTGGAATTTGCGGCCCGTAGCCTCGATGCTCCGGTGCGTGGCCTCTGACATTCGTTCCTTCAAATGCTCATTCTCTTCGACCACGGTACTCCCCGAGGAATTGCGCGTTCACTTATGGGCCACACCGTCAAAGAAACGAAAGTATTGGGTTGGGACAGGTTCACTAACGGCGAGTTGCTGACTGCAGCGGAAGAAGCTGGGTTTGAGGTGTTGCTGACCACCGACAAGAACCTCCGCTACCAGCAGAACCTTACCGGACGCAAGATTGCTGTCGTGGTATTGGGTAAAGGCAGGTGGCGGCTTATCCGGCCGCTAATTCCAGAAGTCGTAACAGCAATAAATTCGGCAAAACCGGGGACTTGTACCGAAGTCGAAATACCTGGTTAGTCCGCCTCGGCGTGGGTGATGGGCGGGTACTAACCGGCTCTAGTCCTCAGTAGTAACATCCTCGTTGTCCTTGTTTTGCTCGCGTCTCTGCCTGATTTGTTCCACCGAGTCGGCCCACTGGGACTGGTGTTGGGGGCACGTAGCTTTCGCTGCGGCATCGAAGTTCTCCAGCCCCTCGTCTTGCGCGAGAGTGTACCGCAAAGCGTCACTGCATCGGAAGTATAATAAAAAGTCTCCCCGCACCCAAATTCTGTCTATGCGAGGGTGAAGGGGTATTACCCGAAAACCGCTGAGCCGGTTCGCGCTGGAGAACTGAGGGTTTGCCCTGGGCAGCTTTTGGCTGCAGGCCAAGAGCTAACAGCTAAGAATTTCTTCAATGGACTTCAAATTAGTCAGTGATTACAAGCCGCGCGGTGATCAGGCAACGGCCATTGAGTCCTTGTCTAGGGGTTTGTTCGATCGCGAGCAACACCAGGTCCTGCTGGGCGTCACCGGCTCGGGCAAGACCTACACGATGGCGAAGGTGATCGAGGCGGTGAACCGTCCAACCATCGTCATGGCGCACAACAAGACTCTGGCGGCCCAGCTCTATCACGAGTTCAAGAGCTTTTTCCCGCACAATGCGGTGGAATACTTCGTCTCTTACTACGACTATTACCAGCCTGAAGCATACCTCCCCGCAGCCGACCTCTACATCGAGAAGGAAGCCACGATCAATGATGAGCTGGACAAGCTGCGACTCTCGGCAACCCGGTCGCTTTTTGAACGGCGCGATTGCCTGATCGTCGCTTCGGTGAGCTGCATCTATGGCTTGGGCTCGCCAGAGGCGTACTACGGCATGCTGCTCTTTCTGGAAAAAGGGCAAAAGATAAAGCGCGAGGACATCACGCGCAAGCTGGTAGAAATTCTCTATGAGCGGACGGACGGTGATTTCCGGCGCGGCACCTTCCGGGTGCGCGGTGACGTGATTGAAGTCTTTCCCACGTATGACGACATGGCATATCGAGTGGAACTGTGGGGCGATGAGGTTGAGTCGCTGTCACAGATTGATCCACTGTTCGGCACGGTTAGGCAGAAATACATGCGCCTGCCGATTTATCCCAAAACCCACTATGTAATGAAGCCGGAGACTCGGGATAAAGCCGTCCAATCAATCAAGGAGGAGTTGGCATGGTGGGAGAGCGAACTGCAGAAGCAAGGCCGTCTGGTTGAATCGCAACGTATACACCAGCGCACCATGTATGACTTGGAGATGATCAGGGCCATGGGTTATTGCCATGGCATTGAAAACTATTCGCGGCACTTTACCGGTCGCTTGCCAGGAGAGCCTCCGCCCACGCTGCTGGATTATTTCCCGCGTGATTTTCTGATGGTCATCGACGAATCCCACCAGACCGTGCCCCAACTGCACGGCATGTATCACGGCGACCGCTCGCGCAAAGAAACGCTGGTGGAATACGGCTTCCGTATGCCTTCGGCGCTGGACAATCGTCCTCTGACCTTCGAAGAGTTCGAACATCGTATGAATCAGATGATCTACGTTTCGGCGACGCCTGGACCCTACGAATTGACCAAATCCGCGGGCGTGGTGGTTGAGCAGATTATTCGGCCGACAGGTTTGGTCGATCCGCCGACCGAGGTGCGGCCGGTTAAGGGACAAATTGATGACTTGCTGCATGAAATCCGTCAACGCGTCGCGCGGGGGGAGCGCGTGCTGGTGACCACACTCACCAAGCGAATGGCGGAAGATCTGGCCGAATACTACAGCGAAGTTGGGGTGAAGTGCCGCTACATGCATTCGGAAATCGAGACACTGGAACGAGTGAAGATCCTGCGCGATTTGCGCAAAGGCGAGTTTGATGTGCTGATCGGGATCAATCTGTTGCGCGAGGGCCTCGATCTGCCCGAGGTTTCGCTGGTCGCGATTCTGGATGCGGATAAAGAAGGCTTTCTGCGGTCGGGCGGTTCCCTGATTCAGACCATTGGCCGTTGCGCACGCAATCTGAACGGACGAGCGATCCTCTACGCCGACCGCATGACCGACTCGATGAAAAAAGCCATCGGGGAGACCGATCGCCGGCGAGCCATTCAGCAAGCTTATAACGACGCCAACGGGATTACGCCGGAATCCATCGTGCGGCCGCTGGAGATGTCGCTGGCGCGCATCGTTGAGGCTGATTACGCCGACCTGACCGGAGATGAAGCCGAAGGCGTCCCGGAATTCAAATCACAGGAGGAGCTGGACGCCTACGTCGTCAAACTGGAGAGCGACATGCGCGAGGCAGCGAAGCGATTTGAGTTCGAGAAAGCCGCGAAGCTCAGGGACATGATCAAGGAGCTAAGGACGAAGGAGTTTCTGTTTGCCTGAGCTTGCAGGATAAGGCAAACCTCAGTGGGGGTTCTCACCCTGACATTGAACAGCACAAAGTTCCGCCAGCGGTTTAATCATTTCCGGTTCATCGTTTGATGTAATCCGTCGGCGATAGAATCGCAATCCTTCGCCACGGGTGCAGCGCCAGCAAGTCCGCATCGCCGGTAATGATCACGTCTGCTCTCCCGTTTAACGCGACTTCCAGGAATTTGTCGTCTTTCGGGTCGCGGCATTCGCGGACGAGGTGAATGATGGGAACAAATTCGGCGGTGCTGCCGAGACGGCCCAGAAAAAGCGCACGGTCTTTTGTGCTCACATAGTGATCAAATTTTGGACGCGAGAGAACTTCGGCCAGCTCATTCATCGTGGCCTCGGAAACGAGCAGGACGCCATGGTCCAGAGCCTTGTCAACGGCTTGACGTGGAATGGAGAGGGGCAACACGATTGCGCTGACGAATACGTTTGTGTCGACGACGATGCGATCTAAGTTGCGCATGATCCATGATTCTCATGAACAGGATTCGCATGAATCGGTGCGCATCAGTCTTTCAAGATGTCAGCCAGCACTCTCTCAGTCATCCCTCGCGCTGCGGCCCGAGCGCCGATGCGGTCCATCATTCGCTTCAGTTCGGTGTTGTTAATCTTGCGAATCCGTTCGTACTCTTCGGCTGAGATAATGACCGCTACATCGCGGTTTTGGCGGCGGATCAGCACGGGCTCACGCTGTGCCGCGTCGAGAAGGGCGGCGAGACGTTGTTTAGCGTCTGTGGCAGAGACGGTCTTCATCCGTCTATATTAGATAAAATAGACAAATTGGTCAAATTTGGGTTTCTTCGGGACAACGACCATGAATTTCGTGTTACACTGTTCTCGTGTCCATCAACAATCGCTTGCGCAATGTAACTGTGACCCTCGAAGAGGACGTCGCCCGTTGGGCCCGGATAGAGGCGGCGCGCCAAGATACCAGCGTTTCGCGGCTGCTGGGAGCGCTGCTGAAAGAACGCATGCTGACCCATAACGATTACAACCGCGCCATGCGGCGAGCCCTAGGGCGTAAGCCCTTTCTGCGCAGTGACGGCCGTTACCTGAGCCGCGACGAAGCCCATGACCGCGCCCGGCTACGCTGATCCGCCTGGAGTCGATCAGCCGGCGGCCGGTGCGCTAGTTTTTGTCGATTCGAATGTGTTGCTTTATGCCTTAGACGAGGCAGATCCCAAGAAACAAAAGATCGCACAGAACTGGCGTGCGGAGCTGTGGAAGAGCCACAGGGGACGCATCAGCTTTCAGGTGCTTAGCGAATTCTACGTCAACGCGGTTCGGAAACGCCCTTCAGCCCGCGAAGAAGCACGCGCTGAAGTTCGTGATTTGTTGGCGTGGAATCCGGTGGTCACCGACGCAGCACTATTGGAGCGGGGATGGAAGCTACAAGACCGCTACAAGCTTTCGTACTGGGATGCGCTCATCGTGGCAGCAGCTAAAGCTGCCTCCTGCAAGTACTTGCTCACGGAAGATTTACAATCCGGACAAGAGTTGGACGGAATCGAGGTTGTCAATCCGTTTGTGCGCGCTCCGGAGTCCGCGCCGTGAAGGTCCTCCCGAGGGGTACAAACGGCGCTCGGTAAAGGCTGCCGGGGTACGCTTCAACGATTTCCTACCGTCCACTCTTTGCTGCAATCGCCAGGGGCTTCTGGTAAATGACGTAGTCTTTGTTCTTGTGGGAGTGGAAGGGTACATCCGAGGCCGGAAGTTTTTCTCCTTGTCCCAGAAAAAGAAATCCGCCGGGCTGCAGATAGAGGTGCAAACGTTGGCTGAGCGCCATCCGCTGGGTGGCGGAAAAGCGGGGTAGAACGTCCATGCAGAAAATGCAGTCAAACTGCCCGAGGTAAGCCGGCTGGGCCAGATTCATGGCCGAAAATGTCACCAGATTCCGAAGCCGCGGTTTCACCAGGAAATGCTCACCCACCCGGGCAAAGTAGGTTTGCACCAGTTGACGTGGGACTCGCTGGAGGTCGCGCTCGGGATATAGGCCGCGCTGGGCCGCTTCCAGAGCCCGTTGGCGGATATCGCTGGCAACAACGTGCACATTACATCCACCCTTGCCGTTCATCGCTTCGCAGACCGATATGGCGATCGAGTAAGGCTCTTCCCCGCTAGAGCATCCGGCGCTCCAGATGCGAACTGCCCGCGGATGGTCGCTCTTGCGGCGTTGCAGCAAGTCCGGCAGGGCCATTTTGACCAGAGATTCGTGTGCGGCGGGATAACGAAAGAATCCGGTCTTTCCGTCCAGTAATCGCCCAGCCAAGCTCTCGCATTCCGCGTCGGACGCACGCAGTCGCGCTAACAGCTCTTCCGCTGATGCCAGATGCTGCGATTCCAGGAACTCTCCCGCGACCGCGACAAGAGTTTCCGTCTCCGTATCGAGCAACACGCCAGTTTTCCTCTCCAGAAGGAGGCGGAGTTCGGAAAGTTCGTGCTCCAGAATCGCCACGTTCGTGGAAGGTTTGTGCATGAATGACACTGCCGCCGCCAAAACGAAGCAGTCTTCACTCCGTTGGCG
>Ga0207139_1052_pt1 | contig 26212 bp, 18 predicted proteins | sample Alteio_BWMinHeat_7_FD_153585 | JGI IMG/M metagenome (GOLD analysis project Ga0207139, IMG submission 153585) | Enriched cells from forest soil in Barre Woods Harvard Forest LTER site, Petersham, Massachusetts, United States -... | ecosystem: Environmental > Terrestrial > Soil > Temperate forest >... | reverse complement strand
TTAGATCCTCGGATTGAAGTTTGCGGGACTTTCCCGAACGAGCAGATTATCGAGATATTCTGAAAAATCGGCTTACTCATAATCCCTTCTTCATGATATGAGTTCTCTACTCAGTATTTGCGACAAGGACGCCCGTGGTTGTATCCAACGTTGGTAGCCTTGCTGACGCCGTTCTCTTCTTGACATGGTTTTCTTTGGGGGCGAGCTCCTGACTGCGGCTCTGCAGAGCTCGTAACAATATCGATACCGCACTCTTTCATACCACCCTTGAATATTCCCCATGGAGCAGCGGAGATTTTGGCTGCTGGATCAAGTCCGGAAGCTGGATTGTTTTTCCTGTGCTTGCCTTTTTCCCGTGCGTTGTACTCTTGCTTCAGTGCGTACGCGCAGCGGGTCTATAAGCCAGGAACCTTTGTAATCCTCATCACGGAGGAGCGCGAGGTTTTTGATTCAGCAAACCAGACCAAGACGCGGGCGGGTATGCCTCTGTCTCTGTACGGCCAAGAACTAGTGGATGTCGGCGATGGCTCCTACTGGATCACGTACGCCCGTGTACTTAGTTCGCGCATCCCCCACCTTAGCATCATGGTTCCTCGGCCGCCTTGCTCATCGCCAGCGTTCACTTTCGTTACCCGCTGCGGAGTGATCGAGATGTCAGCCGAGTGGCGCCGGCCTGTCTTGACGCAGCTTGGCCAATTGATGCAGTGCGATGGACTGTGCTATGTTTCGTCCCTCTCGGCCGACTAATTCGGCTCGCATTGCCAAACGTGATAGAGGCTTGTCGTGGCCAAGAAAAAGCTGTAACTGCGTCGCTCATGGCAAACCTGAATAGCAACGTGATAGATGATGACTTCGTAAGACCGAGCCTTTCCGTAGTCGTACCTGTTTACAACAGCGAGATTATCCTTCCCGAGCTGATCCAGCGTTTGGCTCCGATACTCCGCAAGGCATCGGATCAATACGAATTGCTTCTCGTGAACGACGGTAGCCGCGATGGGAGCTGGGATCAAATAAAGCAGCTCGCTGCCTATCACGCATGGATTCGTGGCATCAGCTTGATGCGGAACTATGGCCAGCACAACGCGCTGCTCTGCGGCATTCGAGCCGCGAAGCACGACGTCATCGTTATTATGGACGACGATTTGCAACATCCTCCGGAGGAGATCCCCCGTCTGCTGGAGAAGCTGGCGGAGGGTTACGATGTTGTATATGGAGCTCCGCAGGAAGAGCAACACGGATTTTGGCGCAACACGGCCGCACAAATCACAAAGTTAGCGTTGCAGAGCGCCCTCGGCGCGGAAACGGCGAGAAAAGTTAGCCCGTATCGGGCGCTCCGAACAAAGGTGCGCGATGCCTTTGCCAGTTATCAAAGCTCGTTTGTTTCTGTCGATGTCCTGTTGACCTGGGGTACAAATCGATTCGCCGCTATTCCGGTGCGCTATGATCCTCGGCGAGCCGGGGAATCACAGTATACGTTTCGCCGATTGTTGACTCACGCGCTCAACATGATGACCGGTTTCAGCATCCTTCCGTTGCAATTTGCGACTCTGGTTGGTTTCGCTTCTACGTTTTTTGGCATATTTGTTCTCGCCTACGTGATCACCCGTTACTTGATACATGGCGTGGACGTGCGCGGCTTCACATTTCTGGCGTCCATCATTATCATCTTTTCGGGTGCCCAATTATTTGCATTGGGCGTTTTCGGAGAGTATCTGGCCAGGATTCATTTCCGGACGATGGAGCGACCTCCCTATGTCGTGCGGTCTACGAGTCCGGTGTGTTCTTCGGAACCACGCCGCGATCCTGGGACCGCCATCCGTAATTGACCCCTGATCCTCATCTAAAGCTTGCTGGAACGCTAAAACCTGTGGACTATTCGCGAATGCGAAAGATAAGAGATACGCTTAGGTTTCCATCGTTGTATTTATTTTCCCAAGCCATTTTGGGCGCCAAGCGAGCGCGCAAACGTTTGATCGACGAATACGCCCAGCCCCAGCCGGGGATGCGGGTACTCGATATTGGCTGTGGCCCCGGCTACGTAATTGAATATCTCCCGAAAGTTGAGTACTACGGCTTCGACGTCAGTTCCCTCTACATAACCTATGCGAAACGCAAATACGGCGAGCAGGGAGCGTTTTATTGTCAGCGCTTTGACGCTGCTGTGGCCAGTGAGTTGGAGCCTTTCGATTTAATTTTAATGGCGGGCCTGCTCCATCATCTGAACGATCAGGAAGTATCTAGCTTGCTTGAACTCTCAAAGCGAGCGATCAAGAAGACTGGAAGTTTAGTGACATTGGATCCCTGCTATGATCGCACTCAATCGCCCATAGCTAAGTTTCTCCTGGATCGAGACCGCGGCCATTACATCAGAGAAGCAGATCCTTATGTCGCGCTTGCCTCGGGAGTGTTTCGTCATGTGGATTTTCATGTTCGCGACGATTTGTTTTTTCTGCCCTATACCGCATTGGTAATGGTTTGTAGGCCTTAAGGTATTGGCCTGGAGTGGCAAGCCTCCGAGAGAGCGCGTCGATTCTAGGGCCGCCTTGAGCCTGGAACCGCAATTGTCCTGCGGTAAGGACATGAGGATCATCGCCGCATCTGTCTGCAGGCTCATCCCGTTGTGCGTCCGTTGCAGGTTCTGTATAGTCCTAGACGATTTGCAGACTGCGGATACTCCTGCTTTCCTGTTGCCGCAACGCTTCGAAAAGGAGACACCTTAGCTCCGATACAGATTATGCCTGCCGAAGTTGATGACTACGCCGCAGCGGGGTACTCGAAGCTCCTGGAGGATCCGGGAGAAGTTTGGCGGATCACGGTTTTTCGTTGAAAGAAAATTAAAGCTTGTGACAGATCTCTATCGGCAATACGCTGCGGCAACCGAATCGGCTAACTGGCTGGATTTGGGGTGCGGAGACGGCACTCTCTTGAAGATGGGAAAAGGGTATTTCAACGAAGTGGCAGGTTGCGACGTTTCTGACGGCATGCTTCAGCATTGTGGGGATCTAAACGTACGGCGACAGGATTCAGCGAAGCAAATTCCGTTTGAAGATGGAAGCTTTGACCTCGTGACGGCGGTTTGCGTGTACCACCACGTGGATATTGCTGACCGGTCAGCCTTGACTGCGGAGATCGCTCGCGTTCTCAAATCACCAGGAATTTTGTGCGTTGTCGAACACAATTCTCTCAATCCTGTAACACAGTTGATCGTCCGCCGAAGTCCGAACGATTCACAAGCTCACTTGCTGACTGCTGGAAAGGTTAGACGCCTCGCAAGCGCTGCACGAATGGAGGTTCTCACAACTCGGTATTTTTTATATTTTCCGGAGCGGTTTTACTCCAAAATGGCTTCCACCGAAGCGAAGCTTTCCACCCTCCCGCTAGGAGGACAATACGCCGTCCTTTGCCGGAAGGCGTAATGCCTGTCTGCCTTTGATTTCATTGTTTGCTGTGTACTCTGAGCGTGGGGCGCGGAGCCGGAGGACAAGTCAGCGCCACGACCTCTTGGATGAATAAGAGAGCGATGATGGTCGATGTTCAGGCCGAACTCACGCGCCCAAGCCCAAAAACGCACTACGGCGATTTGTGGTCAGCCTTCCCGATCCTGATCCTGAGGCCGGCGTTACCGGCTGCAACCCTGCTTGACACCAAGGAGCAGCTGAACTATTGAACAGGAAGTCGACGCATGACTAGAGGACGGAGTGAATGGAAATGTCGGACGAGCAGGCGGGTTCAGTCAAAGCAGCAGATACAGCAAGCATTCCCGGGTCAAACATGATCGGGGAACATTTGGACGGGGTTGTTCGGACTACCGATATGCGGGTCGAGCTGGAGAGCCATCATTACATCGTACTGAGCCAGCTTTATGATTGGATGGGTAAGGAAGCCTTTGCTGCAGCACACGGAGTGATGTTGGACTACGGTTGTGGGGGACAAACTTACAGGAAGCTCTTCGAGCCTAAAATAGCGAAATACATCGGAGCAGATGTTGCCACGGCAGCGAACACGACGCTGGATATCGAACTCCTACCGAATGAGCCAGTTTCTTTGCCGGATGACAGTGTTGATACCGTTCTGGCGAACCAGACTTTAGAACATGTCTCTAATACGGATTTTTATCTTCGGGAATGTTATCGTGTGCTCCGTCCCGGTGGAGTTCTAATTCTCACAGCACCCATGCAGTGGCGGCACCATGAAGTGCCTTACGACTTCTTGCGCTTTACAAAGTATGGCCTGATCGAACTCTTGAAAAGAAATGGGTTTGAGATCACAAGTATGGCCTCCACGGGAGGGGTATATTCCTTGTTGGGGCAAATTTTCTTAAACCACTTGGCGGAACGTGGAATTCAACGAAAGCGACTATTCCGGTGGATCAATCGCTTAGCATTGTGGCTCGACCGCAAGATCCCCGATGCGGGTGACACAATTAACTGGATGTGTATCGCATCCAAGCGGTAATAGGCTTCCAGCCAGCAGCGGAAATGAAGCATGAAGGCAAAAGAGCCGAAGCGTAAGTCCACGGTGCCAGATTGTCCCATATGCGCGTCGGGGCGGACGACGTTCCTATGCCATGTTGATGGGTACGATCTGCGGAGATGTCCCGAGTGTTGTACGGATTTCGTTGCGCCCATGCCTGACGCTGTTCTCTTGGGTTCGCTCTACGACAGTGACACATGGTTTGAAGGGGGGACGAAGGGTGGTTACCAGAACTACGATCAACAGACCGCGAACGTCCTGCCTGTCTTTCGAGAGCTCCTTTCGTATTACGAGAGGACGCTTCCGGGTCGAGAGATTCTCGATGTCGGGTGCGGGTATGGAACCCACCTGGCAATCGCAGCCGCCCAAGGATGGAAAGTCTTCGGCATCGAAGTCTCAAAGCATGCGAGGGAGATCGTCCGACAACGCCACGGCAATAGTTTCTATCTGACCGATCGAGCCGAGCATCTGCTCCCGCATCAATTCGATCTCATCCTGATGCTTGATGTGCTGGAGCATCTGCCGGACCCATACAAACTGTTTTTTGAACTGTTCAGCCACGGGGCCATAACCGATAAGACGCGTATAGTGATCACAACTCCCAACGCTCGGTGCCGCGATGCTATCTCCGACCCGGCGGGTTGGGCTTACCGCCATCCTCCCTCGCACCTCTTCTACTACTCGGGCAAGTCTTTTCAAACCATGCTGGCACGGTTGCATTTCGCCGAGATCAATGTTTCCGGCATACACGCTTTGCCGGACGGCCCACCAGCCAGTTACGCAGACGAGATTCCCTCGTTGAACGACAGCCTTGGCGGTTACGGTGGCCTTCTCTGTGAGGCAACTGGCAGCAATTTCATGTCGTTCATGCATGAGCGTTACGTGCCCGGCACCTGGTCGAAGATTACCGAATATGAGCACATGCCGCGTTACATACTCGCCAAGGGATTCGCCAAGGATGCGAGAGTGCTGGATTTCGGCTGTGGGACGGGATACGGCGCTGCCCTATTGGCAGATACCGCGCGATCCGTGACAGCAGTTGATATTGATCCAGCTGCTTTAGAGTGGGCCCGCCAAGCCCATCGCTCGTCTAACTTGGAATTTGAGCAGAATTCTGATCTAGGAAAAGGACTGCCACCCGCATCATTCGACCTCATTACGTGTTTTGAGTTGATCGAGCACATAGACGAGCCGATGCAGAATCAGCTGATGGACAGCTTTGTGAGGCTACTAGCAAGGGGCGGCCGGCTCTTGATCTCGACGCCCAATCCGCGAGTCACGGCGCTCTACGGCGAGAATCCATATCACCTCCGCGAAATGGATGAGAACGAATTCGAGCGTCTGCTTCGCTCGCATTTCTCGTATGTGCGGATGCTGAACCAACTGATACGGCTGGATGTAACCATCACCGAGGCGTCTGGCCCACATGAGCGGGCTGATTTTCATAATTCTGACGCGAACTCCGCAGGTGTCCCCGCCAACTACGTCGCAATCTGCTCCCTGCAGCCCGTTCACCAAGTGCCTACCTTCTGCTATTTCGACACGTCATCAGACTACATTAGTGACTGGCTGGCCTTGGAAAAACTCTACAACGAAACTCAAGCGGGCCTCTTTGAGGCCCGAGAACTCTCTAGAACAGTGCAAGCAGAAGTCGAAACTAGAAATGCTGACATCGCGAAGCTGCAATTGGCAGTCGAAGCCAGAGATACTGGCCTAGCCAACCTAGAGGCGGCAGTCGAAGCCAGGACTGCTGACCTAGCCAACCTGCAGGCGGCAGTCGAAGCAAGCAATACCGAGATACAAGCCTTCAGGGCTTCGAAAATCTATCGTCTGCGCGACGCTGTGCGACAACCCTTCTCGCCTCGCAAGATAGCTCGCATCGCTTATCTGCTGGGGGCCATGGCAACGCCCAGCAGCGTCAGAATGCGCTTCCGACCTGCGATCATGCGGTTAAAGACCCTAGCGTCAGCTTCTGTAAGCAAGCAAACGATTGCCGCTCCTGCCCTAACACGAAAGAGTCAGAAACCACAAGGAGACATGCTTCGCCGCCGGACGCCGCGCTCTGTCGCAAGCGCCCGAGAGGTGAGACACGTCTCCGTTGTCATCCCTACAAGAAATGCTGGTCCACTCTTTAATGAAGTGCTGCGGGCACTGGCGGCACAAGAGTTCGGCGGCGGCGTCGACCTCACGATTGTAGATTCTGGATCATGTGACAAGACGGTGGATCTGGCTGAGGCGCACGGGGCGCAAGTCCTCAGGATCAACCCAGGGACGTTTGACCACGGATTGACGCGGAATCTCGCCATCGAGCATGTGAAAGGCGAAGCCGTCATATTACTCACCCAAGACGCGGTTCCGGGCACACCTCAGATGATTGCCAATCTGGTGAAAGCCTTTGCAGATCCGGGAGTCGCGGGCGTCTATGGGCGACAGATACCGCGCGCGAACGCGGATGTTCTCACCCGGAGAAACCTGAACCAATGGTTGACTGGCCGACTGGAACCAAGCGTCACCTCTCTGGCCGACATAGAAAACTATGACTTGCTGCCAGCAATGGAGAAGTATGCTCTCGTTAATTTCGACAACGTGTGTTCCGCAATTCGCAAGAGTGTCTGGCGGGAATTTCGGTTCCGTCAAACGGACTTCGCGGAAGACCTGGAATGGAGCAAGCGCGTTTTAGAAGCAGGATGGAAGATCGCTTACGAGCCTACTGCCTCTGTCATTCACTCCCATCGACGTTCCATCTTGTATGACTATAAGCGCACCTACGTTTGTCACAGAATGCTGATTAAGTTGTTTGCGCTCCGCACAGTTCCGTCCCTGCGTCATGGTTTTAAGTCCGTCTGTCGCGCCATTGTGAACGATTGGCTTTATGTTTGGAGGAACGAAGGCAAGTTCATCCGGCGTATCGGAATGGTCGCCAAGGCGCCCTTCCTTGATTGCGCTACGGCCTACGCGCAATACCGTGCAGGGCGCGACACGGAAGAACGACGCGTGAGAAAAATGAGCGGGGTTTGATGTGAAGATTCTGCTGACGGTGCACCAGTTTTTGCCCGAATTCGGCGCTGGAACCGAAATTCTGACTTTTGAAGTTGCAAAGGGACTGCAACGACTGGGCCACGAGGTGTGTGTATTTACCGGTTTCAATGCACGCCGGGAATTACGTGACGAAGACCGCTTCGATGAGTACGTTTACGAAGGCATCTTGGTGAAGCGGTTCCATCACGCTTACGTTCCAATGGGAGGGCAAAACAATGTTACGGAGGCTGAATACCGGAATCTACTCGTAGCCCGCTACTTTCGAAATCTTCTCGAGAAGATGAATCCGGATGTTGTGCATTTTTTCCACCTTGCAAGACTTTCAGCTTCCCTCGTGGAGGTCTGCTCTGAACTGGGAATTCCCACGGTGCTGACACCCACTGATTTCTGGTTCGTATGCCCCACGAATCAGCTTCGATTGTCCGATGGCTCGATGTGCCGAGGACCCGGATGGAATGCAACGAACTGCGTGAGACACCTGGTAGAACTCAACCAGCCCGAGGATACCAAGGCCCAAATCCGAAACTTATCCGACTGGCGTTTGGGCCTGACCGTCTGGGCGAATCAACGAGGGATAACCAAGAGCGGTTGGTACGGCGAACATATCGACGCTCTCACACAGAGACACGTCTACCTGCGAGAGCAATTTAACAAGATCGACCGGGTACTCGTTCCAACGCACTTGATGGAAAGGATACTGACGAGCAATGGCTTGAGCCCGGACGGAATTGTGTTCGCTCCCTATGGCCTTAACCTAACGTATTTACGGCGCCATCCCCGCACTGCCACACGAGACCTGTTGCGGATAGGTTTTATCGGCACTTTATATGAGCACAAGGGCGTGGATGTGCTCGTCAAAGCGGTATCGTCGCTCGACGTTTCCCTGCCCGTGGAACTCAAGATATTCGGTGACACAAAAGATTTTCCCGTCTTCTTTGCACGTCTCAAAGAACTTGCGGGCAGCGATCCCCGCATCCAATTCTGCGGCACCTTCCCCAATCTCGCGATCGGAGAAATTCTCGCATCCCTGGATGTCCTCGTCGTTCCTTCTGTCTGGTATGAAAACACACCGCTAGTAATCTATTCCGCTCAAGCTGCGGGCTGTCCCGTGATTGCCTCCAACTTGGGAGGCATGGCGGAAGTGATCCATCATGAAGACAACGGCCTTCTCTTTACTCCCGGCTGCGCCGCTGAATTAGCGGAAGCTATCAAGCGTCTATGTAACAATCGTGACCTTGTGGAATATCTGGCGAATCGTGCCATCGTGCCCCGATCGATTGAAGACTATGTTCTGCAGATAGAAGCTGTGTATGAAGATGTTACCGTAGCGCCGCCAATGCCGATCCAAAACTGCGAGGGTATGGTAGGTCCCGACAATATCTGACCATGTACTCCGAAAATAAGGTTCGCGGGCAACGTTGGTTGCCACATACGATACTTTTGGCCTGGCTAGCTTTCCTCGGACTTTCAATTGCAGGCTATGCCAGAAGAACGGACCTTCCACCGACCTATGATGCAGGCACTTACTTCTTGAAAGGGTACAACTTCTGGAACAGTCTGCATCAACACAAGTTTGTGAATCCACTCAACTTGGAGCCGGAATCTCGAGGGCCCGGAACGATTCTAATGTCGTTCCCCTTCGGATTTAGCTCGGATTTCAGGACCTTCTATTTTCGATCGGTCTTTTTGCCTATTCTGTTCATCGTATCGGCCCTGTACCTGGCCTGTTTCGATGTGGCGATGCCTTGTGCGAGCCAGTGGAATCTAGCCATATTCGCAATTTTCCTTTCAAGTCTGCCGATATTTTACCATTTTGAGTTATCCGATTCGCTTCCCTCTCCGGTTTATTGGGGATTGGTGGATAATTTCTTGGCCGGAATAATGGCATTGGCTGCCGGTGCCAGTGTCAGAAGTTTAAGGAACCGTTCGTTGCACTGGTGGCTCGTCGCAGTTTTGCTCGCAGCGTTTTCATTATTCGTTAAACCTGCCGGCGGTGTTCTAATTCTTGCCCTTGATTTAGCCTGGTTTTGCGCCTTGATGATCGAATATCTACGCATCGATCGCAGCAAGAGAAAACCAATCATCGTCCTGCTTGCGCTGGGTACTCTAGCCGCGGCGGTCATCGAAGGAGGAGTGATAGCACTATGCGTAAGGTCACGGTATCTCTCTAGCGAGAATATCGCCGCTGGAGCCAGATCTCTTCAATCGTTTCAAGCGAATTTCCGCGCCACAGTCACGTTGAAACTGCTGCACGGGATTATCTTGAACAGTTTTGGCTACGTTCTTCCCGCAACGGCAATCTTCCTACTGCTTTTGGGTATCCATCATAGAAAGGATGTCTTGCTTGGAGCGCACGCATCCGGGCTGATGAACCTCTTGAACCTGACCGCCGGATGGGGAATCATTCTGCTCATCGGATTGTGGTTCTGGGTAATCGCAACGGATATAAGTCAGGATCGGTATTTCTATCCTTTCGGTACGGCCGCTCTCATCTATGCTGGGCCTGCGGTGCTGGCTGCATTGGCTCGTGCAAACCCGTTCCCGAGACGAATCGTCCGAAGCCTATGGGTAGCTTCTTGTCTGAACCTTGCTTTCCTTTTAGCGCAAGGGAACGCGTCTGCAAGCTGGCAGAGATGGAGCGGTGTGTCGCTAATCTCCGGAGGTCAGCGCGCGGAAGTGGCACAGGCCACAAACTTGCTTGATGAAGTCAGGAACAGTGGGAAGGATGCCGTCGCGTACGCTATGGACACGGGAGCTTCATTCGCTACCTTCTCAAGTGTCGCGGCTTATCGTTCGGTGGTAGAGCCCAAAAGGCCCCGCCTTATAATTCAGTTTCCCGTGAACTGGCAGACCGGAACGTTCTATACATTATCCGACATGGTAGATGCCGATTTCCTCATATTCCGCGCTTTCCGAGGCGAAGCAACCCCAAAATCCGTGTTGAGTGCCTCATCCGTTCGTGACTTGACTCAGGAGAGCCAACTTTTCCAGGCGTGGTTTTCCGGTTTGACCGACCATGATGGTGTTGCTGAAAAGTCGGACGGGCCGGTCCGAGTGCTAAGAGTGGTCGACAGAATCAAACTGAGAGCATCCCTGGATAAGCTCGTCAGCGAACATTCTTGGCCCTACAATTTCCTTCAGTCCAACCCCAAGGAATGGTGGGGGGCCGACGAGTTACAGCAGGCTGAGGCGACACTACATTCCCGAGTCAGTGACACAGAATTTGGTGATGAAGTGGATTTAAGAGTTCTTACCATTGCGCGCGATTCAGAATCCACGACATTACGGCTGTGGTGGAATTGGAAGCGCCCCCCGCAATATGATTGGAGATTCTTCTGCCACGTCATCGACGAGCAGGGCTCAATTCTTGATAATTACGAAGTCACCTTATATAAGAGGCCTTCGCCGTACCAGGATCGGCCCATTCGACTAACTTCTCTAAGCTTCCAAAGCACGCACGGCAACGGAGCTTATGGGCTCGCTGTAGGAGTATATGCGCCCGGAATTAGAATGATTGAGGCGAATAGAGGCAATCGCGATTGGAACAATACGAGGGTCATTGTACCCTTTGAAGCTCGGAAGTAGGATTTCGGTCTAATTTGATTCCGTTTCGGCACGCGCCGAAACTAAGGAAGCGATCCCGTGAGCGACAAGATAAGCCCCGACAGCGTCCAAACCGCTCAAGAATTATGGGGCCGTGAGGCGGATGAAGGAGTTCGCTACGGCAAGGGCTTTCATTGGGTTGAGTCACCGCTGATCATGGCCCACGTAAACGAACAAGTCACGGGAAGCCGGGACACTGATTGGGCGACTTACATCTATCACGAGTATTTGGGCGACAAGAATACCAGTACCAAGAAGATATTGTCGCTGGGCTGCGGTGGTGGAAGCCTAGAACGACATTTGTGCAGTCTTGGCTTTCGTGGCCAGATTGACGCATGCGATTTTTCGCAGGGTGCTATCGAACATGCACGCGCACTGGCGGCCGAGCACAAGATGGGGAACATTTCTTACTTCGTAAGTGACTTGAACGTGGCAGATTTTCCGCCTGACACGTACGATGCCGTCCTGTCCGGCAGCGCGCTGCATCATATTTCAAACCTCGAGCGCCTATTGAATCAACTGCGCCAGGCGTTGACCGAACACGGACTATTGATCATCAATGAGTATGTTGGGCCCTTCAAATTCCAGTGGCTCCCCAAGCAAACAAAAATCGTCGACGAACTGCTCCATATCTTGCCGCAGAAATATCAGAAGCGCGCATCAGCGCCCGGCGAATACAAGAATGCGTTTGGGGGGCCTCCCTCCATTCGCGAAATGGATGCGATTGATCCAACGGAATCGGTTCGTTCCGACGAGATCATCCTGCTGATTAAGGCGCGTTTCTCGATAAGAGAACAGAAGGGCTTTGGAGGGACGCTCCTCCAGATGTTGCTTCAGGACATCATTGGCAATTTCGATCCGAAGGAGCCCTTGGATGCCGGTTTTCTGAATTTGCTGATCTATATCGAGAAACTCCTCATTCGGGAAAACGTGCTCGGGAGCGATTTTGTCTCTCTAATCGCGGAAAAGAAAGTCAATTTGTGTGCGCAGGATCTCTCGGAAGAGTATCCAACTGATTTAAAATCTGAGCTGAAAGCTCGGGATTTGAGGATCCTAAACCTGCAGGAACAGGTCCGACAGTCGAGCGAGCGTGCGCGCGATGTGGAAGCCCGCCTGCATGAATTGGGCAACATAAGAATCTCGGCGCATGAAATCGATGAAAGCGCGGGTTGGCGGCTATTGCAGCTATTCCGCAAATGGAAGGAGTGCAGGTTCCCGCCAGGCTCTAGGAGGCGTAGGTTTTACGACACCATATCAAGACAGGTGCAGAAGCGGCTGACATCACATCCATGAAATTTCGTCGCCGTGAGGTACTTCAGGCAGCAATATTTCTGGTGTGCGTCATTACACTTGCTTTCGCGGATGTCGCATTTCTCGGGCGCACTCTTCTTACCTCAAACATTCCGGCGGGCACGCTCCCATCAGGAAGTTACGGATATAATGGGCCCAGGGTCCCCTTCCTTCCTGTTCTAGATGCCGGCGCCTCCGCATGGGATTACGAGCCAGACGTCAAAGTCCTGCGTGATGATCTTGCAAAAGGCTGGCTGCCCCTGTGGGACCCGTATGTGGGAGCAGGCGCTCCTTTCTTGGCAAACATGTTTTCCGCTGCCTTGTCTCCCTTCCGAATTCTCCTTGCAGCGATAGATAAGCCGGCTTTTTGGGACGTATATCTCTTAGCGAGACTTTTTTTCGCGGCGTTGCTGACTTTCTTATTCGCGCGCAGTATCGAAATAGGCTTCTCAGGATCGCTGGTAGCCGGGATCGTGTTTGCTCTCTCGGGTCACTTTGTTCTGGAAATAGCCATGCCTGATCTCGACGTCCAGATATTGCTCCCTTTGCTTCTACTGGTCGCGGACAAGCACCTGCGAAAGCCAAGCTACCGAATATTTGTAGTCACGGCCTTGCTGGTTGCATTGGTCATCTTGAATGGAATGCCGGAGTCCGCCTTCTTCGCATTTCTCCTGGCAGGCCTCTACTTCGTATTTCGCATCCTGACCTTGCCCGGACAGGAACGTAGCGCGAAGTTTTCGGGGAGCATGCCACTCGTCACATTCGGAGGAGCTGGCATCGTCGGGCTGCTTGTATCGTTGCCACTGGTAATGCCTTTTCTGGAATATCTGCAATACGCCTTCAATCCCCGAGCTCCTGGCGTGGGAGCATTCCACATCGACGCCAATACTGCGGTTTCGTTAATCATGCCAAGATTTTTTGGACACATGCACCAAGCATGGAACGGAGTCAGTCCCTTTGCCATGCTGCCCTATGTTGGCGCAGCTTGCTTCCTGCTGAGCCTCCTGGCATTGTGCCAGAAGGAACCGCTTTCCCGCTTGGTCATGTTTTTTGCAGGTTTTGCCGTTTTCTACTTTCTCAAAGCCTTCGGAATTCCACCAGTTCAGTGGATCAGCGGACTCCCTTTTTTCACGATGAGTATTTTCCCCAAGCATGCTTTTCCAGAATTGGCACTTTGCCTTGCCATCCTGGCCGGAATGGGGGCTGAGGCTGCGCTCAAGAACGAGGTCGATTGGTCTCGTTTTGCCATTGCTTCCGTTCTAATCTCTCTGATTGTGACTGGATTCGCTGCTTTTTATTGGACCCTGGCTCTTCACGCCGGTGCCATACGGGGCCTAATTCGGAGCTGCCTCATTTTCTTTGTGAACTTGAGCTTGTTATGGATGTTGGCGTGGGCTGCGCGCCGCTTCGGCCCCCGAAAACTGGTGGCGCTAGGCCTAGTACTTCTTCCAACGGCAGAATTGATCGCCTTTATTCCGCATCAACGGACCGAACGTTATGATGCCTTTACCAAACCTCCGTTCGTGGATTTCTTACACTCTGATCAACAGAAGTATCGGACTTTCAGTACGGAGAACTTTCTATTTCCGAACACAAATGCAGCTTACGGTATTGACGACATCCGGAGTCTTGATCCGCTACAGGTCGGCCGATATATCGACTTCCTTCGAAAGGATGTGAGCCCCAAGGTTTATGATCGTTTCGACGGCTCAGAGCCCGACGCGGCATTCCTCCACTCTTCGCTTCTGAATCTGATGAATGTCAAGTACGTGCTTTCCGGCACAAAGATGAAAACAGAGGACGATCCTGCGAGATTTGATCTCGTATACGATCACGAGGTAAAGATCTACCGGAATAATCAGGTCTTGCCGCGCGCTTTCCTTGTGCATAACGCAGAGATTATTCCGGATAAGGATCGCATCCTGGCTAGATTGACCGAGGCTGATTTTCATGCGCGCCAGAGCGTAATACTGGAAAAAAACACATCAGATCACGTGGCCTCAGCGACGGCCCGAGCCGGTGTCTCTTCGGCAGTAATTGATAACTACCAACCTAACTACGTCCGAATACGGACCTCATCGACCGAGCCTGGGTGGCTGGTTCTCTTGGATACTTACTATCCGGGATGGAACGTGCGCATCGACGGAAAAGAAGGGCGCGTTTTGCCCGCAGACTATATCTTCCGGGGTGTTTCGTTGCCAAAAGGCTCGCATCAGGTTGAGTTCATTTACCGTCCCAGTTCCTTTCTTCTGGGAGCGACGATCAGTGCATCAACACTCGTGACCCTTTTGCTCCTGCTCTTGTTACTAGTCTTACGAGGTCGCTCATCCCACAAGCAATACGAGACGCCGATGAAAGAGAAAAACGCATTATGATTGATGGCGGGAAGCTTCTTCTTACGCTCGGCGGGGTGGAAGTATGAGCTTGGGGCCTGTTCGTCGCCTGCTAGCACACCCGCTAACCGTGGGAATGGACCTTGACGATCCCACCACGACCGAGCTTCGACGAAAGGTTATTTCTTCAAAGCCTCTTCTGAAGGCGATCTATGACGAGTGGTACGGCATGTTGGCTGCTGGACTGCCGCCTGGCGGTGCTCCGGTATTGGAGCTCGGCTCTGGAGGCGGGTATTGCGACCGCTATATCCCGGGGTTGATAACCTCTGAGGTGTTTCATTGCCCCGGCGTTCACCTGCAGCTTGACGCGCAGCAGATGCCGTTCCCGACAGGCTCGCTTCGGGCAATCGTGTTTACAGGGGTGATGCACCACATCCCGAATGTTCGCCGGTTTCTAACAGAGGCGTCCCGATGCCTCCAAGTGGGAGGCAAAATCGTCATGATCGAGCCTTGGGTTACACCGTGGTCCCATTATGTTTACACTTATCTTCATCACGAGCCGTTCGACACGGAAACACCGGACTGGTCATTTCAATCTTCGGGACCCCTATCTGACGCCAACATTGCAATTCCGTGGATAGTTTTCAAGAGGGATAGGCGCATCTTCGAATCCGAATTCCCTGAATTGCGCGTTGAGGAAATCCGACCCTTCTTACCTTTCCGATATGTGATCTCAGGCGGGCTCGCCCTACGCAATATAGTGCCAGCCTTCACAAATCCGTTGTGGATTGGTCTCGAACGGTTGGTCGCGCCCTGGATGTCAAGTTTGGGTATGTACGCTTTCATTTCACTGCTTAGGCAGGAACGCTAGACTGGGTTCTCCCTGAGAGAGACGCCAATGGGGGGGCCTATCGGCCCGGATCCATTCCACAAGTGAACCCAGATAGACCCGCTCAGGTCAGGTATTTCTTGGCGCTCCTGATGCGGGTAGCAAGCGTCGCGTCGTCCCGAAATTCGATAATCGCACCCCTGATATTGTGCTTGCGGAGGTACTGCCCCATACTCTCCTCCGAAACATCTACGTGATCTGCTATCACCGCGCAAGAAGTCGATGCCAGTAATGCTTCACACGCAGCCTGCGTTGGCTTCATGAGGAAGCCTGTCGTGTTAAACGGTGTCAGGATGACCGAGGGTTCAAGCCCCCACTCTTTCAGTTTGGGCAATAGCCATCCGAGATTATTGGTGGCCAGACCGGGTTCAACACCGAACCGGCTTCGCATCGTCTTGAAGTAAAGCTGAAACAAACCCCGATTACCGAAGGTAAGTGCCAAATCGGTGATTTGGGGGTGAAGAAAGACCACCTTCGGTTCCAAAGCCTTGAAATTCGCCAATTCGACGTCAAACAAGATACTCATCAGCGTGTTGAAATCACGCTTTAGCACGCGAGGCGTCTTTAGCGCGGCTCGCACGCCAATCTTCATAAGATCCAAAATTCCCATTTGTCTCACTCGACGGCGCGCCGCACCGACCAGTCCATAGTCCGTTGCTTCGCGCACATAGCCGATGACATTGGGAATGATGGGATACACCTGTAAAGCGTCAAACGTTCGCCGAGTCTGCTTCAAGGCAATCAGAACGTCCAATTGATTCAGGGTGGCGACTGCGTCCACGCCTGCGACCGCTGCATCATTAAAGACCGAAGCAATCTCCATAGGGCCCGGGAATCGCCCTACCAGGTCGCCGGATGAATTGGCGTCAAGCGGACGATTCCCGCTCAGATCGGTCGTCCCGAGAATCACCTGCGCGTGCATCGGATTCATAGAACGACACGCCCTTCAGTACTCGATCGGTACAGCGCGTCCATCATTTCTTGCACTTTGAGCGCATCGAAACAGGAAATGATCGGCGATATTTTCTGCTGGCATGCCTGGATGAAGTTCAGATCCTCGTTGTAGTACGCTTCGCCGCCATACTGCGGGCTAAGGTCGAACGCGGCCCTATCCAATTCCGCGCGGTGCCACGTGGTCCAACCCTTTTCATATTCGCCATTCTTGGCGTTCAGGTAAAGGCGCAAGCGTGAGTCATTCACCTCCAGGATGCCTGCGGAACCCTGCAAGGCAATCTCAGTTTGCTCCACGGGATATCCGGGTGTGCTCCAAGACGTATCAAGTGTGCCCGCCACGCCCTTGTCGAACTCCAATATCGCGATCGCGGCATCTTCTACCTGCTCGGAGTGAAGACGCCTTGTTTGCGCGCAAACAGAACGCAACGGCCCAAAAAACCGATAAAGGAGGAACAGCAAATGGCACGTGGAGTTCGCGACGATTCCGCCTCCGGATTTCTTGGGGTCGTACACCCAACCGCTCTTCGGCGAAAAGACCTGACTAAGGTAAAGCGTCGAGCGGAACAGAATCGAATTGCCAAGCAAGCCCGCAGTGATCAGCTTGTGAGCGTGTCGATACACCGGGTTGTGACCTTTCATATAGCCGACTGCGTGCAAAATCTTGTCATCGGTCAGCAAATCGCATATTTTCCGGGCACTATCGAGCGATTCTGCCAGGGGTTTCTCGAGAAAGAAATTCAGCTTCTTCTCAACAAGTTGTCGCACGATCGGATAGTGCGTAAAGGCAGGCGTACAGACAAAAACAGCGTCGACCGGCGAATGACCCAGTAATTGATCAATAGAAGAGTAGAAAGGGGCGTCCAACCCCATGCTGCGCACGTGAGCGCCCAGATGTTCCTGCTGGTCCACCAGTCCAACCAGCCGGGCGGAAGGAATGACACTGAGCATCGAACCATGCAGGATGCCCATTTTCCCTAAGCCAATGATGGCAACGTCCAGACGGCGCTGTTCTTTCATGGCCACACCTTTTGGTTGGGTACCGGCGTCGGAGTCTGAAAATGTCTGCGACAATCCTTCCCGCAGGCCTCGCGGCGAAAACCCAAAATCGCTGCGGGCTTCGCTAATACTGCACACCTGGTTCTGATTGAGTCCGAGAACGTTGTCTCGGGTGAACGGCGGATTCTTGAGGACGCTGACAGCAGCGGCGAGAGCGCGGCAGACGGATATAGGTACATAGACGAGCGGCTTCTTCTTTCGTCGGGCCTGGAGGATAGATCTTATGAAATCCTCGTAACTTACCAAGTCACGGCCACCCAGATCATAAGTCTTCGTTACTGTCTGTTCGGCCTTCTCGCATTCCAGGATTGCCTCGCAAAGATCGAAGACGTGGATAGGTCGAATGAGTCTGGATCCAGAGCCCAGAATGGGAACGACCGGCACTTTGTCCAGCAACCGGACCATCTTCGCAAACAAACCTCTCGGGCCAGGACCATAAATTGTGCTGGGCTTGAGGATTGTAAATGCCAGCGACGACTGTTGAACAAGTTGATCAGCAGCAAGCTTGGTTCGACCGTAGGTGCTCGGATTTTGCTTATTGGCGGATTGCGTGCTGATCATGATGAACCGCTCGATGCCCAAGCTCTGGCACGCCTCCAAAAGATTGCGGGTTCCTTCCACGTTTACTCGGAAGCTTTGCGCATAATCGACTTTGGTCTCTGATGTCGTGGCGGCGCAGTGAACGACCGTGTGCACGGGCTCTTCGAATGCCGTTCGAAGCGAAAGCGGATCGAGCAAGTCCGCGTGAAAGGTTCGCACGCGTCTCAGGTCCAAAGCCGACGTTTCGCTGGTTTGCCGCACCATGCAGCGCACATCTCGTTGCCGGATCGCCATATAGTTCGACAGGTGCGCGCCCAAGAAGCCGGACGCACCCGTAATCAATAGCGTTCCGTTGGTTGCCAAAAGATGAGCTCCAATTTGAGTTTTCGAGCTACAGAAATGCTCGTGTATACTACAGGACTTTCACCCCTTCCGAAAGGAATCAAGGCCGTGCCCTTTTTGTTCAGATGAGCTTCCAGCCTCGGGCAGTGAAGAGGTTTGTGCTGACGGGAGCGACTGGCTACCTGGGTCCGTGGCTAGCGCGTGAGATCGTCGGACATTTCGGGCCTGACTCTTTAACCTGCCTGATTCCCAAGACCCTCCCTCCTATCGAGGGGAAATCGTTGGCCTATCTCAAGCGCCTTGGCGTCGACTGCATCGAGTGTAATTTGATGAAGTATCCCGTGTTGGAAGGACGTCTTCCCGCTGTCGATGTTCTCATTCATATGGCAGCCAACACGCGCACTAACTTGCCTGAGCAGGCACTGAAAGTAAATACCATCGGAACGGAGAATATCATCGAGACCTTTCGCCCTTCGTTAGCCGGAAAGCGCGTGCTGCTTACGAGTACGAGCGCAGCCATTGATCGCGGTTCCTTTCCTCGAGGACCTTTGACCGAGGATAGTGCTCCTCATCCGCGCACCGGCTACGGGCTGACCAAGCTCCAGGCAGAAGCGATCGTGCGGCAGAAGTCGCGTGCTTGCCATTTTGACTATACAATCTTGCGCCTGACGACCCTCTATGGTCCGGGAATGCGCGGCGGCCTTTTCTACGTCCTTTCAGACTGGGCAGGCCGAGGTCATATCCTCGCCAGGGTGAACTGGCCCGGGCGCGCGAGTTTCATTTTCGTCGAGGATGCAGCAAAGATTCTGCTTTGGTTCTCCCTTGCTGAAGCTGCGCGCAACCAGATCTACTTCGTGTCGAGCTGCGAAACATACACAATTGGAGATTTGGCCGGCCTCATTCTTAGCAAGCGAATGGGGCGTGCTGCGCGGTTTTTTCTGCCAAACTGGCTTTGGAAGGCCACGCAGAAGTTGATTTGGCTGCCTGGAGTCAAGTCGGTGATTCCCTGGCGTCTATCCAACATCATCGACGACAGTCTGCTTTGCGATTCTTCTCGCATGCGCGCCGTCTATCCTGGAATACTGACTTCCCTGGATGAGGGACTTAACCGAACCTTTGGACCTGTTGCGTTGGAGGATGAACTTGCTCGCGCGCTCGCGTAACCTCGTTTCTGCTCACTTCGAAAGCATTACGGTTCGTGTGATGTATTTCGCCACCACGATCGATTCCTTCGTCCTCTGTGCAACGGTTGCGACGCTGGCTCTCTTCTACACTCGGCATGCCGTTCCCACGGATTGGTTTGCAACGATCTTGGGAACTGGAATCATATATGCCGCGTTCACAATCGCCGATTTCTATCCGACGTTTATTTTGGCTTTCCCGCTGTGTGGGATTTTCTTAGTTCCGAATCCCGCCTTTTCTCTTCCCTCATTGGGCCGTTTGTTCCTGCTCGTTTTTGGCATTGCCGCTTTGGTCCAGTTGGTGTTTCAAGACACGCCTCACATGGTTGCGTCTCGTGATGTCACAGTGCCATTGCGCATGTTCGTAAATTCCTTTCTCACTCTGGCGCCCACGACCCTCAGCCTGCCTGTTGCCGGTTCGTACGCACTCCTACTTTCAGCGACGGCCTACTATCACCCGTCCCCGTGGCGTTGGCCTTTTGACACCGGCTACTATGTGAGCCTTCTCGCTGCAGCCGTCATTGTGCGGTGGCTGCGACCCAGAACCTTCGTCCCTGCACCCTATCAGCCTCACACCGATAATCCCGTCAGCAAGAAAGTGATCATTTTCAATCTGGATGGTTTCAGCCTGCACGCTTTCCGGCGTGCCCGTATGCCGTTTCTCAACAAGATGGCCGAGGAGCACGCGGTCGCCTCTGAGGGCGCGATGACGGTGTATCGCGCTTTGACGAACCCCGCATTTGCTAGCATCATTACAGGCGCTCCGCCCAAGGTGCACGGCGTTTCGAACAACAATTTTGGCCAATCGATTCGCGTCGATGGCCTGCCTGACTTGGTCGAAGCACGCCTGTATGGCAGTGTTCATGTCCAACATTTTTCGAAGCCAGATTGGAGAGTGCGCTGGTTCTCGCTCGTCGGACTCGGAGCAGAGCGCACGGAAGAGGTTGTGTTCGCCACCTTGCGTGAAGATATCTTGAACGAGCCGGACACCCGCCTATTCATTGTCGACATCAGCGAAACGGACTTCATCGGCCACTCCTATGGCACCTATTCTCGCCAGTATTTGCGCGCGGGCGATAAGGCCGACAAATTGGTTGCAGACCTGTGTGGCTGGCTCAAGCAGCAGGGCCTCTATGATGACTTCACATTTATCATCTCTTCGGACCATGGAATGTTTATCACCGACCACTCCTACCTCCTTTCTCGCCAGGAAATCTATACTCCACTGATCATTTTCGGTAATCGCGTGCGCCCCCATTGCCCTATTCCAGGGAAAATTTCTATTATGGACATCAACGCCAACGTGAGTTATATCTTGGGTGTCCCTTACAATAGGCATTCCGTCGGGCGTGTCTTTGACTTCATTTACGAGCGTTCTGTCGAGAACGATCGTTCCAAGCGCACGCCACTACAGGAATGTTGACACTGGCCGGAATAACAACACTTCGAGGTCCCGTGCCTCCCGATGCTTAGCTTCAAACGAATGCGGTCCATGGATCGGTACGTTGGGGGCTTCCTGTGCCGGTGCTTCGACGTGTTCAATGGGCTCGAGCGCCGCATAAAGCCGCGTTCAAAGGAAGAACCGCTTCAGCTGGAAAGAATACTGGTGATGAAGTACTTCGGCATGGGCAGCCTGATTCTGGCCAGTCCGATGGTCCGGGCCCTAAGGAAGCGCTACCCGGATGCGCAGATTGACTTGCTCACGATCGAACAGAATCGAAGCGTCGCCCAAATCTTGCCGATTTTTGACCACGTTTATGTTGTAGACACTCGCAGCCTGTCCTCCGTCACAGTCAGCATGGCTAGGGCGCTTCGGCAGGTCCGCAGAAATCGGTACGATGCCGTCATCGATGCCGAGTTCTTCTCGCGCCTTTCAAGCCTGGTGGCCTACCTCAGCCGCGCGCGCTACTCGGTGGGCTTCTACCTTCCGGAGATTTGGCGGGGAAACTTTCTCACTCACCAGGTTCACTTCAACAGCTATCGCCATGCCATCCTGGCCTTCATGGCTCTCGCCAAGAGTATCGGGGCCAATACCGACGACTTTTCCGTCGAGGCCGTCACCATTCCTGATGCCGTTGACGGTAGCGTTCGCGCCTCGCTCCAGGAGATGGGAGTACATCCAGGGCAGCCGCTCGTTTGCGTGAACGTAAACACCGGCCCCCTCTCACCCGAACGCCGCTGGCCGGAGGAACACTTCACAAGTTTGATCAGAATGATCCTGTGGGAATACCGGCGTGCTGCGGTGATGCTCGTTGGTGCTGGGGCCGATGTCCCGGTTGTGACCCACATGCACAATTTATTTGGCAACGACGAGCGCAAGCGAGTTTTCAATGTGGCCGGAAAATTCAACCTCTTGGAGTTCGCCGCCTTGTTGAAGCTTTCCGATGTTTTTATCACCAATGACAGCGGCCCCTTGCATCTGGCAGAATCGCTGCGTAGACCGACCGTTTCGTTCTTCGGCCCTGAAACACCTGTGCTGTACGGGCCGACCGGCGAGAAACAAGTCGTTTTCTACAAGGGAATCTATTGCAGCCCCTGTTTGAACATCCAAAATCAAAAGGAAGCTCCTTGCAACGGCAACAATATCTGCATGAAGCTGATCACTGCGACTGAAGTGTTTCCTGCTGTCAAGATGCTATTGGAGGGGGTACCAACTACCTCTCCTTTCCGCGTGTCGTTTGACGTGTCCGCCAAGGAACTTTTGACTGACTATCGCTCTGCCAATGCACTTCAACCTGCTCCCGCTGAAGTGCCAATCAGGGCCATCCCAAAAGGGGCAGGCCGCCCTTAAACTGAATTGCGAGTCGGCACAATGTCAAATGACCACAACCTTCGGGAGAGCTACTCATCATTGGGAGACCTCCTTTCCCAGTCAAGACAGGTCTCTGTCTTGACTGTAGGCGACCTCATGCTCGATGAATACTTATATGGGACGATTGACCGTATCTCTCCCGAAGCCCCTGTTGGTATTCTCGACTGGTCTTCCCTGAGATCCACCCTCGGTGGTGCTGGCAATGTGGCTAACAACCTGACTCAACTAGGTTGCCAAGTGTTCTTGGGTGGGATCGTCGGCCAGGACGAAAAAGGACAGCAATTACTCACGATGGCGCGGGATCTCGGAATTCACATTGAGGGCGTCCTCGTCGACCCCGCTCGTCCGACGACCGTCAAAACACGAGTCATTTCCAACGGACACCAGGTGCTACGAATCGATAGAGAGGTTCGAACATCTCTTCAGGAATCCCAAGCAGAAGCGCTTCTCGATTGGGCTCGCCGGCAGATGTCACATGTCGACGGGATTATCCTCTCTGACTATGCCAAGGGAGTCCTCGGACCTGATTTCTGCCAGGCTTTGATTGGTGCGGCGCGCACGCGGCGCTTGCCCGTCCTTGTGGATCCCAAGGGGGAGGATTTCTCGAAATACCGTGGCGCTTTCCTGCTGACGCCCAATAAGAAGGAACTCAAAGAGGCTTCCCAGATGCCTGTGCAGACCGCCGACCAGCTGAAGCAGGCAGTGGCTCGGATTTTCTCCGCCGTCGAATGTAACGCGTTATTGGTAACCAGGGGTGAAGAGGGTATGTCACTCTTTACGGCAGTAGGATCCGAAGATCACATCAAGGCGGAAGTGCGAGATGTCTTTGACATTACGGGGGCGGGCGATACTGTCATCAGCATGCTGGCGCGAGTACTTTTTGCGGGTCACGATTTGCTCGCCGCTGCTCGGTTGGCGAATAGCGCCGCTGCGGTGAAGATCGGCAAACTGGGCACGGTCGGAGTCAATTCGAATGAACTCCTTGCCTGGCTGCAACAGAGAGAAGACCAAACGAGACGCAAGATCGTTGAGCAATCTCAGCTGAGGCAACTCTTGAGTTATGCACGTTCGCAGAATAAGAAAGTCGTGTTCACAAACGGGTGCTTCGATTTATTGCATGTCGGGCATGTCCAATTTCTGCAAAACGCCAAGGCGCTGGGCCACATACTCGTCGTCGCCATCAACGACGACGCCTCAACGAAAAGCATCAAAGGAGAAAACCGCCCGCTCATAACGGAGCTGGATAGAGCGAGAATCATCGCTGCCCTGGAAGCGGTGGACTACGTCACCGTCTTCTCGGATCTAACTCCGCTGCGCCTCATTGAGGAGCTCAGGCCCGATATCCTGGCCAAAGGCGGGGACTACGAATTAAATGACGTTGTCGGTTGGAGAGAAGTTCAGGCTTACGGTGGCCGCGTCGAATTGATTCCCATCACCGAGGGGCAATCCACCTCGGTCATCGCGCGAAATATTGCAACGCGGTACCACGTCGCAAGTTGATTTTCCGCACAATTGCTCGTGCACAGTGATCAACAGGTTGACGCGATCCTACTAGAGTCTGGTTCTGAATAGGCCTGGGACCTAGGCGACGGATGGGGATGGGCCGACCGACCTGCCGGAGTATCCGGAGAAATACACCTGATCGTGTACGCCTTCAGCCACTGGTGTGGGACGATGCCCGTACATGCCAACTATCACTACTGCACAGTAAGCGTGACCGTGGTCCGCTGCCAAAGATGCGCCGTTACGCGCGCTTGCCCCACTTATCTGTAAGACTACTAGCGCGCCCTACCTTGCCAGGTCCTGATGAGTCGCATTATCGGAATCTGGCTCCCAGGCACCGAATAATCGCTTCTATCGACATTACTCCTTAGCAATGGCTCAAGGCAAAGCACTGGTGAGCTCTAGACAAATAAAATCAGGCCTTCGGCCGAAATGGTGAAGGGTGATATTGTAAGCGCCGCATGACGATGAGAGCGGCAAATCCCGTAAAACTCGATGCCTTGACCTCGTGCCGGTTCTTTGCGGCCGCCCTTATTGTTCAGCTTCATGCGTCCTCTTTTTTTGATTTACCGCACGTTTATGATCACTTCCAGATCTCCCAAGGCGTGTCCTTCTTTTTCGTTCTATCTGGGTTCATCCTCGCTTACAAGTATGGCGAGGATCATGGAAGGCCGTGGCGGGATTTCTACGTGGCCCGATTTGCAAGAATCTGGCCCGCCCACATCGCAGCCCTTGCTCTTTTTTTTGTCCTTGCCCCGCAGCCCTTCATCGGCATAACCAGCAATTTGACACGGCGCTTAGGTTTGTTGACTGCGAACGCCCTGATGCTTCAATCATGGATTCCGACTCAAGAAGCAGCTTTCTCTTTCAATGCAGTTGCTTGGAGCATCTCCACAGAATTTGCGTTTTACCTCTTATTCCCCTTGGTCATTCTCCGCAAGCGAGGGCGACTACCATGGCTGAGCCTCCTTTTGAGCCTGTCACTAGCTATCGGCTTCATTTGGCTTAGCGCCCATAGAGGAATTCCTCCGGCCGGTCGGACGGACAGCGTTTCGTTGATCGGTACGTTATTGGTGAATCCCTTGGTTCGTCTGTGGGAGTTTGCGCTGGGTGCTTTCGCCTACTTCGCGTTCAAGGTGTATAAGGATCGTAGTCGGTCGGCTTACTCTGCTGGTTTCTGGAGTGCACTCGAAGCATGTGCTGTCGCATCCGCCGTACTGGCAATGTGGGCATCAATCTATGGGCGCTTTGCGAACACGGCGCCCGATGCAGTCCGGTACTACATAGTCTGGGCCGGTAGCGCACCGGCGTTTTGTACAGTTATTGTCGTATTCGCTCTCGGACGCGGCTATTTGTCTCAGGCGCTCTCCTTGCGCCCTCTGATTTTTCTCGGTGAAATTAGCTATTCGCTCTATCTGGTTCATGTTCCAGTGCTGGTCTATTTCATGCGATTCCCCGAACGCTTTGCGGGTAAGACATGGGCATACTTCGGATATTTGGGAGCCACCATTGCGGTGTCCTGCACACTTTACTTCATTGTCGAAGCTCCGATGCGAAGAATAATTCGCAGAACGTTCTCACGCCCTAGAGTACTAAAGGCAGAATCTCTCGAACATGCAGCCGCTTAGGAACGACCCGAGAGTGGGATAAGTCGCACCACCCGGGAAAAAGGCGGCTTCCAGAGAGATATAGCAAGTCCTGTGCTTAGTCACAAGCACTAGCGCTTCGATCACCGCTGGGTAGCCCCCGTGAACTAGCAGCAAGTGAGTTGGGAAAATCCTGCAGCAGCAGGCGGCTAGCTTCGGTAATCAGTTCCATAAGTCCGGCGGCCCGATTAGCGTCCCCCGGAGCGTCCAGTAGATACCCATATGGAAATGGTGTCGGAAAGAGCCAACCACTAAGGTCGCGAAAGCCCTTAGGCCCGGCTCAGAATCTTCTGCTCTCGATTTTGTCCCCGCTGCCGCGCGATATATTCGTCGTAGATCCAGCGGTAGGTCTTTTCCATGCCGGCCCTCAAGGGAGTGTTGGGTTCCCACTGTAAATATTTCTGGATCAGGGTATTGTCGCTGTTCCGGCCGTTTACGCCTTTGGGTGCGCTCAAATCATACGAACGCTTCAGTTTGATGCCGGCGATTTGCTCGGTGATATCGACGAGCTGGTTGATCGTCACCATTTCACTCGAGCCCAGGTTGATCGG
>Ga0207139_1046_pt2 | contig 26433 bp, 19 predicted proteins | sample Alteio_BWMinHeat_7_FD_153585 | JGI IMG/M metagenome (GOLD analysis project Ga0207139, IMG submission 153585) | Enriched cells from forest soil in Barre Woods Harvard Forest LTER site, Petersham, Massachusetts, United States -... | ecosystem: Environmental > Terrestrial > Soil > Temperate forest >... | reverse complement strand
CCACGCGCACATACGATTGCCGCAAGCGCAGTCCCGTTTTTTTCGCTTGCCGGCCCAACCGCTCGATCGCCGTCAGCAGCAGTCCGTGTTCGGTCGGATGCGCAATCGCTTTTTCCTGCACCGTCGTATCCACCGCCACCGCTTCGGTGGCCCGCACATTCAGCGCCCCGCCCCGATAGGCCGCGGCCAGCGTCTCCTGCAACAACGTCTCCAGCGCCTCCTCCCCCACTCGTTTGCGAAAATGCGTCATCCCCGATCGCTCCAGCGGAAAGGCGTGCTGAAAATATTCTTCCCCGCAAAAATATTGCATGTACGGATCCCGCTCCCACCGCTCGCACACCGCTTCGTCTGACAATCCCTCAATATGTTTCAGCAAATGCAGCCCCACCACCAGACGGATCGGCAGCCCCGGACGTCCCGCCTCGCGATAGTACGGCGCAAAATGTATTTCCAGCCGCCCCCAGTCGATCAATTCGCCCAGCCGCACCAGCTCATGTCCCAGATTGATGATGTTCCTCAGCTTGGCCCGAAACAGTTCCTGCGTCCCGCTGTCCTGCGCTTTGGGTCTCGGTTTCATCCCTGCTCCCCAAAATAAAATTGCAAGATTTCGGCACTCATCCTGCCGAAACCTTGCAATCTCTCCACACAAAAATCAACAAAAATCGACAGAACAAATGCGGATTTATTCAATTTTTAACGGGGGACTAAGTAAGACGTCAAATGATTGTGGCGGCTGAAGAGGCTGCGGAAAAACTCAATTTTTGTCATTCCGAGGCGCGCTGCGCGCCGAGGAGTCTGTCTTTTCCTGGGTTTCAATCCAAGAGAGATTCCTCGCTTCGCTCGGAATGACAAAATAAACCACTTTTTCCGCAGCCTCTGAAGGCGGGCGATAGTTAATCTGAAGACGGGCGATAGTTAAGCGGGGAAACGCGACCCCTCAGCTCTTTTCGTTCCTTTTTGTGCCGCTCCCCTCGGATGCCCCATCACCTTCGGGCGCATTGACGGGTGCGGGGGCAGGGACAATGATCGGCGTGGGGGGAGGCGTCAAGATTCTGTTCGCCGCCGCTCCCTCCGCGCTGGATGGTCCCGTGCCGGTGGTCAGCAATTTATTCAGGACCGGGATATTCACACGCTGCGATTCCACGAAGTCCACGCCCTCGGCCGTTAGCGTGAAATCGGAGTTATCCGACCGGGTGATGTATCCTTTGTTCCTGAGATACCACGCCGTGAATTCCAAATAGTCGCGAGGAAAACCCATCCGATTTTCAACGTCTAGAAGTGAAACTTCCGGGCTGTAAGGGTTTGTCCGACGCTGAATATAGAGCAGCGCCAGCACCGCCAATCGGCGGTTCAACTCGCCCTCCATGCTATCCATAAAATCAATCGTGGTGGATAGCGGGACCGCCTGGGGCCCTTCCTTCTTGCGAGCGGCATCGTATTCGAGGCGACGCGCTGGATTGGACAAGACGTCATAGGCTTGCTTCAACAGGAAGAACTTTTCAGAATCGCCGGTCTCCGGATTATCCGGGTGAAGGCGGACGGCCAGAAACCGGTAAACACGATGGATGGTGTCGGCCTCGGCATTGGGGCTGATTTGGAGGAATTCGTAGAAATCCGGAATTTCCATTTGGGTCTCCACCCACAGACGCTTCACTCTTGATAGATTAAGATAGCGTGGAGCGTCCCACACGTAAACGCAATCATGGCGTTAAGGGTCGTAACATTAACTGACGGGTGGTCGTTGCGCCTCTTGTTCCAGCATAAAACCCCCAGAATCTCTGTTCGACACAATTTCATAAACCCACCTGTAATGCGGGCCATTCGGGCCAGCCGCTCAATTTGGGTCAAACACTGCTTACATGGATGCTCTTTTCGTCGAATTGGTTCAATGTGGCATGCCAACCCAAGGCGTGTCCCAAAACGTGTCCTAATTCAAAGGTACTCTCGTACCAGACAGCCATTACCGGGGGTCCATTTTCTTCTTGCTTGCGTATCTCTAACCTTATGGAGTATCTATGACGACCATGGCCGCCCCACCCATTGTTGAGAGGCCCGCGAGCACTAAGACTCCGCGGCGGGTCGCACGTCATAGAGTCGCGGGTTTGATGTATCTTGATCTAGGTTCCGAAAATGGGGGCTTCCCGATCAACATCAGCGAAGACGGAATGGCCTTTCAAGGGATTAAACCGCTGGAGCAAGACCAGGAAATTTGCGTCAAGTTCAAGCTGGACGGCGTCGACGAAATGGTGACCGCTACGGCCAGAATTGTGTGGCTGACGGAGACACGAAAAGGCGGTGGCTTGCAGTTCATTGATTTACCGGAAGCCTCCCGGCGCCAGATTAACGATTGGATCGCGCTTCAGGGGCAGTTTGGCAGGCCCAAAGAAAGGCCTGCCGCAGCGATCACGCCGATTGAGGAGAAGTCTTTAGGATCCGCTCTCGCCGTTCCCTTGGTAGCCGATCAAGGCGACACCCCGACTCAGAGCATTCCTATTATTACAATGGAATTGCCAAGTTCTACGCAGCCGGTAAGCACCGCGGCGCTATTCATCGCGCCAAACGATACTCCCGACAAGGCTGAACAGATTGTCAATCAGAGCCTTCCGAAATTGCCATCGGACTCTTCGGTGGGTCCGAAGCGACCTTCTCAGGTTCCATCTCAAGCTGCGAGGGGCAAAAAGCAGCATTCGTGGATCAAGTCATCCCTGTTTATTTTGGGGCTGGCAGCCTCTATCGCGATGATCGTCGTTTCCGGCGCGATCCTTTGGCCCCTCCGCGGAGTTCTTCTGGGTCACTCCGCTAGCGATAACCCGGCTCAAACGGTGGTTCAGCCTGCCTCTGCGCCGATCGCCGCTCTCCCATCGGAAAAAACTGATGTCGTGGAGCCTTCGAGCGAGCCAACAACAATTGAGTCGTTGCCGTTGGCTCCCATTGCGAATGCGGAAGAAATTCCGACGGGATCAGCTCCCCTGAACGTAGCGATGAGCGGCCCGAGCCAACCGGTGGAAAACCCAACACCGATAGCGCCGAGAATTATTCATCGGATGGTGTCAAAGGTTCCGGCATCCTCCGTAGCCGCCATCCGTCGAGCGGGCCTCGCAATCGCGCCTGCGCAGGCCGAGAAATCCGTTGCGGTACCAGCCAACCCGATTCCGGAAGACACGAAACAACTTCCAGGCGCCGGATCCGCTGAGGAAAAAGCCTCGTCGCTCTCACCAAAGCTGCCTGAGAATTCTGTGAGTGCGACAGGGTCCATCGAAATCATTCCTGACCCTTATCCCTCGATTCGTGTTCCGGCGGAGTCGAAGGCGCGGCTATCGCGGCCAGGGACCAGCCTTCAGTTCGGGCGTCTCGTCTCCAAGGCCGAGCCGGTCTACCCACCGGAAGCGCTTCGACAGCGGATAGCAGGGACGGTGAAGGTGCATGTCGTTATTGGAGCGAACGGGACCGTTGATAAAGCCGAGCCATTGAATGGACCATCGTTGCTTGGGGAAGCGGCTCTTCGCGCCGTTCAACAATGGCGTTATGAGCCCACATTGCTGGGGAATGTGGCAATTGAAGTGGAAGACGACATCACCGTGGTGTTTCGGATTAGGAGTCTCTCGCCTGCTGCAAATTAGACCCGCAATTCAGTGCAGATTGTCCCAGGAATTGTGCGTGCTGTCGTTCAGGGTGCGACAGGGCTAATCGGCGCATGGTTTTCTGTGAGCACGACCGCCGCGGCTGTGCCCGCCGCGATTCCTCCACCGGCCAGACCGAGATAAATCCATAGATGGCGCCTTCCAGCGGACTGAGTGCCGGCTGATAAGGGCTTGTCCATCGCTGCCAATTCACCTTTTGGAGAAATGCGCGCGGACTGGCCGGGCTGGAGGAAAAGACCGGGCGCTTGCTGCAGCGGGATTACCCCCACGTTGCCCGCCGAACACGTGACCACGAACGAACCGTCCGCCAATTTCTCGATTGTGGCGGTCGTCCGCTCATTTCGATTGGTCGGGACGACCGCAAAATTTCCAGCTCGCACAACTGCCCCACTCGTCCCTTCCAGGGATTTTACGGAGATCCCTCCCGATTCCAATTCAGCGAAATAATGCGGGTCTCCGGCAAACACAACCTGACTCTGGCGGGAAATCTGGAAGGAGTTGTTCCCGCTTGTTGTCAGGATTGCCGTGCCGGTTTCTCCCGTGCGCACAGCGTCGCCCGGAAAGATCGTCACTTCCGAGGGTGCTCGAGATTCATTTACAAAAACTTCTCCGGACGAATTCAAGGAGCCGAGACTTTGCCGCTGATCGGGCGATGCAACTTGGCCACGCGCCGATGCGGCCAACAACAAGAATGGCAGAAGGAGTGCTGGTTTCTTTGTGAAAGGCATGCGATGAGCGTACTATGATCTGCTTTTTTACCAAGTGTTCCCGTCCGCATTGATACGAATCCGGCAACACCGCGAGGCCAGCGCATGCCTCACCCAAAGGACGGGGGGAGATGCCCGATTAGTCAAACCCTGGGCCGAAACCAATGCGCCTCGCTAAAAGCTGCGTGATTAAAAAAAGGGCGATACGCTATACTAGCGCACCAATACGGAGCAGTGTTCGGCGATCGGCGTCGCCAGCGGATACGAGGAGTCGGCGCCTTGGACCCCGCCAACAAGAGTTTCAAAGGAGGGGGCAACATGGCAGAGCGGCGACAGCACGAGAGGCATGCTTTCTCGGCGACGGCGGAAGTAGTGGATATGGCTACCGGCGCGCGCCTGTCCACGCGTGCGGCTGATTTGAATAAAGGGGGTTGCTATCTGGATATGCTGAGCCCTCTTCCCATCGGATCTAAAGTGCGAATCCGGATCACCTCGGACGGAGCCGAGTTGAACTGCACCGCGGTGGTGCGAGATTCGCAACCGGGAATGGGCATGGGAGTGGCGTTTGCGGACTTGAACGACGCACAGAAAGCGATCATCGATAGTTGGATCGAAAGACTGGGTTCGCCCGCTCTTGCGAGTCACTCGCCGTCCCCTCTTTCGGAAAAAGCCAAATCTGTCCCGCCTCACGACCAAAGGGAAGCCCTCGCCGTAAAGCTAATCGACCTCTTGCACAAAAAGGGCTTGCTAAGCTCCAACGATGTCGCTTCCTTGCTCCGCGACCGGACCTTGTAGAATCTTTTTGAGAACTCGGTTTTTGTTTCATGTAGCGCCCGCCTTCAGGCGGGCATCTGCTCGCTTCCAATGTGCCCGCCTGAAGGCGGGCGCAACATGAACGTGCCAATTTCGAGTTCTCACACAGACTCTCATAGCCTCACGGGGCACCTCGCGCTCATCTCACGTCCATGCCCTGATAGATGGACTTGCCGGAATATGGCCCAAGCCATTTGTGCCCAAAAACAAATTCTATAGGTAAGAGGAATTATCGTGAGGTGAGTCCATCTCCGCGAAGGAAATCTACAATTGACGCGATTTGAATTCGCTGTTCGAGACTACGAGCGATATGAAAGCGCAAGCTCTGCTTCGGGACAAAGCGAAACGGGCAGATGATGCCGCTCGCGCGGACCTATCATCTGCCCGGAGATATCGAGGAAGTTGAGAAATGCTATTTGGAGCCGAGCGTCTGCACGATGGCTAGTGCCTTCGCCACATGCTGATCGGGTGAAATCCCGTCGTCCTTGGATGAAAACGTCGCGATGATCTTGTGGTCTTTGCCGATGACGAAGGTTTCGCGTTCGATAAAGTCATGGTCAATCGCGTCACCCTTCACATCCATCTGGCCGGCTTTTACGGCGGTCGTAGCCAGATTGTAGGAGGCGGCGATTTTCTTGTCCGCATCGGAGGCTACCGGAAACTTTCCGGCGCAAAAGTCCGGGTCGGCCGCAAACCGGTTGAGTCGCGCGATACTGTCAGCCGAGACGCCAATAATGCTGGCCCCGGCGGCATCGAACTTATCTTTCTCCATTGAAAATGTATGCGCTTCGAGATCACAGCCCTTGGTATAAGCGGAAGGGAAGAAATAGACCACGACCGGCCCCTTCTTCAGCGCTTCTTGCAGTGAAAAATCAAATTCTTTTCCACCCAGCGAACCGCGAGCCGAGAAATTGGGGGCCATATCGCCTACTTTGAGCGCAGCCAATACAGGCAAGCTAATCAGCACGAAAACCGCAAGACCTAGAACCATTTTTTTCATCATCAATGCCTCCCTGACCTTCGAAGTAAGAGGAGCATATCACATCTCGAGGCCCTCGGGATTGTCCTCGTTCGTTTGCCGGATTCGCCTGTTTGGAAGGAATGTCGTCCGACAGAAAGCCACATTTCGATAAGAGGGCTCGTAGCCGCGCCAAAAAGTGCCACTGATCGTCTCGACTTTTTGCCGGTCATTCCGTGTGCGTTTGACCGGGGCGGCTGCCTGGACTAGTATCCCGGGTAAGCGAGGAGATAGAAAATGAAAGCCGCCGATCGATCGTGCGCCTGGATGATCCTGGGTATTTTTCTGTCCGTGCTTGTTGTGTGCCCCCGCGCCGGCGCACAAGCTAAGACGCGGCAGATCGTGCTGAAAGGGGCGCGCCTGATTGATGGGACAGGCCGACCCGCCGTCGAGAACTCCGTGCTCGTCATCGAAGGCGATCATATCGCCGCCGCCGGAAAGGCGGGGACGGTCTCCATTCCCGAGGACTCCGACGTGAAGGACGTCAGCGGAAAAACAATTATGCCCGCGCTCATCAACCTTCATGGCCACCTCGGACTGTCGGCGAATGGCGCCGATTCCGTGGCCGGACACTACACGCAGGAAAATGTTCTCAAGCAGCTCAACAAATATCTTTCTTATGGCGTGGCGACAACCACATCACTCGGACAGGACGAAGATGAGATTTACAGAATACGAGACGCTCAACACGCCGGGACCTTGGGTGGCGCGCATCTCTATACCGCGGGCCGCGGGTTCCTTGAATATACCGGGCGGGCAAACCCCGCGGACCACCGTTACCGCCCTCAAACTCCAGAGGAAGCACGCGCCGACGTCCGCGAACTTGCGGCGCATCACCCCGACTTCATGAAGATGTGGGTGGACGACGGGCTGGGCCACGGCGTGAAAATAAAGCCGGAAATCTATCAAGCCATCATCGATGAAGCTCATAAGCAACACATCCGTGTATTCGCCCATGAATATTACCTGAGCGACGCGAAGGTGCTGCTCGCGGCCGGAATTGACGGCTTCGCCCACAGCATTCGCGATCAGCCCGTGGACCAGGACGTGATGCAAACCATGAAAGCACGCGGCGTTTTCCTGATCCCCACCCTTGTCCGCGACGAAGTCCTGTTTGCTTATGCCGACAATTTGAAATGGCTGGACGATCCGTTCTTTCTGGCGGGGTTCGAGCCGGCGGCGATCGCGATGGTCCGAAGCCCGGAGAACGTTGAAAAAGGCCGCAAAGATCCGGATATCGCCAAGTACAGGGCGGGACTCGAAATGGGCAAGAAAAATCTGAAAACGCTCTCCGATGCCGGCGTGAAAATCGCGTTCGGCACGGATTCAGGAATCCCCACTCGTTTCCCCGGCTACCTTGAACATCGGGAATTGCAGTTGATGGTCGAAGCGGGCCTCACGCCCATGAAAGCGATCGTCGCCGCGACCGGGACGAATGCGGAAATTCTGGGAGGGGCAAAGCAGTTCGGAACTTTGCAATCCGGCCGGCGCGCCGATTTCCTGGTGCTGGATGCGAACCCGTTGGACGATATCCACAACACGGAGAGGCTGTCTGCTGTTTGGCAGTCCGGCAAGATAGTGCCTTCCATATCCGCGAAAACTGTGTCCGGGAACTAAAACGAAACATCCTTTGGTTAGGGGCTGGTATCCGGCGGATTTGGCTTGTTGTGGCTGCTCCCGGGAAGTCGGGCTATCTGTAAAGTTTTGGCGTTCCAGTAGCACAGACTTCAGTCTGTGGGGGTTAGTCCTTGCAAGCACCAAACCCCATAGACTGAAGTCTGTGCTACCAAAAACTCGGAGGCGAACGGTGCGAATCCGAACGATGATTCTAACTCTGCCTTTGATTTTGCTTCGTGCATCACACGCAAGTGCCCAGACTCCCGGCGCGGCCAACACCCCGGACCCAGGTGTCAACCCGGTAAGACAAATAGACCGCGCTGAGGTTCGCGTCACCCGGGTCGAACTCCAGCCTGGCGCCGTCCGCAGCGTGCATGCCCACACCGATGTTCGGTTTCACCTGTTTATTCCCGTCGCCGGAAAAATCGAACTGGCTATTGGATCTGCAAAGCCGGTCGAAGCGACGCCAGGTCAAGCGTATTTCATGGAGAGGGGCACGATGCACGGGTTCAGGAATATCGGATCTACGCCAGCCATGGTAATGGAAGTTTTTGTAAAGGACGTCGCGGCAACCGCCCGAAAAGAGTCAAGCTGCCCTGCCGGGTTGGATGAAGTGTTGCTCTTCTCACAGTTGCGGGAGATCGAGGAGTTGGGACAGCACGCGCCAGTACCATCGATGCAGACAGCAAGGTCCAGCGCGGAATTAAGTAGCATGAGGCTCCGAGACGCCAAGAATTATTGAAATAATTGTGCATCGCAATTTCAGCAAGGCGCGGTTGAATATTCTTGCGGTTTTTCTTTCTCGCCAAGTCCAACTTAGGTTCCCTGGTCCGCTCAATCTATCCGAATGGTCGCGGCCCACATTCCGTTAAGACGACGACTTGCCGGGACTTGACGTCAATTATGAGGGACGCAATTTATTGACCTCCGGTTCCTCTTGCTTGTGTGCCACGATCTTTCATCGCAACGTTATCCTGAGCATCTTAGTGGCCAAGATTTGAGGCAAGACAGGCCGTGTTTGGAGGATATTCGGATGCCAAACAGAGTTAAGTTCTTGGCCGTCCAAATCGTGTGTACCGGGCTAATCCACCCGAATGGGCTACAGGCAGACCAGGTCAATGTGCGTTACAGAGAGGGCCGGGCGCACGGCTTTCTCGTGCTGCGAACGCTTGAGGGGAAGACCCTCGCGGTGGGTGACGCAACTCAAAATACAGCGGGCGATCGCGTAACCACCAAACTGGTGCTTCGCTTCAAGGATCGGTCCATGCACGAGGAAACGACTGAATTCTCGCAGCGCGACAAATTCCAACTCATGACATACCGCGTCGTCCAGAAAGGCCCGGCGTTCAAACGTCCGTTGGGAACGTCAATTGACTTTTCCACAGGCCAGATCATGGTTCGGTACACAGATGACCACGGGAAGGAGAAGGTTCTGAGTGAGCGGTTGGAGTTGCCTCCCGATTTCGCGGATGGAATCGTACCGACGTTATTGAAGAATTTCCCGCCGGCAGCATCCCAACTGACCGTGTAAATGGTAGCAACGACGCCAAAGCCCAGACTCGTCAAGCTCACGATCATTCCGCAAGGCGAGGAACCATTCTCAGCTGGCGGTTACAACCGTAATGCCACGCATTATGTAGTGAAGGTCGAAATAGGGGGCGCTGCCGGAGTGGTAGTGCCGCTAGTGGGCAAGCAACCGCCAGACGTTCACATTTGGATTCTGGGTGGCGAGGCTCCTGCCTTTCTAAAGTCAGAAGGCCCGCTGTACGAGGGCGGCCCTATTTGGAGGATAGAACAGGTCTCTCCTGTTTGACCTCGAATGCCCACTGCGAATTCTCCGAAGAATTGAGCGAACACGCCTAAGTCCGAGTTGTGTTATTTGAAGCTTCCTCTAGAGAACTTATCGTTACTCGGTATTCGCGTCGCCTAGGATTCGATTTGTGTCACGTTAAGCAGATCGTGTAGTTTGCGACGTGTATTTGAATCCAGCCGTGTATTTCCTTCAGGCGTAACGCCATTGAGGAATTTCTCCTAGAGATCGTACCCGTGGAGACTCACATCCTGATAACTCCTCGGGACGTGCGAATGCTTTTCTAGTTCCTGCAAACGTCAAGGCAAGTCGAGCACTTCCCTTACTAGAAGGAACAATTCGATCCCCTCTGGTGTCCAAATGTATGACGGGACACTCTTCGAGGCGTCAATACATGACATTTGAAGAGCGGGCTACCGCGCTCGTTACACGTTCGGTGAAATGTTCGGGCAGAGCCGAAGCCTTCGATGTGGAAACGGATAACTCCTCCATGGAGTGAATCAAATACTTCACTACACGCTGGAGTGGAAAGAAGCAACCATGGCTCATTCTAAAGTACAGTCCGGCTCGGTGATTGCGTCTCCCAATATCATTCCCATGGCCGACATCATGCTGGTGCTGCTTATCATCTTCATGGTAGTGACGCCCATGTTCCAGAACGGCGAGCCGGTGGACCTGGCCAAGGTGACCAATCCCATCGACATGCCCAATGCGGACAAAGATGACGCCGTCATCGTGGCCATCTCACGCGACGGTACCGTCTTCCTAGGCAATACAAAAATGGCGATCGAGGATATCTCCTCGCGCGTGCGCGATCGGATCTCCGGCAGTCTCGACAAGACCGTCTTTATCAAGAGCGATGCGCGTACGAAATATGGCGACGTAGTTAGACTAGTCGATAAAGTGCGGTCCTCCGGCGTGGACACCGTCGGACTGCTCACCGATAAAATCGACCCTCGGATGCCACCGCCACGAACCCTGGGCCACGGCAGAATGTAAGCACGGCTGACGTACTGGCAAAGGAGCAACGACCATGGGAATGGAAATGGGAGGAAAAAAAGGCGGGGCAATGGCCTCGATGAATGTGGTGCCGCTGATTGATATTCTCCTGGTGCTTTTGATCATCTTCATGGTGATCACGCCTCTGTCACCAAAGGGCCTTGAAGCGGTGGTTCCGCAGCCTTCACACGAAGTCAAACCAGCCGCGGATTACAAGGTTGTCGTCGTCCAGGTGCTAGAGAATAATCACCTGAAGATCAACGATGATGCGGCAACGTGGGACAATCTGGGACTGCAGCTCAGTGACATTTTCAAGCTGCGCGCTGAGAAGGTTGCTTTCGTAAAAGGCGACGATACAGTTGTTTTCGCCCTCGTGGCTCGGGCCATTGACGTGATGCGCAGCTCAGGCGTCGAAAAAGTGGGTTTGATGACTGCTAAGCTCGAGGCCGCACAGTAGGGGCTATCGGCAAGTGGCACTTGGTTTCCGATAAGAAGTACGAGTTCAACTGGTCGATGCAGTATTGGCACCGACGCGATCGTGTCTGCTCTCGCCGGCTCCTGCCTATTTTCCCCAGGACAGGCTCGCGCAGTTCCGCCATCGCTGAATAATGACCATGATTTTTGCCGGAATGAACGAATGAGTTCAGGCTTTTGGGGCTCTCCCGAAAACCTGGGGCATAGTCATTTTCGTGGATGTGGCTTCGTTAGGGAGTTAATGCGACGGGCGGCTATGCCCGTATGAATTCACTCCGCCGCTGTTGCGATTGGGCGAGAGCAGCTCACGCATGCGCGGTCCGAACGGCGAAATCTTATTTCTTGCTTTGATGCGTGGCCATCGCCGGCACCCAGGCTGGTGTTCCCTCTTCCCACTTATCGCTGGTGATGGGCCGCTGGTTCGAGCCGTCTGCATTCATCACGAAAAGCTCCGCATAAGGCTGCGGGCTCCCGTCATAGAGCGGCGTTTCATCGCGAAAGCCCAAGCGCGCGCTGCTGAACACAATGTATTTGCCGTCGGGCGACCACGCACAGTGAGCGTCATTTCCGGGGGCGTGCGTCAATTGCTGAAGGTCGGTGCCATCCGGCCGAATGGTGAAGATTTCGTAAGAGTTTGTGCCGCCTGTGTCGCGCGTGAAGCCGATGCGGTCGCCCAGCGGCGACCACGAGGGGAAGTTGTCTTGCCCCGACGTGAGCTTGGTGCTTTTGCCGTCGTCCAGGTTCAAGATTTGGATGCTCCGGTCGTCCTTTTTCCACACGCGATATACGATGTGCTTCCCGTCCGGCGACCAGCTCGGGAAGCCGCTATTTAGGGGGCCGCTCGTGAGTTCACGCTTTTCGGAGCCGTCCGCGCGGATCATGATCAGCTGCGAGGGCTTGCTTTCGCGATCGTTGAAAATTGCTCCGTATCCAAAAACAACCCACTGCCCATCCGGCGACCATGTCGGCGAGAAAGCTCCTCCCCCGTCTTGCTGGAAAAGTTGCTTGCGGTTCGCGCCGTCCAGATCGCTCACGTATACCGCAATCTTATCGAAGGGGGTGAGTCGGAGGGCGGCGACATCCCCGAAGGGACTGTTGGCCAATTTCCCGGCGCTCGAAATCGAGGGGAATTCGCCCGTGTATCGGAGTTCGAACGACTGATCCTTGCCGTAGAGCGGCTGGTTCTGCTTCGAATCGTAGGCGAACTTTTCATAGACCAATTGCTTGCCGTCGGGCGACCACGCGGGATTGCGGATCACTCCTGGAGCTGGCGCATCAGCGCCATGCTCTCCCGTCGTGAAGGCCAATTCTCCCTTCTGTCCAGGGCCCTTTATGAGGTACCCGATTCGATCGGCGCTCAAGAACTGCGGCGATACTTTCAGGCCGGGACCGGAGGTGCGCTCCGACCGGGCGCCCGTGGCCACGTCCACGGAGATGATCTGTGAGGTGCCGCTCCCAAAAAAGCGCGCTGCAAAAGTATATTCGTCGTCCATGTCGTAAAAGACGAGTTGCTTGCCGTCGGCCGACCATTTCGGCGAACCCGCCATTTCACCTTCCGGCGTAAGTTTGCGCAGACCCTCGCCATTCGGTTGAATCACATAAATACTTGCCTCTTGAATGTGTTCGAATCCAGGCACTGGGAATTTGTGCCTTCTGAAGTCCGTTCCCCGGTCGGAGGAAAAAGCGATCCATTTGTCGTCCGGCGACCAGGAGGGCCTGTAAAAACCGTCCATTTTGCCCGCAGCCGCTTGCAGAGCCGGAACGCCCGTAAGATTTCGCGCCTTTCGTGTTTTGACATCCAGGATCCAGATATTGCACGTTCCGCTGCCGCGCGTGGAGACGAATGCCAGTTGATTGCCGTCCGGCGAAAGCGACGCCTGATCGTCAAATCCATCGTCGTCCGTCAGACGCTCCAGTCCGGAACCGTCCGGGTGGATTCGGTAAATATTCGCGGAGCCGTTGCGCTCGGATGTAAGTACTATCCATTTGCCATCGGCGGAAAACATCGCGTCATAGTCCATTTCGCCGCCGGAGTTGAGCTTGTGCTCCCCGCTTCCGTCTCCGTTGGCAAGGAACAATTCTCCGCCGGAAGGTCCAATGCGGTTCGTCAAAATCGTGTTCTTGGTGGATGCCGGCTGCGCCGAGGCAAGTGCCAGGGCCCCAAGCAGCAGAAAAAACGCGGTGAGCGTTATTCCGAATTTCTTCATGGAGAACCCTCCCTCTGACTCGCGCATCGTACGCTTCTCCTCCCCTCGACACAACGAATTTGCTGCGAGTGAAGGCCACGCGGGATCAGCGAGGCTCCCGCGGCTCGTTTTTTCCGTTCGTCCCAAATCCCGAATTGTCGGCAATCCTTAAGTAATCTGGGAGCAGGTTTGTTTTGGGGTCGGTCTTGGGATAACTTTCGGATTGCCCGTATTCCGTTACTTTTCGGTCCGTGATCGAGTAAACTCAGCCGACTCATGCCCATGCCACTTTCTGCAGGCGCAAAACTCGGCTCATACGAAGTCTGTCGCCGCACCGCGACGCAAGCGAAATGATCGGCAAAACGATCTCGCATTATCGCATTGTCTCGCAGCTCGGTGGCGGCGGGATGGGTGTGGTCTACGAGGCCGAAGACCTCAAGCTGCATCGCCACGTCGCGCTGAAGTTTCTGCCTCCCGAGATGGAGAATGATCCTGCCGCGCGGGAACGTTTTCAACGGGAAGCCTTCGCCGCCTCGGCGCTCAATCATCCCAACATCTGCACCATTTACGAGATTGACGAAGCGGGCGGCCAGCACTTCATCGCCATGGAATTGCTGCAAGGGCAAACGATTAAGCACCACATCAGCGGCAAGCCGTTCGCTATCGAACAGTTGCTGGAGCTCGGCGCAGAGATTGTCGATGCGCTGGACGCCGCACACGCCAAGGGAATTGTGCACCGGGACATCAAGCCAGCGAATATTTTCGTAACGGATCGCGGGCACGCCAAGATTCTGGACTTTGGCTTGGCGAAGCTCTCGACTCAGCCGAAGCCTGTTCCGCGAGCAATTGTGCAATCCATGTCCACAGGAACGACAGAAGTTCCCGAGGAGCAACTGACCAGTCCGGGCACGACGCTGGGCACGGTGGCGTACATGTCCCCGGAGCAAGCATGTGGGGAGACGCTGGACGCACGGACTGACCTGTTCTCCTTTGGCGTGGTGCTGTACGAGATGGCAACTGGAAGACTACCGTTTCAAGGGAACACATCAGCGGTCATCTTCAATGCGATTCTGAGTAAAGCGCCAACGCCGCCGACACGATTGAATTCAGCATTGCCTCCAAAGCTGGAAGAGATCATCCACAAGGTATTAGAGAAGGACCGCGATCTGCGCTACCAGCACGCTTCCGATCTACTTATTGACTTGAAGCGTCTGAAGCGGGATACGGATTCGGGACGAACGGCAGTGAGCGGCTCATCAATTGCGACGACGACCTCTCGTTCCCAACAGTCGGGCAAAACAATTGCCTCTCTCGCTGTCCTGCCCTTCGTCAATCTCAGCGGCGATCCTGAGATGGAGTATCTGAGCGACGGCATTACCGACACGCTCATCAACAGCCTCTCGCAACTGCGTAAGCTCCGCGTGGTGCCGCGCGGCCTGACGTTCCGGTATAAGGGGCGAGAAGTTGATCCGCAGCGCGTGGGAAGCGAGCTTGACGCCCGCGCGGTGCTGACCGGGAGAGTGATGCAGCGGGGCGATACGCTGTTAGTCGGCACAGAGCTGATGGACACGGTCAGACTCTCACAGATTTGGGGGGCGCAGTACAACCGCAAGATGGCAGATATTTTTGTGTTGCAGGAGGAGATCGCGCGGGAAATCACGGAAAAACTGCGGCTACAGTTGACGGGAGACGAAAGGAAGCGGCTCACGAAGCGCGCCACCGGGAATAAGGAAGCCTATCAACTCTATCTGAAAGGCCGCTACTGGTTGGAGAAGAGAACCCCAGAGGGATTCAGCAAGGCCATCGAATACTTTCAGCAGGCCATCGCCAAAGATCCTACATACGCTCTGGCTTATTCTGGCTTGGCCGATTGCTACAGTTTCCTTCCAACGTTCGCTTTCATTCCGCCGAAGGAGGCCTATCCGAAGGCCGAAGAAGCAGCGTGGAAAGCATTGGAAATTGACGACACGCTCGCTGAAGCGCACACGTCGCTGGCGCTTGTCAAAGCATCCCAAAACTGGGATTTGTCAGGTGCGGAGAGGGAATTCCGGCGAGCCATTGCGCTCAATCCGGACTATGCATTCGCCCACCTGTGGTATGGCTGGATTTTAGCAAACACGGGACGGGTTGAGGAATCCATCGCGGAGGTGAAGCGAGCCTTGGAGCTTGATCCACTCTCGCTCACCATCAATTATTTCTTGGGAAATACATACAACTTTGCACGGCAGTATGACCAAGCCATTGAGCAATACCGGAAGACACTGGAGTTGGACCCGAACTTTTTTATCTCGCAAACTTTCCTCGGCTTGACCTATGTCCAAAAATCCATGTACAAGGAAGGGATCTCGGAGTTGGAAAAGGCAGTTGCGATCTCCCCCAGCAATTTATCGCTAGCGTTCCTCGGATACGGTTATGCAGCGGCGGGGAGAAGGCTAGAGGCGCAGAAAGTGCTCGCTCAGTTGAACGAGACCTCGAAGGAAAAGTATGTTCCAGCTTTATATAGGGCCCTAATCTATGCGGGTCTTGTTGAGAAGGACAAAGCATTCGAGTGGTTGGAAAAGGCTTATGAAGAACACTACATAATCGCAATTAAAGTGAGCCCAGTATTCGACCCCCTACGCTCGGACCCGCGCTTCACCGATCTTCTCCGCCGCATGAATCTGCAGCCCTGAAAAACATAAGCGATCCCGCATTCTTCAAGCTGTTTTGTATTGGCAGTCGCAATAACTGCAATCGCGCCTAATCCTGCAAATCTCCAATAAGAACCAGCATTTTGAGGTGGTTTGGCCGGATAGTTCATGGATTGTCGGCAATCCTTCCACAACAGCGCACCCGACTCAAGGATTCGGCTCGATGCCAATGCGATCATTGACTGCTGATTGAATCCGCTGTTTGCATCCAAGGTAGCGCTCCGTCGTTTGAACCGAAACGTGCCCCAAAAGGAATTGGATCTGCTCCAATTCCCCTCCCGAAGCATGGCAGAGCCGAGCACAGGTACGTCGCAGATCATGCGGCGCCAACTTCGCCACGCCGATGCGCTTAGCGGATTCCTTCACGATGTCCCAAACCGCCTTCACCGTCATGCCATCTCCCCATGTCTTTCCAACTTTGTTGACCCGGCGGAACAGCTTTCCTCGATCAATTGCGGCTGCGGCGAGCCAATCGTCGAGTTCGGTTCTCACCCAATCGGGAACTGGAACCGTTCGAACATGGCCTCCCTTGCCAACCAGATCAACAATGGCCCAATGCTCTTCGCGCTGCTGGAGATGATCCAATGTCAAAGCCACGGCTTCATGCCTTCTCAAGCCACACGCGAGCAGCAAGGCGAGCAATGCGCGGTCGCGTTTTCCTTTCAGTCGTTGATGATCGGGTGATTGCCAAAGTGTTTGGGCCTGCTCCGCAGTCAGCCAATTGCCGAGGCGAACTCCCAACTTCTTCACACCTTTAACGCGGCGAATACCAGCCGCCAAATCGGCGCTGAGGAGACCGCAGTCGGCTGCCTCGTATGCGAGCCGGCGCACGGCACCGAGACGTAAGTTGACGGTGCCAGGTGCAAGTTGACGGGATTCGAGATGAGACCTATAGCGCAGCACCACTATTCTGTTGAGAGCCAAGCGAGGTTCCGAACAATACCAGTCAACGAATTCATCGATGGCGTGACGATAACCCCGTTGGGCGTCCAGGCTGGTGAGGCTATTCAAGACTGCGGCTTTGGCGTGCTCGAGGTCTGGCAGGCGCAAGACAGATTTTGTGGTGCGTTTTCTTCGTGAGAACGGTTTCCGCTTCATGACCGATGGCCTCCATGCCACCGATCAATGATCGGGTGATGTCGCGGCGGTACGGTGAGAGTTGCCCGTATTCCGTTACCTTTCGGGCCTTTGATCCAGTAAACTCAGGCGACTCGATCCCATGCCACTAGCCGCAGGCACCAAACTCGGCACATACGAAGTGCGCTCTGCCATAGGCGCTGGCGGCATGGGCGAAGTGTATCAAGCGCACGATACCAAGCTCGGGCGTGACGTAGCGATCAAAGTTTTGCCGGAAGCTTTTGCGCATGATGCGGAACGGCTCGCGCGTTTTCAGCGCGAAGCGAAAATGCTGGCTTCGCTCAATCATCCGAACATTGCAACAATTCACGGGCTGGAACAATCTGGCGGCACGAGTTATCTGGTCATGGAGTTGGTGTCCGGGGAGACGCTAGCGGAGCGAGTCAAGCGAGACGGAGCGGTTCCAATCGAAGAAGCACTTGGCATTGCGAAGCAGATTGCCGAGGCACTGGAAGCCGCGCACGAGAAAAGCATCATTCACCGCGACCTGAAGCCCGCAAACGTCAAAGTGACGCCCGAGGGAAAAGTAAAAGTGTTGGACTTCGGCTTGGCGAAAGCGTTTGCGGGCGACACATCAACTGAGGACATGGGCAATTCCCCGACGCTGAGCATGGCAGCGACAATGCAGGGAGTGATTCTGGGTACCGCAGCGTACATGAGTCCCGAGCAGGCGCGTGGCAAGGCGGTGGACAAGCGAACGGACATCTGGGCATTCGGCGCGGTGCTATATGAGTTGCTGACCGGAAAGGCGGCGTTTCACGGCGAGGACGTAACCGACATATTGGCTGCTGTGGTCAGAGCTGAACCGGATTGGCAAGCATTGCCCGCCGCGACTCCTGTGAAAGTGCGCGATCTGCTGCGGCGCTGCTTGCAAAAGGACAAAACTCAGCGGTTTCGAGACGCGGGTGATGCACGGATTGAGATTGAAGATGCGCTTGCGGCACCGAAAGATTCCGGTATCACGCAGGCTGCTCCAGCTTCCACGAGCAAGTTGCTTAAGGCAGTCGGTGCAGTGGCCGCAGCGGTGACAATCATCGCGGTCGTCACGTCGTGGGTGGCTTGGCGGGCGACTCGGCCTATTGAACAGCCGCTCCGTCCACTGGTGCGGCTGGACGTTGACCTCGGACCCGACGTGTCGCTCGGCTCCCCGTATGGAGCCGACGAAATCATTTCGCCAGACGGCACGCGGCTGGTGTATGTGTCGCAAAATCGGCTCTTTACCCGGCGGCTTGATCAGCCCAACGCCACTGAGCTTGCAGGAACGCAGGGGGCATATGCTCCTTTCTTCTCCCCCGACGGGCAGTGGGTCGCATTTTTCGTAGTGGGAAAGCTTAAAAAAATTTCCGTGGAGGGCGGCTCGGCCATCGCCTTGTGCGACGCGTCGACTGGTGAGGGTGGCAGTTGGGGCGAGGATGGCAACATCATCACGACGCTCAGCACCAATGGCGGCTTGTCGCGGATTCCTTCCGCCGGAGGTCCGCCAACGCCAGTGACCGACTTACAAAACGGAGAGGGTACCCACCGCTGGCCGCAAACCTTGCCGGGGGGCAAAGCCGTGCTGTTCACGACTAACACGACGGCGGTTGGGTTCGACGGAGCCAACATCGAAGTGATGTCTTTGGGGGATCACCGCAGGAAAACCCTCGTGCGAGGCGGCACGTTCGGGCGCTATTTGCCCAGCGGCTATCTAATTTACGTGAACCGAGGCACGCTGTTTGCTGTACCTTTCGACTTGGATCGGCTGGAAGTGCACGGGACGCCCGCCCCGGTGCTCGATCAAGTCGGCTACAACGCCGCACAGGGTTTCGCACAGCTCGATTTCTCCCAAACTGGAACGCTGGTGTACCGCAGCGGCGGAGCGGGAGGCGGACTCCTTACTGTTGCGTGGCTGGACGGCGCGGGAAAAGCGCAGCCGCTGTTAGCCAAACCGGGCGTCTATGGGCGTCCTAGCATGTCACCCGACGGGCAGCGATTGGCCCTTGAGGTGACGGAGGGATCGGGCACGGACATCTGGCTTTACGACTGGCAACGAGACACGATGACGCGCTTGACCTTCACCGGGAATGCCAACGCTCCCTTATGGAGCCCGGACGGTCGGTACATCGCGTTCCGAGTGCAGGGAGAAGGCATGTACGTGATTCGTTCCGACGGATCGGGCAAGCCGCAACCATTGACCCAGAGCAAGAACACGCAGCTGCCGTGGTCCTTCACGCCTGACGGAAAGCGGCTGGCGTTCACGGAGCAAGATTCGAAAACCTCATGGGATTTGTGGACCGTGCCGCTGGAAAGCGATAACGCAGGGCTACGTGCAGAAAAACCTGAGGTTTTCCTGCAAACCCCGGCGGACGAGCTGTACCCTTCCTTCTCTCCTGACGGGCGGTGGATGGCCTACACTTCCAACGAGTCGGGAATAAACCAAGTTTACGTTCGAGCCTTTCCGGACAAGGGCGGGAAATGGCAAATCTCGAATAGTGGTGGCGCGTACTCGATGTGGTCGCGTAACGGGCACGACCTGTTTTTCGAGGCTTTGGATAACCACATCATGGTGGCGGCATACACGGTGAAAGGCGATTCCTTCGTGGCCGACAAACCGCGAGTGTGGTCGGTGAAGCCGATCGGCGGCACCGTCGGCCTAAAGAACGTCGATCTCGCGCCGGACGGCAAACGCATCGTGGCGTTAATGCCAGTCGAGACAGCGGAAGCTCAGAAGGCGCAGAGCCACGTGACATTCCTAATGAACTTCTCCGACGAACTGCGACGCAAGGTCCCGGTCGGCAAGTAACTGCAACCGCGCTTAATCCTGCAAATCTTCCATAAAGATGAGCATTTTCAAGGGTTTCAGCGGATAGAGTGTGTATCGTCGGCAATCCGCACGTTACTTTGTTTGCCGGGATAACTTAAGGGTTGCCCGTGATACGGGAGTTGGCCCGTATTCAATTACTTTTCGGTCCGTGATCGAGTAAACTCGGCCGACTCAGTCCTATGCCTCTTTCCGCAGGCACAAAGCTCGGCACGTATGAAGTTGTCGCGTCAATAGGCGCAGGCGGCATGGGCGAAGTGTATCAGGCGCGTGATACCAAGCTTGGGCGCGACGTGGCGATCAAAGTTTTGCCGGAAGCGTTTGCGCACGATCCCGAAAAACTTTCTCGGTTCCAGCGTGAAGCGAAACTACTCGCATCGCTGAATCATCCAAACATCGCCACGATTCACGGTCTCGAAGATTCGAGCGGTACAAGCTATCTCGTGATGGAGTTGGTGCCCGGCGAAAATCTGGCCGAGCGCATCAAGCGAGAAGGCGCGGTTCCGGTGGAAGAAGCTCTCGCCATCGCAAAACAGATCGCAGAGGCCCTTGAAGCCGCGCACGAAAAAGGAATCATTCACCGCGATCTGAAACCTGCCAACGTGAAGTTGACGCCCGAAGGAAAAGTTAAAGTTCTCGATTTTGGTTTGGCGAAAGCATTCGCGGAGGACCCCTCCACCGTAGACATGAGCAATTCGCCAACGCTCAGCATGGCCGCAACAATGCATGGAGTGATTCTCGGCACAGCGGCTTACATGTCACCCGAGCAGGCAAAGGGCAAAGCGGTAGACAAGCGCACCGACATCTTTGCGTTTGGAGCAGTGCTGTATGAACTGTTGACCGGGAAGCAGGCATTTCACGGCGAAGACGTGACGGACATTCTGGGCGCCGTGTTGAGAATGGAACCCGACTGGAACCAATTACCTGCCGCCGTACCGCAGAAGATTCGTGATCTGTTGCGGCGATGCTTGCAAAAAGACAGGCGTCAACGTTTCCACGATGCCGCCGACGTTCGGATCGAGATTGAAGATGCAATTGCGGCACCGAAAGATTCCGGTGCAAAGCAAGCGGTTCCAGCTTCCACGAGCAAGTTGCCGTGGGCGGTGGCTGCAGCACTGGCAATCATCGCAATTGTCATGGCGTTTGGCTGGTGGCGGAAAACGCGACTTGTGGAGCGACCACTGATGCGGCTTGACGTCGATCTCGGTACCGACGTATCGCTTGGGTCCCCAGGTGGGGCCGACCAGATCATATCGCCCGACGGCACGCGGTTGGTGTATGTGTCGCAAGGGAGTCTCTTTACCCGGCGGCTCGATCAGCCTAACGCCACTGAGCTTGTAGGAACGCAAGGGGCAGATGCTCCCTTCTTCTCTCCTGACGGGCAATGGGTTGCGTTTTTCGCGCAAGGGAAACTGAAAAAGATTTCGGTGGAAGGCGGAGCGGCTATAGCCTTGTGCGACACCGTCAACCCCCGGGGCGGCAGTTGGGGCGATGATGGAACAATCGTGTTCGCGCGAGATAGCCGCGAGGCCTTATCCAAAATCTCCTCAGCAGGGGGGACGCCCGCACCACTCACCACGCTCGATAAGCAGGCGGGCGAAATCACGCAGCGCTGGCCCCAAGTGCTGCCGGGAGCTAAGGCCGTGCTGTTCACGTCCAGCACGCACGGCTACAACTATGACGATGCAGATGTCATCGTGTACTCGACGGCTTCCGGACAGCGAAAGACGGTGCAAAACGGAGGTAACTACGCCCGATATTTGCCCAGCGGGCAGATTGTCTATATCCACGGGGGCACGCTGTTTGCTGTTCCTTTCGACCTGAAACGGCTTGAGGTGCACGGCTCACCCTATCCGCTACTGAACCAAGTCGCCTATAGCGCATCATACGGCTCGGCGCAAATCGATTTCTCCCAAACAGGTACGCTGATTTATCGCGGCGGAGGACGTGAAGGTGAAAGTGGACTAGTTACTGTGCAGTGGCTAGATGCAGCAGGCAAAATGCAACCCCTACTGGAAAAGTCCGACACGTATCAACATCCCAGCCTGTCGCCAGATGGGGCTAAGCTGGCAATAGTGACAACTGACATCTGGGTTTACGAATGGCAGCGGGACACCATGACGCGCCTAACTTTCGGCCCTGCCGGTTCCAACTCTCCGACCTGGAGCCCCGACGGCCGGTACATCCTGTTCCGAGCGCAAGGAGGCATGTTTTGGACTCGCTCCGACGGTTCAGGCAAGCCCCAGCCGTTAACCCAGAGCAAGAATGCTCAGTTTCCGTCGTCCGTAACAGCCGACGGCAAGCGGCTAGCGTTTTACGAATTGAATCCTGATACCTCTTATGACCTCTGGACCATGGCTTTGGAGAGCGATGGCTCGGGTCTTCGGGCCGGGAAGCCGGAGCCGTTCTTGCAAACGCCATTTGACGAACGGCACCCCTCCTTCTCTCCTGACGGGCGGTGGATGGCTTACGATTCGACGGAATCGGGCAGCTTTCAAGTGTACGTGCGGGCGTTCCCGGAGAAAGGCGGCAGGTGGCAAATCTCGAACATTGGCGGCATCTACCCGGAATGGTCGCGCAATGGGCACGAACTATTCTTTCGCACCGAGGACAACCAGATCATGGTGGCTGGATACGCGGTAAAGGGCGATTCGTTTGTTGCTGACAAGCCACGAGTCTGGTCCGAAACTAAAATCGCAAACATCGGTTATCTCGCCGACTATGATCTAGCTCCGGACGGCAAACGCATTGCCGCATTAGTACCATCCGGCACACCTGAAGACCAGAAGGCACACAACCACGTGATCTTTCTGGAAAACTTCTTCGACGAAGTGCGACGTAAGGTCCCAATCGGCAAGTAACCGCAATCGCGCTTAATCCATGCAAATCTCCAATAAAAACCAGCCTTTTGAGGTGATTTGGTCGGTTAGGTTATGGGTTGTCGGCAATCCGGAAGTTACTTTCCGTGGGAAGGTCATGCGTGATAACTTCCGTGGCGCGCCAGGACCTATCCGCTTCTTGAATCACTGAACTAATCTGCACGAATTGAATGTGCGACCATTTTAAAACGCGACGCGGTCTTAATCCCCGGTTCGCTTAGAGGAGGAAATATGAGAATCCTGGTGATTGGTGTGGTTGTGTTGGGTGTGGCAGTTTCCATCCCTTACGCACGGGGCCAGAACAATACACGCCCGACGATTGCAAATGAAGAGGACTACCACCGCGCGTTGAAGGAGCTTTCCAACTGGGGACGATGGGGGGATGAGGACGAACTCGGCGCCGCCAATCTGATCACGCCCGCGAAACGAAAGCAGGCTCTGGCCACGGCAAAGGAAGGCATAACCATTTCCCTGGCACACGATGTCGCGCAGGAAAAAGCGGAGGATGCTCCGAATATTCTGGAGCGGACTCTGGGCAACGTAACTCCGGCGGGCACAACCGATCGGTATCAATATACAGGCACGTATCACGGAGTGATTCACAGCCATCTGGATTCCGTGGACTGCCACATGATGGTCGACGGCAAGGGATACAACGGCCGGACCATGGAAGACATCAACGCCGCGGCAGGCTGCCCGAAAGGAAATATCAATGCCCTGAAGGACGGCGTGGTGACGCGCGCCGTCCTCTTTGATGCCACACGCCTGCCGGGGAAGGCGACTCCGCAAGGGTGGCTCGAGCCGGGCACGGCCATCCACAGGGAAGATCTGGAGGCCATGGAAAAGTTGGAGCACGTGAAAGTGTCGCCGGGCGACGTCATCCTTCTCTACACGGGCCGCTGGAAGCGGCGCGCCGCGCTGGGTCCCTGGCCGAACACCGCGGGATTCGCGGGCTATCACGCCGATGTTGCGTATTTCCTAAAAGAACGCGGCGTTTCGTTCATTGGATGCGACGGGCCGAATGACGTTTCGCCCACGGGCTTTCCGCCGACGGTCACAAACCCTCTTCATCGCCTGGCGCTCGTAGCGATGGGCGTGAGCATTTTCGATAATTTGGATTTCGAGCGAGCCATCGAGCATGCCAGGCAGTTGAATCGCTATGAGTTTCTGTTCTCGGCTGCCCCGCTGCGGATCGCCTTGGGAACGGGTTCGCCGCTTAATCCGCTGGCGATCTTCTGAACTGGGACTGGTCGCGGGCACTTGGGGGAATTCAAACTTGCTCGGACGCTCGTTCGTTTGTGCGCATTCCTTGCTAGCATTAGGCGCAGCCAAGTCCCTGAAAGTCCGTACATCGGAATGTGGCTTTCTGGCCTCGGGTAGTTTGAAATTTGATTGTCTTGTTCTCCATAGCGTTAATCACGGGGGATGGTGTCCTGCCGCCGCTACCGGTGCTGCCTATTTAAATGATTGTCTTCCGTTAGGATCCGCAACGGGAGGATAATAATCCCGGTTTACCCATTCCAAGGCGAGGAGATGATGATGGAAGCCAAGCGAGTCTTGCTTATCGCAGGTGGCGCTCTTGCCGCCATCCTTCTTCAAGCTGCGTCCCCTCGACTTCACGCGGCGCCTCAGACGGCATCAGCGTTGAGCGGGCAAGTCACCTCCGCCGAGGAAGGCCCGATGGAAGGTGTGGTGGTCAGCGCGAAGAAAGATGGCTCGACCATCAGCATCAGCGTTGTCACCAACGCCGCGGGCCGCTTTGCTTTCCAGGCCTCGAGACTCGAACCCGGACACTACGCATTGAGCGCGCGCGCGGCCGGCTATGAGCTGGACGGAGTCAGGACCGCGGATGTCGCCCCAGGCCAGGAAGCCATGGCTGAGATCAAGCTCAAAAAAGTGAAGAACTTGTCCGCCCATCTCACCAATGCCGAATGGTTGATCAGCATGCCGGGCACGGACGAGCAGAAACGCTTCCTGCTCAATTGCACCGGCTGCCACACGCTCGAGCGCATCATGAAGTCGACGCATGACGCCGACGAGTTCATGGAAGTTTTCAAGCGGATGAGTCTCTATTATCCCGGCAGCACTCCACTAAAGCCGCAGCGTCTCACAGGCACTGCCAGTCGCGATGTGGAACGCGGCGGCAACGGCAGGAAGACCGCGGAATGGCTCGCCAGCGTCAACCTTGGCGAGCAGCCGACCTGGGCTTTCCCTCTTAAGACCCAGCCGCGGCTCACAGGCAAGTCCACGCGTGTGATCATCACCGAATACGATTTGCCAAATCGCCTGATTCAGCCGCACGACGTGATGCTCGATCGCGCGGGCAACGTCTGGTACTCCGACTTCGGCCAGATGTTCCTCGGCAAGATGGACCCGAAGACCGGCAAGGTGACGCAATATCCGATCCCGGTAGTTAAACCGGGATGGCCGGAAGGCACGCTCGATCTGGAATTCGACACGGACGACAATCCCTGGATCGGCGTGATGTACCAGAGTGCCATCGCGAAGTTCGACAAGAAGACCGAGAAGTTCCAGTTCTGGAGCACGCCCAAGGAATGGGACACCGACGGCGGCCAGCTGGGCCACATCGCAATCGAAGGCACTCCTGCCGACAATAAAGTGTGGATCAAGAATTCGGATGGCAGCAACATCTACCGGCTCGATCTGATCTCCAACAGGATGGAGAACCTTGGCAACTTCAAGGATCCGCAGACCGGAAAGCGCATCGGCCCCTACGGTATCCACTCGGACGCGCAGAACAACGTCTATCTGCTCGATTTTTCAGCCGGGAATATCGTCAAGATCGATGCCAAGACGAAGAATGCGACCGTCTACCGGACTCCGACCCCGGACTCCCGCCCTCGGCGCGGCCGCGTCGATCGCGAAGGCCGGCTGTGGTTTGCCGAATATCAGGGCAACGCAATCGGCATGTTCGATCCCGAGACCGAACACATCACCGAGTGGAAGGTGCCAACGGCGTGGAGCGCGCCGTATGATGCCGTGGCCGACCGCAACGGTGAGGCCTGGACCGGGTCCATGTTAACCGACCGCGTGGCACGTCTTGATATCAAGAGCGGCCAGTATACGGAATACATGCTTCCGCGCCCGACCAACATCCGCCGCGTCTATGTCGACGATTCGAAGAACCCCGGCACGCTTTGGATCGGCAGCAACCACGGCGCGTCGATTGTCAAGGTCGAACCGATCGATTAGGGTTCGTTTCGATTCGCGCGTCCTCATGTCGGAAAGTGGCTCCCACAATCTGAGAATCCGGCCATCCTGGACAAAACTGCGGACGGAGGGCATCGGAAAGGGTCAATCACTGATGCCGGCGAATGTGTCTTTGGAGCGGGAGTTCGCGAGGATGGGAAGCAGCAATGTCGTAAGCATCACCGCAAACACTGTGCCATCGTAGGCGGACATCACAAACGTAAACAGCGGAAACAATAATGTGCCGAAAACAAAAAACCGCCAGGCATCGGGCTGAGTAAGCCCGCCTCCACAAAAACTCGCACTGAAGGTCAACATGGATGGGCCGGCAATCCATATTCCCAGAACAGCAAACAGCGCCGGCGATAGCCGGCTCTCCTGCTTTTGCGACGGCCACAAAAAGGCGCGAAAAAATAGGACGGTTACCGCGGGCAAGAGAACCGTAAGACCTA
>Ga0207139_1051_pt1 | contig 26691 bp, 23 predicted proteins | sample Alteio_BWMinHeat_7_FD_153585 | JGI IMG/M metagenome (GOLD analysis project Ga0207139, IMG submission 153585) | Enriched cells from forest soil in Barre Woods Harvard Forest LTER site, Petersham, Massachusetts, United States -... | ecosystem: Environmental > Terrestrial > Soil > Temperate forest >... | reverse complement strand
GCATCTCTATACACCAGATGCGCCATATAGAACGCATTGTAAAGAAGACCAACCTGCACGTGCGCGGCCTGCATATGCACACCGGCAGCGAGATAAAAGATGTAAGTGTTTTTCTGCGCGCGCTCGATGTTATGTTTGAATATGTAAGACAGTTCCCCAATCTTGAATTCATCGACCTGGGTAGTGGTTTTAAAGTGCCTTACAAAGAAGATGAACATGAAACGGATATTGTAACATTAGGTGCAAAGCTTACCGATGCGATGAAAGAATTTGAAGCAGAGTATAACCGTACACTTGAAATATGGTTTGAGCCGGGCAAATACCTGGTAAGTGAATGTGGCTATTTTGTAGTAAAAACAAACGTGGTAAAACAAACCACAGCCACCGTATTTGCAGGTGTCAATTCAGGCTTCAATCATCTCATCAGGCCTATGTTCTACGATTCTTATCATCGCATTGAGAACCTTTCCAATCCAACCGGTGCTGAGCGCATTTATACCGTAGTAGGTAATATTTGCGAGACAGACACTTTTGCATGGGACAGGGTACTCAATGATGTTAGTGAAGGCGACTATCTCGTGTTTTATAATGCAGGTGCTTATGGTTTTGAGATGAGCAGCAATTTTAATTCGCGCCTCAAACCTGCCGAAGTATTGGTAAAAGATGGTAAAGCATCTTTGATACGCAAAGCCGATGAATTCAAAGACCTGCTGCGCAACCAGGTAGAAGTGTTGTAGTATATGGCAACAAATTTTTCAACACACATTATCCTGGATGGTAAACAATTGCTGGCTGTTATTGTTCCGCAATTGCGAAAGAATGGCATGCATTACGAAGTGAATATAAAAGGCTACCCTCGCTTCTTCATGCTATGGTCATCTTTAGACCGGTATGATGTAGCTAAACAAGAGGGATTGAAATTACCCTATGCACTTGTGCTTGCTGTGAGCGATGCGATTGAGGCCTATGATGCTAACCACTGATAGCGAGCGCGTCATTATTTTGCCTGATGCGATAGCCTGTACCATACAGATTCTCTATCTCCAGGCTGGCATCTTCTTTTATCAGTTTTCGTAAGCGTGTCATATACACATCCATACTCTTTGCAGTGAAATAATCATCCCTTCCCCAAACCGCTTTCAGTATTTCACTGCGGCTCACATAGTCCCCTTTATGACGCATTAGCATTGCCAGCAGTTCTGCTTCACGCTGACTCAGTTTACGCCGTTCTTTTCCTGCTATTGACAACATGCGCTGTGTGATATTAAGCGTAGACAGCCCTATGGAAAGCATCTCGTTAACATTCAGTTTTGGCGCAACATGAATACGCCTTAGCGCCACCATGATACGGCAAAGCAATTCTTTAAAACTGAAAGGCTTGGTTACGTAATCATCCGCACCTAATTCAAACCCGTGTAGCTTATCTTTTTCCTGTGTACGTGCAGTAAGGAAGATAAAAGGTATCGTCGGGTCTTTTTCTTTCATTTTCGTTGCCACAGTAAATCCGTCCGTTTCAGGTAGCATAATATCAAACACGCAAATATCAAAAGCAGTACTGTTTATTTCCTGTATAGCGGCTTTTCCTGTTTGTGCCAGTGTCACATCAAAACCTTGTGTTCTAAAATTCTCTACCAAAAGATAGCCCAGGTTCACGTCGTCCTCCACCAGCAACATTTTGATCGTTTTGTTCAGTTCCATTGTTTATAGGTTTATAGATTTTGGTAACGATATAGTAAATTTTGTCCCTACACCCTGTTTGCTACACACTTCTACAGAGCCGTCATGTGCCTCTACGATCCCTTTCACATAACTCAATCCCAGGCCAAAGCCTTTTGTATTATGTATATCCCCTTCATGCGCGCGGTAAAATTTCTCAAAGATCCGTTTCTGCGTATCACTGCTCATCCCCATCCCCTTGTCAGATACACTCAGTATAATTTGGTTATTCTTTTCCTCCAGTAATAAATTAATTTCTGGCGACCCGTTCTTATACTTCATAGCATTATCCAACAGATTCACTACGCAGTTCAGTAAATGTGTTTCATCACCGTATACCATTGCCTTGCCGTTATGCGAGAACGAAATGCTACCACCTTGTTGTTCGCATTGCAATTGGTAGGCAGACATTACCGTGTTGATCACCTGCACCATATCTATCTGTTCTTTTTGCAAATGCAGATTGCCTTTTTCTAAAGTGGCTATTTGTAAGGACCGCTCTATATTTTCGCGCAACCTTGATGATTCTGCTGAAATGATATGCAGTATATTGCTCACCTTCGGATCATTTACCTTACCATCTCCTTCTAATGTCTCTATAGCTAAAGCTATGTTCGCCATAGGTGTATTGAATTCATGCGTAAGATTGTGAATAAAATCAGATTTCATTTCTGAAAGTCTCGTTTGTTTTATATACAGACGTATAAAAGCATAAAAAGAGAAGGTAAGCAACAAAACAACAGCTACAGATAGCCACAACCAGGAATTAACACCATAAATGCCGGGCATCTTCGGGAACAACAGGGCAAGCACATGTGGCTTAATAAATTTATTATCCGTAAATAATTGTAACCGGTATGGCGAAGTCATTAAGGTACCACTGTCCTTTATGCGGCTGGCGTAGGCTATATTATTGGCGCTCAAATCAATAAAGGCAAAGCCATATACCGTATCCTTATTCTCAATAAGCAGGTTTACTTTTATCAGCGAATCTACCAGGTGCATATCAAACATAGAATCTATGCGCTTATTACCGCTAAAGACATCTATGAATTTTTTACGCATTAATTTTTCATAAAATTCTTTTCTTTCATTATAATAATTTTCTCTTTCATAATTAAATATGCCTGTAGACTTCAATTGTATATCTACCGTAAAAGGAAATGAAACGCTCATCACCTTTTCTTCACCATGTGTGGTATCAAACATAGACTGGTAAAACATAGTAATAGTATCCAACTTATTCAGCGTATCGGCCCTTAACACATAAAATTTTTCATGCGGATTCACGAAAGCCTTACCATAGCTCACATGGCAATAGTTGGTATTGCGTAGCTGCTCCTCTACCCTGCCCAGCGCCTTTTCAATATGTAGTTGGTTCTCACGCGTTTCAGCAGCAGCAGCATTTTTCAACCACACCAGTTGAATGATAATCAGCATTACCAGCAGGGCGCTGATAATGCCCATTAGTGCATATATCCACTTTTTACGCATGGTGCAAATTTCGAATAAAAAAACTGCTATTGTGTACTCCCGCTGGCCGTTAAGTATGTTTTAAGGATTGTTAAGCAGCTATTAATAGGTTTGTCTTTGCAGGACCAATAGATTTGAAGACAGGAAAAATACAATTACCATTTCTAAATAGGGCTATAGTTTATAAGAGGGCCCCGATCTTCATCGGGGCCTTTATTATTTTATGCTTCTGCGTATGCCTCTGTAGGTTCGCAGGTACATACCAGGTTACGATCGCCATAGGTATTGTTCACACGCCCTACGCTCGGCCAGAATTTGTTGTGCTTCACCCAATCCAGCGGGTAAGCAGCTTCCTGGCGGCTATACGCATGGCTCCATTCGTCAGCTGTTACCATAAACTGTGTATGCGGTGCATTCTTCAGTGCATTGTCTTTCTTATCAGCTTTGCCTTCTTCTATCGCACGGATCTCTTCACGTATGCCAAGCAATGCGTCACAGAAACGGTCCAGTTCAGCTTTGTCTTCGCTTTCTGTTGGTTCTATCATTATGGTACCAGCCACAGGAAAGCTCATGGTAGGGGCATGGAAACCATAATCTATCAAGCGCTTGGCCACATCTTCAGCTTCTATCTCAGCACTCTTTTTGAACGGACGCAGGTCCACGATGAACTCATGCGCACAAGTACCACCGGTACCCGTGTATAGAATTTCATAATCGTTCTGCAACCTGGCACGCATATAGTTAGCGTTCAGTATCGCGTATTCAGTAGCCCTACGGCAACCATCACTACCCAGCATACGTATGTAGGCATAAGAGATGAGTAATATACTTGCGGAGCTAAATGGCGCAGCCGATACCGCATGTGCAGCCTTACCATCCGTATTAAATACATGCGAAGGCAGGAAAGGTTGCAAATGTTTCTTCACGCAGATAGGTCCCATACCCGGGCCACCACCACCATGCGGAATAGAAAATGTTTTATGCAAATTCAGGTGGCACACATCAGCGCCTATGAGGCCGGGAGCTGTAAGACCCACCTGTGCGTTCATGTTGGCGCCATCCATATATACTTGTCCGCCGCGGCTATGTACGATGTCAGTTATTTCTTTTACCGTTTCTTCATACACACCATAGGTAGATGGATAAGTGATCATGATACCGGCAAGATTTGCAGCGTGCAATTCAGCTTTAGCTTTCAGATCAGCCACATCTATATAGCCATTCTCCAGTGCTTTTACCACTACCACCTTATAGCCCACCATCACAGCCGAAGCCGGGTTAGTGCCATGTGCAGATATAGGTATCAATATCACCGTACGGTGATGATCACCTTTGCTCTCATGATAATTACGAATTGCCAGCAGTCCTGCATACTCACCCTGCGCACCACTATTCGGTTGCAGGCTGCATGCATCAAAAGCAGTTATTTCACAGAGGTATTTGCTTAGCTCATCAGCCATTTGCAAATAGCCCGCCGCCTGATCTTTCGGTGCAAAGGGGTGCATCTTGCTCCAGTGGCTCCAGCTTAGCGGCATCATTTCGCTCGCAGCGTTCAGCTTCATGGTGCAAGAGCCCAGCGATATCATGCTTGTATTCAGGCTCAGGTCTTTATTCTCCAGGAATTTTATGTAGCGCATCATCTGCGTTTCGCTATGGTGTAGGTTAAACACCTGCTGCGTCAAAAACTCTGATGTACGTACAAGAGTACCAGAAATAGTATCCAGCGTATCCTTATCAGTTTTCAATGTTCCGCCATCCATACCAAACACCTTCAGTATCGCCTTCACATCATCTATGCTCGTAGTTTCATCTACAGATATGCATACACAACCACTATCACAATAATGGAAATTCATACCTGCTGCTTCCGATTGTTTCTTTATCGCAGCCGTATCTTTCACCTGCACACTCACCGTATCAAAATACTGGTCGCTGTTCAGTTTATGTCCCGCAGCCTTCAGTGCATCACCAAGTGCTTGGGCTAACAATGCCACACGCTTAGCAATGTTCTTCAGCCCGCTTGGGCCATGATACACCGCATACATAGCAGCTATATTAGCCAGCAATGCCTGTGCAGTACAAATATTAGAAGTAGCTTTTTCTCTTTTTATATGTTGCTCGCGTGTTTGCAAAGCCATACGCAGCGCACGGTTGCCGTTAGCATCTATACTGATACCAATGATACGGCCCGGGATGCTGCGTTTGAATTCCTCTGTCACCGCAAAGAAAGCGGCATGAGGACCACCATAACCCAGCGGCACACCAAAACGCTGTGCAGACCCATAAGCCACATCAGCGCCGAGTTCGCCCGGAGGTGTTAATAAAGTAAGCGACAACAAGTCTGCACCCATAGCCACAAATGCACCTACCGCATGTACCTTTTCTATAAAGCCGCGATAGTCAGCCACCGCACCCTTGCGGTTAGGATACTGTACCAACGCACCAAAATAAGTTTCATCAATCGCAGCGGTCTGCCAGTCACCCGTCACTATCTCAATGCCTAAAGGCTGCGCACGTGTCAGCACCACATCCCTTGTTTGCGGGAACACTTTTTCATCTACAAAAAACTTAGCCCTGTCTATACGCTCATGGTCTTTGTTCAGCGTAGCAAAGAACATATGCATCGCCTCAGCGGCAGCAGTGGCTTCATCCAGCAGTGAAGCATTCGCTATCGGTAACGCAGTCAGGTCGCAGACCATTGTTTGGAAATTCAAAAGACTTTCCAATCGGCCCTGGCTTATCTCCGCCTGGTAAGGCGTGTATTGCGTATACCATCCCGGGTTCTCAAATATATTGCGCAGTATCACGCTCGGCGTATGCGTATCATAATACCCCTGTCCTATATAAGTTTTGTAAGGTTGGTTCTTCAGCGATAGCTCCTTTACCATTTGCAAGTAGTCTGCCTCGCTCATCGCAGCCGGAATGTTCAGCTTATGGTCCATACGTATGCTCGCAGGCACCGTGCGGCCTATCAGCTCGTCCATACTGCTCACGCCTATGGTTTGCAACATTTCTTTGGTTGCTTCTTCGTTGGGCCCTATGTGGCGGCCTTTAAACTCATTGCTCTGGAGGGAAAATAAATTCATGATAAGTTAAAAGTATAAAGTATAAAGTCGAAAGTAAAAAGTATAAAGTATAAAGTATAAAGTTAAAAGAGATGCAAAGTTAATAAATTATTGACCTCAGAATTGAACGATTTAATGATTTGTATCATAGAAAAAATGATGGGAATTGTGAGGTATACAGAAAAAGAAAATGTCCGGAAAGAAAATAGATAAGAAAACATTTAATACCAAAATGCGTTACAGTAACATTCTGCAGTTATTTTGCCTCAAATTGCCGTTTTGTTGCCGCTTTTTGTCAATTTGTTGCCGCATTTTTGCAGTAATTTAATTGACATGTGGGCTGTGGTAGCGGTTTTTATCGTTTATGTTGCCGGAGGTAAGGGGGGTTTAATATTTTGAAGAAAACGGCAATTTAGCCGTTGATATATAGGGTCCATAAAATAACGTTCAGGATTTTGCCTGAACAGGCGTAAAGATACAATCGTTAACAAGGGGTTTCCAAGTGGTTTTATCTATGGGGGATAAGTAAAGGTTTATAATTGGTTGTCTGAGGAAGGTTTGCGCGAGTGAGGGTGTCTGAACTGGAATTTATGGAATTAAGGAATGGGGGGAATTGTTTGGGTAAACGCATTGCAAACGCTATTCCGGTTCATCCTCGTTACAAACGCGGACCTTTAGGGGGGTGGAAAATGTTCAACCCAACAGACACTTGGCAAGTCCAAAAAAAGACTTGCCAAGTGCTTATTTATAAGTTCCAGGTCGCCCTGCGGAAGACCTGGAACAACGGGGATATTAATAACACTGTGAATAAAACATTTAACTTTATTACAATAAATACCGTTCGCAGACCGGGTTTTTATTATGTATTCCAGATGCCTTGCAGAACATCTGGAACATCGGGTTTATAAATTTTAACATACAAGAAAGACATCATATTACTATCTTCAATAGCCAATCTCTTCTATATGTATAAGATCTTGCTTCCAATTGTAGTAATTGCTATGTTCAGTTCTTGTAAAACACAGGCTCAAAAAAAATACAATCTTGATTTTGAGCAACTCGGTAACAATACTCACTTACCAACAGGTTGGGGTCTTGGTAATATAACTAGCACAGAGTATGTACAGGATAGTTCAGCAATTGCTTTTAAAGTTGATTCGCTGGTAAAACAAAATGGCAAATATTCTTTGCTAATAGACTGGACTAAGAATGATAAAGATTGGACAGCAACTAGCTACTCTATAAAACAAACTTTTAAAGGAAAACAAATAGTACTGAAAGGATATATAAAAACAGAGAATGTTAGCGGTAAAGGAGTTGGATTATGGATGCGAATTGACGGTGACAGTAAACCTATCGCATTCGATAATATGATGACTCGGCCCATTACTGGAACAACTGATTGGAAGGAATATACAATTGAGTTGCAGTATGATGATGAAAAAGCAGAGAAAATAACAGTAGGTGGATTGATAATTGGGCAAGGAAAAATGTGGATGGACAATCTAAGCATAACTATTGATGGGAAAGATATAACTGTTGCTCCTATCAAGCAAATGGAACTTACAAAAGCTGATCTGTATCCGGTAAATAAAGATGGATCGGGTATTAAAACAATAAGCCTAGATAAAGAAAAAATACAGGAATTAACAAACCTGGGCATGGTGTGGGGCTTTATTAAATATTATCATCCGGCAGTAGCGAACGGCGACTATAATATGGATGCAGAACTATTCAGGGTATTACCAAAAGTGCTTGATGCAAAAAACGAGAGCGAAGCATATACAGCTATTGAAAAATGGGTGGATGAATTTGGGAAACCGGAATTATGTAAGAACTGTGATGAAATAAAAAAGAATGATAAGGTGAAGCTGATGCCCGATTATGGCTACCTCTTAAATACAAATAACCTACACGCTTCATTAATAAGCAAACTTGAATACATACAGCACAACAGGAATGAGAAAACGAAAAGCTACTATATAGATATGAAACCCAACGTGGGCAATCCGGATTTTAGACATGAGTTACCTTATGATGCAGAACAATATCCAGACGCCGGAATACGCTTGCTTGCGCTATATCGCTATTGGAACATGATACAATATTTTTATCCAAACAGGCATTTAATAGGCGAGGACTGGAATAAAGCATTAGCAGAATTCATACCTGAATTTGCAAATGCAAAAGATACACTCGCGTATGATATTGCCTGCCTGAAACTGATAGGAAGCATTCATGATACGCATGCAAGTATATGGGGCGGCGCGTCTGCACTAAGAAAATACATAGGTAAACTAACTATGCCTATTGTTGCTGATTTTATCGAAGACAAACTGGTAGTAACAGATTTTTTTGACGATGATAAAAACGGTAAAGGACTTTTACAGAAAGGAGATATTATTAAAAAGATAGATGACGAGCAGGTGAGCGATCTTGTAAAAAAACATTTACCCTTAATCACCGGCTCTAATTATGAAACACGGCTAAGAAACCTTTCAAATTATACAAGTGTTATGCTTAGAAGCAACAACCTTGAAGCGAGGTTGCAAATAATAAGAAACAACAAACCTTTTGATATTGTAATTAACCGTGTAAATGATGATAATTATTTTACTAAATACAAAGCAAGCATTACTAACAACAAATACAAAATAATAAACAATAATATTGGCTATTTGTATCCTGCCAGATTAAAAGACAATGATTTCAATGATGTAAAAAAGACCCTAAACGATACAAAGGGTTTAATAATAGATATGCGTTGCTACCCTACTACATTTATGACATTTACGTATGCTGAATGGTTAAAACCTAAGGCAAGCCCTTTTGTAATATTTACACATGGTGACGTAACTAATCCGGGTATGTTTACATATTCTGAACCGCTGGAAAACGGGACACCTAATAGTTCTTATTATAAAGGGAAAATAGTGATCATAGTAAATACCCAGACCCAAAGCAGTGCCGAATACCAAACTATGGCCCTTTGCACAGCACCTAATGTAACTGTGATAGGCAGCACAACTGCAGGTGCAGATGGTAATGTATCGGAAATAACATTGCCTGGAGGCATAAAGACAATGATATCAGGCATTGGCATTCTCTATCCTGATGGCACAGAAAGCCAGAGAAAAGGAGTAAAAATTGACATAGTTGTTAAACCAACAATTCAAGGCATTATAGATGGAAAGGATGAATTGCTGGACAAAGCAATAGAGATAATAAATAAGGGATAACCAACCAACCATCACCTCGCTCGAAACAAGGACAAGTATTGGGATCATTGTTCTTGTTGGTGAAGAACACAAATTAATTCCATAATTTCATCCGGAATACTAAAAGGCAGTGTTAAAAGAAGAATTATACCGGCTTTGTATTGACTTCGTCTGCAAGCGAGAGGCCGAGATCAAAAAAGGGATCGCTGAGGCCCAGGATGCGGCGAACAACGAAACGAAAAGTAGCGCAGGTGACAAATACGAAACCGGCCGCGAAGTAATGCAGCAGGAAATAAACCTGAACCTGGCGCGGCTGAACGAATTAGGTACACTAAGGGCTACGCTTGACCATATCACACCCACACAAACCGGAACAGCAGCGCTGCCGGGGTCTGTTGTATATACCAATAACGGAAATTTTTACATTGCTATAGGCGCAGGGAAAATGGCAGTAGACGGCACCAGCTTTTTCGGCATATCGGCCGCATCACCTATCGGTTCAAAATTGTTGGGCAAAAAGGCAGGATATTCATTTGACCTGAATGGCAACAAATTTGTGATAGAAAAAATAATCTGAATTCCGGGACTTGAATTGAAAATGTTGGCAAGCCCCCAGTTCGGTATTGTTTATCACTAAGCAGCCTTTAATCTTTGTATATTTTTCAGCACCACTTTCTTTTCGGCATACCAGAGATCATAACTGCGCTGTATATTCAGCCATAGCTCGGGTGTCGTGTCAAAAGCCTTAGATAAGCGCAATGCCATTTCGGGGCTGATGCCTGAGTGCCCATTGATAATAAGCGAGATAGTCCTTCTTGCTACATTAAGGCTTGCAGCAAGCATTGTAACACCGATACCCATGGGTTCCAGATACATTTCCTTTAGTATTTTGCCCGGGTGCACCGGTGGCATTGCTCTTTTAAGCATCGTTTTTGCTTTAATTATAATCCAGGTAATCAACGAGGTGTGCATCACCGTTAATGAACCTGAAAATAATCCGGTAGTTGCCGGTAACGGTCGCTGACCAGAATCCTTTTAATTCTCCCTTTAATGGGTGCAGACCCGATCCAGGAAAATTCATGTCTTCTGCTTTCATAGCTCCGTCCAACAATATTAATATGTTTCTTATTTTATTAACCTGCAGTTGGGGCAGTTTGGTTGCATCATTTTTAGTCCAAAGCAATTTTAGTCCTTTGTGGCTGATGCTTGCAATCATTATACAAATGTAACACGTTATGTTACAAGTTACAAATATTTTATTCACCTAATACTATAGCCTGCGCAATATCTCAACAATAAGATTAACCAATTTTATTTAACTTACAGTAAAACGAATCAAGATTCCTGAGCTACCTAAAAACACTGAGCAACCGGCAAAAAATACTACAGTTACTGTATTAACAGAAAAGGAACGCCTGCTACAAGATATATACCGGCCCGACATGGAAAAATTCAGGCTATTTACCCAAATGCTCCGGTTGAATGCACTCTTTAAAAAAGCGAAAATAACTCACAAGTATCACGATAAAAATACATTTCCTGCACATCAATCAATTAATAGAAAATAAAAAGCTATTAACCGGCCAAAGGACCAGGTGGACGTAATAGAATTAGAAAAGATAAAAAAATTGCGGGAAGGGTAAGATTTTACTTACTTCGGCGTCCCAGAAAAGGAGATCAGAGGAAAGATAATTGTTTTGCAAATCATGAGATTTGTTACCAGTGCGACATACTGAGAGACTACCCAAGCATGGGTTTCAAAATTTATTTGTAAATTAGACTTGCCCTAATAAATACACCTATGATCACGAAGAAAATCATACTCAGCATTTTTGTATTCCTGCTGCTAATACATCTCTATAGCTGTAAAGATATGTGCACTAAAAAAGTGGATTGCCCGTCTTTTAGTAATGCCCAATTTTTCAAGTGGTTTCCGTATACACAGGGGCAAACGGTTGTTTTTAAAAGTCCATCGGGTGGTCTTGACACGATCGTTGCAGACAGCGTAACGAAGTCAGAAAGCTATACCAATACTTATTCCACCGGCTTTAGTTCAAAGCCTGCTGTTTGCAGCACTATGACACAGATAGCCGGCAGGGAAATTTACATCAGTTATCTATCCAACGACACTCTTAACAAAGAAATAATAGTGCGTTTAAAAAGCCAGGGCTTTCCCGCCTCAAACATATCTGATACCGGATTAACCGGCCTGTCTTATTCGAGGTCTAAAAGCTATTTTGGATATACTTTTTCAGGCATTTTGTACGACACCCTTCAAAAAATATATACTACAGACACTGCATTTGCTATGCAGGGTGGTATAGATACTATATTTATAGCCAAAGGACATGGCATTATAGGCTATACTACCTACCCTGCTTTAGAAACATGGTCTATAAGATGAGCAAATGAAATTTCCCTATAGCATACATATCGGTGCAGAAACAGTGCTGCTGCATGGCCTGTTTGAAGCTATAGGTATTTTCGTAGCCTTTAGGTATTACCTGCTGATCAGAAAAAAACAGGGTGACAACATACCTACGATGAACAGGGTTTGGATCATTATAGGAGCCACACTGGGTGCCGTGCTGGGCGCAAGAATAATCGGCACACTGGAGATAGTGCCGGAATGGTACCCACATCACCTGACATGGTCTTATTTCTGGGGCAACAAAACTCTTGTAGGCGGATTGCTGGGCGGACTGGCAGGTGTGGAGACCATGAAAAAATTGATAAAAGAAAAACATAACAGCGGCGACCTCTTCACCTACCCCCTTATACTTGGTATGATCATAGGCCGCATTGGTTGTTTTACCGCAGGCATCTATGAAGAAACCTATGGATTCCCTACCAACCTGCCCTGGGGCATGAACCTGGGTGATGGTATCATGCGCCACCCCGTGACCCTATACGAGATATTATTCCTTATCCTTTTATGGATAGCACTAAAGCAGGTACAAAAAAAATACATATTGGAACAAGGCGCCTTGTTTAAAATGTTTCTTGTTAGCTATTTGGTATTTCGACTCTTGTTAGACTTTATAAAACCCGGCTGGCGATATTTTTTCGGACTGGGCACTATACAAATTACCTGTATCTTAGGTTTACTATATTACATACGATATTTATTAAAGCCCCGTTTATTAATACTACAAGCCAAAGCATATGCCCGTTAGAAAATACGTTTATTACGATTATACCATCAGCCTTTGCCCAGAATGCCTGAAACGGATAGAAGCCAAAATTGTATTTGAAGACGGCAATGTATATATGCTGAAAACCTGCCCCGAGCACGGCTTTCACAGAACCATCATTGCAACAGATATTGAATACTACAAAAGGATACGCAATTATAATAAAGCATCTGAAACACCGCTGCAGTTCAATACAAAAGTGCATTATGGCTGCCCTTATGATTGCGGGCTTTGCACTGACCACGAACAGCATAGCTGCCTGACACTGGTAGAAATAACAGACCGCTGCAACCTGAGCTGCCCTACCTGCTATGCTATGTCATCGCCACACTATGGCAGGCACCGTACTGTAGAAGAAGTAGAAAAAATGCTGGACATCATTGTAGCCAACGAAGGACAACCTGATGTAGTGCAGCTAAGCGGGGGTGAACCAACCATTCATCCGCAATTCTTCGAGATACTGGATATAGCTAAGAAGAAACCCATCAAGCACCTGATGGTAAATACCAATGGCATACGAATAGCGAACGATCCGGGCTTTGCAGAAAGGCTGGCTACCTATATGCCCGATTTTGAATTGTATTTACAGTTCGACTCTTTCAGGCCAGAAGTGTTACAAACGCTCAGGGGTAAAGACCTGACCGATGTACGCTACAAAGCAATAGAAAAATTAAATGAACTCAACCTATCAACTACGCTTGTAGTTACCGTACAAAAAGGTTTGAACGATGATGAAACGGGCAAAATAATAGAATACGCCCTGAAGCAAAAATGCGTGCGTGGTGTCACGTTCCAGCCTGTGCAGATAGCAGGTAGATTTGAGCATAATCCGGATAAGAACAGGATGACACTTACTGAAGTAAGGAATGACATCCTTACCCAAACCGATATTTTCAAGCCCAACGATATTATACCTGTGCCCTGCAACCCTGATGCGCTTGCTATGGCCTATGCACTGAAAATAAATGGCAAGGTAATACCGCTTACCAATATGATAGACCCTGCTTATCTGCTGGATAATTCGAGGAACACCATTGTATATGAACAGGATACAGAACTGCACGAACATTTAATAAAAATATTCAGCACCGGCATATCTGTAGACAGGGTATCTGAAAGTATGCACCAGTTAATGTGTTGCCTGCCGGAGATATACGCGCCCGGATTGAGCTATGAAAATCTATTCCGTATCATTATCATGCGTTTTATTGACGCTTATGATTTTGATGTGCGAGCCATCAAAAAATCGTGCGTGCATATAGTAAGTAAAGATGGGCGGATCATACCTTTCGAAACAATGAACCTTTTTTACCGCGACGAAAAAGAACAACACCTGAATGTATTGAAGCAACAATATGAAACGGTTCGTTATTAATTAAATTATAAAACGATAAGCATGTCATCGATAGGTTTGGTATTATTTGTCATAGCGATACTAGCACTGATAGCGGGCTTCATCATGCTGCTCGCAGCTATCTTCGAAAAGTCGATGCTCAAATCCGCAGGATATGTACTGCTTGTTGGTGCTGTTATGTTACTGCTCAGCTTTGCTTTTTGTAGCGTTCATGCCTGAATTGCACCCGGTTATTTAAACCAAATTTTATTCAGGCTCTTCCCATTTTCGCTCACCTTCATGAAAGAATTTTGGCAGGAATATTTTGAATATCCATCTGCCCAAAAAATAACCACCTATTACCAGGGCGATAAAGGCGACAAGGGGTATGGCATAACCTAACCAAGCTGCGAGGAAGATCGTTATCATTGAATACAATTATACAAAACTAAATGGCACTTCTTCAGTATGCTCTTCGATAATGTGTTTTTGTTTTTTGGTAAAGAACCGTGGGATCACATAATTATGTATCCATTTATTCAGCCATTGTCCTGTCTTGATAATGATGAGCAGCAATGCGAAAGGGAGCAATAATGGAAGCCAATTGCTACCATTACCACTTCCGCCAGATAATATGATAGTGAGTAAATGCATAGTTATGGATTTAGTTATATAAAGTTACTAAATACCCATATTACAATTTAGATTTTAAAAAATATTAAAATTTTTCAACCTTTTTACTCAAAAGACCGTCTTGTATAGATGTAACCTATATCATACCTACTATGTATGACCGGCCCCGGAGCCTTATCACTATTCCCCCCTCACTTTATTTGCCGCACTAAGTGCGGCATTTTTTTGCTATATTCTATTTTTGCACAATATTAACATTTGTTAGCCGTTAATTAGGAATTAATAAGCCAAATCAATATGAATAAAATCATCCCATTTCTTTTTGCGGTTCTCTTAACCTACCAGAGCAATGCTTGCACTATAGGCTTCAGCTATACTTACTTATCTGTTAATACGATCACTTTTGTAAGCACTGCAGCCGGATTTACAGGGGCAGTTTCCTATCAATGGGATTTTGGAGATGGTAATGTAAGTACTACTGCTAATCCAGTAAATACGTATAGCTTCCCCGGAAACTATAGGGTGACGTTAATTGTTACGTCAACAGGTGGGTGTATGGATAGTACGTCTACAATTGTAACTTGTGTGCCTGGCATTTCTTTATCTGGCAATATAATAAGAGACAGCAGTATAGGCCCGCTTACAACTGATACACTTCTATTATGGCTAATTACCTATGATACAGTAACTCATATTATTGCAGCAATAGATTCTACAGGCGCGGTAGCAACGTTTCCAGGAACATCCACGATGCCTTACTCATTTTCTTATGTGCCACCTGGAAATTATCTAATAAAAGTAGCATCAATGATATACACAAGTGGAGGTATAGGTTGGGTACCCACTTATCTCGATTCCAGTGTATTATGGAGTGCAGCAAATTATGTTACAGTCGGCACCTCATCAGTCAGTGGGGCCGATATTTACCAGCGATATGGTACTACAACAACGGGGCCAGGATTTATAGCAGGAGATGTGCGCACTGGAGCCGGAAAAGCAACAGCCGTTGGCGATCCGGTATCAGGCCAGCTTATTTATTTACTGAATAGTTCCAGGCATATGGTCTCCAGTACATATACTAATACATCGGGAGTCTATAACTTTTCAAATATTCCTATGGGCACCTATAGTGTGTATCCTGAAACACTTGGGTATACCACAACTGCATGGAATTCCATTACAGTTTCTTCTGCAGAAACCATAATAAACAACATCAATTTCAGTAAAAATTCAACATCGATCAAACCTAATACAACAAGTATTCAAACATTTCCTACCACAAAAAATCTTATAGTTCCAAACCCGAGTAATGGTATTATCCAGTTGCAATATGTATCAGTGAATGCACCAATAAACATTAGTCTAACTAATGTTACAGGACAAAAAGTTTATGAATCAATACTACAAACCAATAGCGAAGGCAAGTGTATATTGAATGTTTCACATTTGCCAAATGGCGTGTATTTTATTGATCTTATTACACAGAGTGTTAATACTGTGCAGAAAATAGTGATACAACATTGATTATTTAAAGAACTGATTTTACTAAAAGTCAAACAATAATTCTGTTTTTATTGCCATATGTGGTATAGACATTCTTAGATAAAAGCCCTAATTTTGTGGCTTGATTTCGCCCACCAATAAATTTTTTTAGCATATCATGCAGGCAACACTCGAACAGGCAACACAGCTTGGACTGAAAGAAGAAGAATTTGAAGAAATAAAGAAGGTACTGGGCCGCACGCCCAATTTTAATGAAGTAGCTATGTACTCCGTAATGTGGAGTGAGCATTGCAGCTATAAGAACTCTATAAAATGGCTGAAAACGCTGCCGCGCGATGGAGAAAGACTACTGGTAAAAGCAGGTGAAGAAAACGCAGGACTGGTAGATATTGGTGATGGCCTGGGCTGCGTGTTTAAAATAGAATCTCATAACCACCCTTCTGCCATTGAGCCCTTCCAAGGTGCGGCAACGGGTGTGGGCGGTATACACCGTGATATATTTACGATGGGCGCTATGCCGATAGCCTCGCTCAATTCATTGCGCTTTGGCGAAATGGATAACCCCAAAACAAAATGGCTGCTGAAAGGTGTGGTGAAGGGAATAGGGCATTATGGTAATTGCTTTGGTGTACCTACAGTAGCAGGTGAAATATATTTTGAAAATTGCTACCAGACCAACCCGCTGGTGAATGCCATGAGTGTGGGTATAGTGAAAGTGGTAGAAACAGTGTCTGCCACATCGCACGGCGCAGGTAATCCTGTATTTATTGTGGGTGCCTCTACCGGTAAAGATGGCATTGGTGGTGCTTCGTTTGCATCGGCCAACATTACTGAAGATAGCGCAGAGCAATTACCATCGGTGCAGGTGGGTGATCCGTTTGAAGAAAAGAAATTATTAGAGGCTTGTCTTGAAGTAATACAAACAGGCGCGCTGATTGGCATGCAGGATATGGGAGCAGCGGGGATTACCTGCAGTACCAGTGAGATGAGCGCCAAAGGTGAGCATGGCATGATCATACACCTGGACAAAGTGCCCACACGCCAAAACAATATGAAAGCATGGGAAATGCTGCTGAGCGAAAGCCAGGAGCGCATGCTGATAGTTGTGAAGAAAGGACAAGAGGCTGATGTGCAAAAAGTATTTGACAAATGGGATATACACTGTGTGCAGATAGGTGAGGTGACCAAAGACAAGAACCTGAAGTTCTATATGAACGAAGAACTTGTGGCAGATGTACCTGCTGAGAGCATGGTGCTGGGCGGTGGCGCACCGGTATATACCCGTGAATATGCTGAGCCAAAATATTTTGCTGAAATAAATAAATTCAAACAAGCCGATATAGCCATACCTGCTGATATAAGGGCGATTGGCTACGAGTTGATACAATTACCCAACATAGCATCCAAACATTGGGTGTATGAGCAGTATGACAGCATGGTTGGTACGGGCAACACCCACACCAATGGGCCAAGCGATGCGGCAGTGGTGCGCATACATGGCGCTAAAAAAGCATTGGCAGTAACAACCGATTGTAACAGCCGATACGTATTTGCCGACCCTTATAAAGGCGCTATGATAGCGGTGAGCGAAGCTGCAAGAAATATTGTGTGCAGCGGTGGTACGCCGGTAGCTATTACCAATTGTCTGAATTTTGGCAATCCGTATAATCCTGAAGTGTATTACCAGTTTGTACATGCTATAAAAGGAATGACCACAGCCTGCGATAAATTAGGCACACCAGTAACAGGTGGTAATGTGAGCTTCTACAATCAAAGCGAAGATGGGCCTGTGTACCCTACGCCAACCATAGGTATGGTAGGTGTGCTGGATACGATGGACCAGAAAATGACGCTTGACTTTAAAAAGCCCGGCGACCTGGTATATGTGGTAGGTAAGATGACTGACGATATGAACTGCTCTGAATACCTGCATCATATTTGCGGTGTGACACATAGCCCTGCACCGCATTTTGACATGGAGGAAGAATACCAGGTGCAACAAACAATTGCAAGGCTGATCAATGAAGAGTTGATAATTTCGGCACATGATATTTCTGAAGGCGGGTTATTTGCCTGCCTGGTAGAAAGCGCTATGGTAAATGGTTTAGGATTTCATATTGATACGGACAAGCATATACGCAAAGATGCTTTCCTGTTTGGCGAGGGCCAGAGCCGCGTTGTAGTAAGTGTGAACCCGCACTTGCATGCTATGTTTGAAGCAGAACTAAAAGGCACACCTTTTATGAAATTAGGCACCATAAATGCCACACAACAAATAACTATCGACGATCACAACTGGGGCTATATAAGCGAATGGAAAGATGCTTATGATAACGCGCTGGAGAAGTTATTGAACTAATAAAAAACCTCACCCCAGCCCTCTCCTGAAGGAGAGGGAGGTAATATAAAAACAGCCTGCTATTTTATAGCAGGCTGTTTTTTTGTTCTTATGCTTCGTAGCAAACTTGGGCAAACTTCACGTCGCCTTCCATTGGTGGGTGCAGCTTGCGCACGGCTACTTTTATTTTTTCAGCAGCAGGCAGGTTTAGCTTTAGTGCAGTATGAATATTATAAACAAAATTTTCTAACAGCTGTGCGGGCTGGCTGAATACACTCCTTACTACAGTATTGATCAATACATAGTCTACAAAGGGCCAGGGGTGAGTATCCGGCATAGAGATATCTACATCTATTTCAAATTCATTTTGCACTACCTGCTCTTCAGGATATAAACCATAAGGTTCGCGCAGGCGAATACCATGTAAGGAAACGGTTAACATAAAGTCAAAAGTAAAAAGTCAAAACCTAAAAATGATATAAAAGCCTAAAATAGCTTATTAAAACCTTGCAGCACATTCGTAGGGATTAGCCTGCAGTTCATATCTTTTCGTATTGTAAGGAGCTAATGTTTTTACATCTATGATGCTATACCAGCCATCCCTGTAATTCTTTACTGCGTGGTGTTGCGGAGGGCCATCTATATTTAAGCTCAGTACATACACCAGGTTGTTTTGGTTGTCTACAGTAACCCCATGCGGCTCGCGAAAATCGCCATTGATAACTTTTATCACCTTCATGGTCTGGTAATTGATAACATAGAGAGAGCCAATATTGCCATTGGGTGTAGCTGCACTATAATCCTGGCGGCAAGTAACAAATAAATAGGGCGTAGCAGGTGATGTAGAAGATTCTATTTCCTGCGGATAAGTACCCACCGGTATTACAGCAATTAGGGTATCAGCATGGCCATCCATGACACGTACTTCATTTGAATTTTGACAGGTAACAAAATATTTTGAATAATCAGGCGCCATCCAAATGGCATGCGGCCCAAGATTTTCGGCAGGGTTGGTAGGGGCATCTGTAGCTGTATGACCATTAAGGCTAATCAGCGTAGGATGACTTATTAAAGGATCAAAACATCTATAAATACAATTCCCATTACTCGCAGTTACAAAGAATGTATCAAAAGTTGGGTTTGATCTTATACCATGAGGGTATTGCAGCCCGTTATAAGTATTTGCAGGGTCAACAGTCATTCCGGCCGTATTTACAGAAACAACTGAACCACCACTTATCCAATTAGAAACCATAATTCTTGAATTATCAGGTTTGAGGCAAAGTAATGCCCAGCCGAGGCCTCCGAGGTTTGCCGTAGCTAATGGTGCGTCATTGAGCATATCTACTTTTTGCATCACCGACCCTGTAACAAAGGATTCATAAAGGAAAGTACCATCAGAAGACGCAGCGAGATCATGGCCTAATTCAGGATTGGCATCATCTGCCCCTACTTTTATATAGCGCATGATCACTTTTTTTTGCGCATCTATTACTGCCAGCAGATCCAGGCCATAATCGTTTGTGAGCGCGTATATTTTTTGCCTGGTAGCAGCACCTGATGCAAAAGGGATATTACCATTTTTATCAGGAGCACCTGCGGCTATCCAATTTTTCAACATGGTATATTCATCTTTGCTTAGCAAGGGAGCCCTGCCTTCATAAGGCATGGTAGGCGACAATATAGGGCCCAGGCTGGCATCTGTATTTACAAAATATAATAAAGGGCTATATTGTGGCCAATAGGGTACCACTACAGCACCCGAATTATCACCATTAAACATATGGTCCCAGGTATCGAGCAGCAGACTGTCTGCATTGCCATAGCTTGCCTGGTTGTGGCAACCGGCAATAGCGCAACGTGTAACAATAATATTTGCTACATCAGTAGGATATCCGCTGGATTCAGATATGGGGGTTACAGACTTGGCATCATCATGTTTACAAGAAAGGGCCATGCATAAAATAATGCAAGCCGCCAGTAGGGTACAGGAAATACGTGACAACATGGGATAGTATTGTTTTATTAAAGTTACGTAATAAATAAATATAGGTGTACAGTCCATTTATTTTTGAAAAAACACACCTGCAACCAATATGAGGTGGTATCTTGCAGCCCGTTAGGAATGAAACGAATCCTTTTTTTTGTTTTAGCCTTTGTGATCTTTTCGGCCCGTACTTATGGACAGGCTAAAGAAGCCATCAATAATAGGGCTGATACCATGGAAAAATATATACCTGAAAAACAACTGTCGGATAAGGTTGTCATCAGGCATATCATCATTGACGGTAATGTTGTTACCCGCAGGTCAGTGATAGTACGCGAAATGAGCATCGCCGAGGGTGATACGGTAACAGTAGATTCCATACCTAAACTACTGAATCAAAATAAATTAAGACTTATTAACCTTTCCTTATTCAATACCATTGATATGGAAATAGAGCGGGTGACTGCAAAAGAAGTGGATTGGCATGTGAAGGTAAATGAGCGTTGGTACGTACTTCCCAAATTCAATTTTGAACTGGCAGACCGCAACTTTAATACCTGGTGGGTAGAACAAAATCATGATCTCAGCAGGGCAAATATTGGGCTGACCCTTTATGATTATAATTTTAGGGGAAACCTGGAGAACCTTGCTGTAACTGCACAGGTAGGCTATACCCGAAAATACGCATTGAATTACCAGATACCTTATGCAGATAAAAATCAGAAATGGGGATTTGGATTTGGTGTGAGCGTGGCTAAGAGTAAACAAACCTATTATGCAACCGACTCTAACAAACTGAAGTATGTAACTAACCTGAATAATAGTGATATACTATCGCAAACAGAAGCCGGTATTAATATAAGTTATCGTCCGGGGTATGCCATACGCCATTTGCTTACCATCACCTATAAAGATTACAGCGTAGGCGATACTGTTGTGAAATTAAATCCCAATTATTATGAAGATGGGAGTAAAAAAGCCAGGCTGATAGAATTCTCCTACCGCCTTGACCTGAACTATGTAGACAATTGGAACTATCCTTTATATGGTTTTAAATTTGTTGGCTATGTTGTATCAAGAATTGGCCTGGAAGGGCTCAGTGCACAAAACTATATCAACATAGAAACAGGTGTTTTCGGTAGCCCATTGCCTAAATGGTATGCTTCGGCGATTTTTCGCGGCAGACTGGAATCACCCGAAAAACAACCTTATTATTTTGCAGGCGGGCTTGGCACCATGACCGATTACGTAAGAGGGTATGAATATTATGTAATTGACGGGTCGCAATACGGACTGCTGCGACTGGACCTGAAAAAGGAAATATTTAATAGAACTTATACTTTACCACTGCAGTATTTTACTGCAATACCATTACGCATCTACCCTAAGATATTTGCGGATGCAGGCTATATAAAAAGCAGCTATACCGGTAACAACAGTACACTTGATAACCGCTTATTGTATTCAATAGGGGCAGGTGTGGATATTGTAACGCTGTATGACCTGAAGATACGCCTGGAGTTTGCTTATAACCACAAGGCACAAAATGGTTTATATTTACATTTGAATAGTGAATAGGCCTCTCCCCAACCCTCTCCGAAGGAGAGGGAGGTGTGAAAACAAAAATGAACAATAGCATATGTTAGTAGCATTATATAACAGGACATTTGAAGGACAGGATGTAGCTGTGCTTCAGAATATCATTAAGATGCTGGAGCACCATAATTTACACATGGTGTTTTATAAGGATTTTTATGAGCACCTGGCCCCTCATGTCACATTCAAAAAAGAGCCAAAGATATTTACATCCAAAAAAGACTTGCCACCACAAACAGATATGTTATTTAGCTTAGGTGGTGATGGTACTATGCTGGACGCAGTTTGTTTTGTAGGCAATAGTAATATACCGCTTATTGGTATTAACCTGGGAAGACTTGGCTTTTTGGCAGCCATACCCGAAGAAGAGGTAGAAGGCGCTATCATATCTTTGGTACGAGGGTCTTATACATTAGAGAAGCGCACCCTGGTGCACCTGGATTCCAGCATACCTTTGTTTGACGGGGCACCTTTTGCGCTGAATGAATTTACCATACATAGAAAAGATTCTTCCTCCATGATCAAGATACATACCTATCTGAATGGTGAATTTTTGAATACCTATTGGGCAGACGGGCTTATAGTAGCTACCCCTACCAGCTCTACAGGATACTCGTTAAGCTGTGGTGGCCCGGTTGTATTTCCTCAAACATCGAGCTTTGTTATTACCCCTGTTTCTCCTCATAACCTGAATACCCGCTCTATAGTAGTGCCGGACGATAATGTCATATCTTTTGAAGTAGAGGGACGTACAGACCAATTTCTCTGCACATTGGATTCCCGTACAGAAACGGTACATAATTCTATACAATTAGCCGTAAAAAAAGAAACCTTCACCGTATCACTGGTAAGGCCTGATGAGCATAATTTTCTGAATACCATTCGCCAGAAACTATACTGGGGGATAGACAGGAGGAATTAATATTCTCAATGCAATAAAACGATACATTTGTAGTTATCAATAAGGGATGCAAAAAGCATATAAAATATTATTATTCATCTGTGCCACACTGGCAGTATCAAAGGCTGATGCACAGGAATTTTTTACCGGTACCGAATATGGTATCGGCATTGGCGGTTCTGAATATTTTGGAGACCTGAATGAGAACTATGGCTTTCATTACGTACGTCCTGCTTTTGGTGGTTTTATTCGCTACCAGCTCAATCCATTTATTGCAGTAAGAGGTGTTGTCAATTTTACCCATGTAGGATACGATGATAAATATTCAAACAATCCCTTTAACCAGGCACGCAATCTTAATTTTCAGAGTGATATAGCAGAACTGGCGGCACAGGCTGAATTTAATTTCTTTCGTTTTCTAACCGGGGAGGCAGGCAGCAGGTTCACGCCCTATCTTACAGGTGGTGTAGGTGTGTTTTATTATGATCCATATACTTACTGGAACGGGACCAGGTATTACCTGCGTAGATTGGGTACTGAAGGACAAAATGCAGGCAATGGTAACAGAAGCTACCAACCTTATAGTATTTGTTTCCCGGTAGGATTTGGCGTAAAGTATTGGGTGCGACCGGGTTTTAATATAGGTGCTGAAATTGCCGACAGGCTCACACTTACCGACTACCTGGACGATGTAAGCACTACCTATGTGGGTGCTGATAAGTTCCCGACCTTCCCTAATAATCCGAACCCTGCTTATTATTTGCAAGACCGTTCCATAGAAAAAAATCCGGATAATCCTTTGGGCCGTGCCGGTAAACAGCGTGGTAACTCCAGTACCAAGGATCAGTATATGCTGTTCATGATCAACTTATCTTTCCAGCTAAAAACTTACCGTTGCCCAAGCTATAAGCGTAAGGCAGATGAGTACCCACGATTCTAAACCCCAAACCCCTTAAGGGGCTTTTAAAAGTCGAGGGAGACATTGACCCATTCGGGGTCCATTTTTACATTGTAGCGTTCGTAGAATTTTATTGCAGATTCATTCCAATCGAGTACTTGCCAGGTTATGCCTTTAAAGCCTTTTTGCTTTGCGTCTTCTACTAGTGCTTCCATCAGCAATGTGCCAATACCTTTGCGTCGCCATGCTTCTGTTACTAATATATCTTCCAGGTACATTTTTTGACCCTTCCAGGTAGAATAGCGGATATAGTACAAAGCCAAACCAACAATATGCCCATCTGCTTCTGCTACCCATGCCCACCATACAGGGTTATCACCAAAGCCGCTTTCTATAAAATGCTCCATAGTTACGGTTACTTCCTGTGGTGCACGTTCGAAGACTGCGAGTTCATTCACCAATTCCATCATACGCGGGCAATCTGCTTTTGTTGCAGGGCGAATGGTGAGGGTTTGGGGATGAGCTGGTTTAATGCTTAGCTCATTAGCTGATAATTCCATGAACACGAAGTTCTGAAAAAATTCAATATCAAACGATCAATAACTCCATTACCCGCTGTATCAAATAAGGTACTTTTCTTGTACCATTATATGCAGGCTCAAATTGCACCTTATCTAATAATAGTCTTAGCTTTTTATTTAATGCCGCTATTTGGTCATCATCAAAAGAAATATTGTTATTAAAAACAGCTACCTTATATAAGCCACTGTATTCATAATACACTATTTTTCCATTCTCATCTATCACTACCTTATTCAGCTTAAAATTATAACCTGCCTGTATCAGCTTATCCAGGTCTTGTTTCATATTCTTTTCAATATAATCACCTAGTGATTCTTCTTTTGTTTTCAATTTAGGCTGATGCATATATGGCATAGTATAAATCTTAACCCCATTCATTTTTAAAGGGGTCGATTCTTTTTTCGAGATCACGGTTTCCCATTTGCCTGTAGTGGGTTCTTGTACTAATTGTGTATCTGTTGTTGCTGCCAGTTCAAAATCATTGCCTTTAAAACGGACATGTGTATTTGCATTACCCGTATTGGTGATAAGGCCTGTTGATAGCAGCAATATTAGAGCGATCGTTTTCATAAATATATTTTTAGATGCTTAGAATTAAAGTTTTATGACCTTATGGTCTTTGATGGTGAAGGGGTTCCATAATGCGGCTGTTTCTACAATGTAAAAAGGCACCTCTTTACCATTAATAAAACCTGGTTCATGTGCAGGAGCATCGTTGAGTAGTTCGTATATCTTTTTTGCAATTTCTTTCTGTAGATCCGGGCTAATGTTTGAGAAGGAGACTTGTTTGATGTTATTTGTACTGCCGTCGTGAATCATCATGTTTCCTAAATTTATTCCTCCATATTCAAAATAAACGACCTTGCCGTTTTTGTCTATAACTATATTCTCAATCTTAAAGTTGTAATCACCATCAGATAATTTTGCCAATTCTTTTGAAAGATTGCTAACCAGGTATTCTTTGATGTTACCCGCAGTGAACCCTGCTTCTTGATTGACAGGTTTACCCATACTTGGTCTTGTTCCTTCCAAATCATTATGGCTGTATATTTTTTCGCCATTCATTTTTATGGGTTTGGGACTTAATTCCGTTACAACCATCCTCTCTTTGCCTGTTACCGGATCTAATATCATAACTGTATCTTTTGGACTTGCTTCGGAAAACTCGAATGTATTACCTCTATAGGTTGCAAAATTCCCCTGCTTTTCAATCTTATTTGAATATTGGTTTTTAGAAAAACAAAGTGCACATATAAACACTAATGGGATGAACAACAAAGTCTTTGTCTTTGCAAAAAAAGAAGAAGTTCTGGTAAGCATAACGATACGAGTTTTTATGGGTGAACGATTGAGTGAATGGGTAAGCTTAGGGGCTGGGTGTAAAAGTGCCTGTTCTACCAGGAACTTGCCATAGATAGCCGGCTGCCTGCCACTTATCTTGTCTGCCTGGTATTCGTGCAGCAGCATGAGGCGGTTGTTATAGATATATACAAGCGGATGGAACCAAAATACAATACGGGCTATTTGTATAAGCAACTGGTCTGCGAAATGTAGCAGGCGGCTGTGTTGTTCTTCATGGTCTAGTATGATGCTCCACTGCTCATCGGTATATTGCTCTTTACTATCTACAAATAGGATGTGAAATACTGAGAATGGCGCATGGCCTTTTACTGTTTCTACTATTGTCCATTTACCTTCTTTTGACCTATTGCCCATTTGATAGAGTAGAATAATTTTAGAAACTTCGAATACGAATACTATCAAACTGATGATAACACCCGCGAGATAGATGTATTGCAGGTATTGTGTAAAGCTGATAGCAGAGGAATGCGTAGCAGCCACTTCAATATTTTGTCTTATAGCCGTAGCTTTTTTTAATGGTGTACCTAATGAGGTGGTAAACAAAGTACCATCCTGGCTCCAAGACCATAGGGGCAGCAATATGCCAATAAGCATAGTAGACAGCAGGTAGATTCGATTGTAGGCGTGGTAGGTCTCCTTCTTAAGAAAAAGATCGAAGATGACGAGGCTGAGCAGCCATGTAGCGGTGAGATTGAGCAGGTATTGCAGCATACTATTTCTTTTTAGTACTGTTATCAATGCTTTTTAAAAGGTCGTTCAGTTCTTTCAGGTTCAGGTTCTCGCTCTGCACCAGGAAGCTGACAAGCTTTTTGGGTGAGCCCTGGAAGTATTTTTCTACCAGGCTTGTTACGCCTTGCTGTGCATATGCTTCTTTGGTAATGAGCGGAAAATA
>Ga0207139_1049_pt1 | contig 26767 bp, 26 predicted proteins | sample Alteio_BWMinHeat_7_FD_153585 | JGI IMG/M metagenome (GOLD analysis project Ga0207139, IMG submission 153585) | Enriched cells from forest soil in Barre Woods Harvard Forest LTER site, Petersham, Massachusetts, United States -... | ecosystem: Environmental > Terrestrial > Soil > Temperate forest >... | reverse complement strand
CATCGAAAAATTCGTCGCCGCGGCCTCGCGGTGGAATGATCTCGACCCCAAAAGAGTTAAATTCTTTGGCGGCTGTTGCGGCGCCAGTATACCTTACATTACAGCGCTTTCCCGCGAGCTCCACGCCAAACATCCGCGCCAAAGAGTGATCGACCAGCAATTCGCAAAGAATAACAACTCCGCAGCCCTTTCCGCCTAGAGGTTTCCATGCCCGTTATCGTCAATGCCAAGGCCCCGCATCCATTTCTGCCCTCGCTCGGCGACCCGGCCGCGATCGAGGCCGAGCTTGCGCGGCATCAGGATATCAGGCCCCTGGAGGTCGCCATCATTAATTTGATGGCCGACAAGGTTGCAACCGAGCGGCAACTGGCAAAATGGCTCGGCAACACGATGCTCCAAGTAAACTTGACCTTCGCCGCGACCGACGATTACGTGCATGGCATTCATACAGGGCGCGAAACCCGCAATACGCCGGCCGATCACATCAAAGATTTTTACAGCGCGTGGAGCGATATCAAGGATCGCGCGTTCGACGGCTTGATCGTCACAGGCGTAAACGCGCTACAGCCGACGGTGGAAGGCGAGGCGATCTGGCCGGAGGTGCGGCAAATCCTTGACTGGTCGGCGGCCAATGTTTTTTCGTCACTTTATCTTTGCTGGGGCGCCAAGGCGGCGCTGAAGCATTTTCACGATATCGACAGTTTTCGCGCCGCGCAGAAACTCTTCGGTCTATTCGATCACCATCTGGTGTCCGACGAAACCGGTTTGCTGGCGGGCTTTCCCGACAATTTTGCCGTGCCGGTATCGCGCTGGAAAAGCCCGCGCCGCGAAGACATTTTGAAACATCTGGAGCTGGAGATCGTCGCCGATTCCGACGAGGCCGGGCCGAATATTTTGGTCGAATCCGCCCTGCATGAGAAAAACGGCATTCCCTATCCGCGCCGCGCCTATGTTCTTAACCATCCGGAATACGAAACCGACACGCTGAAACGCGAATATGAGCGCGATCACGGCAACAATCCCAATGTGCCCTTGCCAAAACATTATTTTCCAGACGATAATCCAAAGCTAACGCCACGGAATACCTGGCGGCATACGGCGCATGTATATACGAACTGGATCACGGCGGTTTATGAAGCGACGCCTTACGACATTGCTGAAATAGCGCCGGCAAGAAATATGCGGCAGTTGCGCGATCTTGATCATCAAGAAATGAATGGGGGACAGACATGACTAATTTACCACGAAAGTTAACTCCACCCGGAAAACACCGACCAAAAACAGGTCAACGCAAAAAGGCGGCCCTTCGCTTTTCAGTAGCCCGATTGGAATGGGCGCGCCGGAATCTCACAGGACGGTCACAAGACCGACCCTTGGCCAGATACATCATCATAACTCACATGAGCTGCCAACAATGAATGTGCGGGTTCACGAAGGCAAAGGATTTTACGCAAACACCTTGCCATAACTTTCCAGCAGCTTTTTCAGCTTTTCCTCGGTTTCCGGCTTCAGCTGCTTGTCGGCACGCACAGATGCCAGAATGTCCTTACCCTTGCCGCGCAGCTCGGCCAACAGGCCCTGCTCGTACTTCTGCACATCCTCGGCCTTGATTTTATCGAGATAGCCTTTCACGCCGGAATAGATCACGCAGACCTGTTCCTCGACAGCGAGCGGCTTGTATTGCGGTTGTTTCAGAAGCTCGGTCAAACGGCGGCCACGGTTCAAAAGTTTTTGTGTCGAGGCATCGAGGTCGGAGGCGAATTGCGAGAACGCTTCCATCTCGCGGAATTGCGCGAGCTCCAGCTTGATCGAGCCCGCCACCTGTTTCATCGCCTTGATTTGCGCGGCCGAGCCGACGCGGCTGACCGACAGGCCCACATTGATCGCCGGGCGCACGCCTTTGTAGAACAGCCCGGTTTCGAGAAAGATTTGCCCATCGGTGATCGAAATGACGTTGGTCGGAATGTAGGCGGAGACGTCGCCCGCCTGTGTTTCAATCACCGGCAGCGCGGTCAGCGAGCCGCCACCGGCCTTGTCACCCATTTTGGCGGCGCGCTCCAGCAGGCGCGAATGCAGGTAAAACACATCGCCCGGATAGGCTTCGCGGCCCGGCGGGCGGCGCAAGAGTAGCGACATCTGACGGTAGGCCACCGCCTGTTTCGACAAATCATCATAGACGATCAGCGCGTGCTTGCCGCTGTCGCGGAAAAATTCACCCATCGCGCAGGCGGTATAGGGCGCGAGGAATTGCAACGGCGCGGGCTCGGATGCCGTCGCGGCGACAACGATCGAGTATTCCATCGCGCCGGCATCCTCCAGCGTTTTGACGATTTGGGCTACGGTCGAGCGCTTTTGCCCGATGGCGACATAGATACAGTATAATTTCTTGCTCTCGTCGCCGCTTTTGTTCACTTCTTTTTGATTGATGAAGGTATCGATCGCCACCGCCGTTTTGCCGGTCTGGCGATCGCCAATAATAAGCTCGCGCTGGCCGCGGCCGATCGGCACCAGCGAGTCGATCGCCTTAAGCCCCGTTTGCATCGGCTCGCTGACCGATTTGCGCGGGATGATGCCGGGCGCCTTGACCTCGACGCGCGTATTCTTGACGTTCTTCAACGGCCCTTTGCCATCGATGGGATTACCAAGCGCATCGACCACGCGGCCGAGCAGGCCCATGCCGACGGGCGCCTCGACGATGGCGCCGGTACGCTTGACCATGTCACCTTCGCGGATCGCGCGGTCGTCGCCGAAAATAACCACGCCGACATTGTCGGATTCGAGATTGAGCGCCATGCCTTTAACGCCGCTCTGAAACTCCACCATTTCGCCGGCGCGTACATTGTCGAGGCCGTAAACACGCGCGACGCCGTCACCGACCGACAGCACCTGTCCGACTTCGGCGACTTCCGCCATCGCGCCGAAATTGGCGATTTCCTTCTTCAGAATAGACGAGATTTCAGAGGCGCGAATATCCATATCTAGGCGGCTCCTTCAATGGCGGATTGTGTCGCGGGTTGCAGTGGCCCTGATTTCAATTGGCGCTCAAGACGCCCAAGCCTGGTCCGCACCGAGGCGTCGATAAGGCGCGAACCCATTTTGACGGTCATGCCGCCAATCAGCCTTTTATCCTCGCGCGTGACCAAATGCACCTTGCCGCCGGCAAGTTCGCGCAATTGGGCGGCCAGCTGTTCTTCCTGCGCCGGGCTGAGTGCACGCGCCGTGCAGACATCGGCGGTAAACTCGCCGCGCCGCGCGGCAAGTTCAGACAGAAAAGCGTCGATCACCGATTCCAGAATGCTTAACCGGCGGTTTTTAGCAACCAAGGCGAGAAAATTGGCGGTCAGTTTGTTGAAATGGGCGGCAGCCGCAACCGCGCCCATCGCTTTAACCGCTTGCGCACGAGTCAGACGCGGCTGCAAGGCGACATAGCGGAATTCGGGGCTTTCATAGTGAAGGATGCGCAAGGCGCGCAAATCGGATGCGACGGCATCAAGCTGCTTTTGCTCGTCCGCAAGCTCATACAATGCTTCGGCATAGCGGCGTGCCAGAACGGCCGTGTCACCGGCGATAATTTGCTGATTCGGTGTCGGGGCGGCCTGCGGCAAGGGAGCCTCTTAAGGTTAACATATTGAGATTCGTAGCCCGTTTGGGCCGCGGATCGAATAGCAGAGGAAAGCTGGGGGCGCAACTATTCTGGGGTTGAATTTGCCCGCGAACAGTTTCATGCTTTGCTACCCCCATAAACTACCAAGGAGAAGATTTCGTGAGCACGAAAATTTATTGCATGCCGCCTCGAGCTGAATGCGAAGCCGCTAGATTAGCTTTCTTACAAAAAACTCAAACCCAACGACTCGGTTGGGGCAGACAACTCATAGGGGCAATTTGCGGACGGATGTCGAATCCATTACGAGGATTGCTTACGGGAATAACTTCCCGACCGGCAGGCCCTTTTTTTCATGGCTGATGCGGCGCGGCTGCTCGCCGATCTCGAATGGCAATTTTTTGCCGGCGCAGACGAAGCCATCGGTGAAGTACCGGGACTAAACAAATGGGGAAAGACAGAGGCTAGAGGTCAGAGGCCAGAGGTTGGGGCAATCCAGCCTGCGGTCATTAATCCCAAGCCTGCAACCCTTAGTCCCCGGTCCCCAGCCTCTAACCTCCAGCCTCCAGCCTCGACCTCTCTTACCGCATTGCGGGAAGAATTGATGCGATTCGACGGCTGCGCGCTGCGGCACACGGCGATGAACCTGGTTTTCGCCGACGGCAACCCGGCGGCGCCTGTCATGTTTCTGGGGGAAGCGCCCGGCGAAGACGAAGACCGTCAAGGCGTGCCTTTCGTCGGCGTGAGCGGCAAACTTCTGGATCGCATGTTGACGGCTGTGGGGCTCGACCGTACATCTGTGTATATAAGCAACATCCTGTTCTGGCGGCCACCCGGCAACCGTTCGCCGACGGAGGCGGAGATCGCCGCCTGCCTGCCCTTCGCCGAACGGCATATCGCGCTGGTCAAACCAAAGCTGCTGGTGTTCCTGGGCGGTGTCGCGGCTAAAAGCTTGCTGCGGACCAAGGACGGCATCACCCGCATGCGCGGAAGATGGGTCGATTATCAACCTCCGCTGCTTCGCAGCTTTGGCTCGACCTGGCACCAAGACCGCACCGGAGCCTTGGCGGAGGCGGGTATGCCCTCGCCGGGCAGCGAGATGACGGAACCCATCCCCTGCCTGCCCACCTATCATCCCGCCTATTTATTGCGCCAACCGGCCGCCAAACGGCAGGCCTGGAACGACATTAACCTGTTGAAAAAAAGAATCATTCAGATTAACGCGCTGAAAAATAAAGACTAAAATTCCTTAACCAAAACATCATCTGAATTTTACTTGCTGAAAGCATAACGGCAGCCTAACACCGCCAATATGTATAGGGAGAGAATTTCAGCGAATCATGGGGTGCGCGTGGCATTACTCGCCGGCGCGGTGATTATTTGTTTAACCATCGGCATTAATACCCATGTGGGTGCCATGGATAGCTTGCGTGGCATGTATGTCGACCCGCGCGCCGAAAGGCATCCGCTTGAGCTCGACGCCACCAAGAATCTGCAGATTCTTTCCCCTAAAGATGCCGATCTCTATCGCGCTGTCTTTGCCGCCCAGGCGAAGACGGACTGGAAGAGCGCCGACAGCGCCACTGCCGAAATTAACGATCGCAAGCTTATGGGCTATGTGCTGGCCGATCGGTATGAGCACCGCACCGCCTCGGCGCAGGAATTACGGGGCTGGTTTGCCGCGTATGCAGCCCTGCCCGTGGCGGCCGATTTGTACGATCAATACCGGCAACTTCCGGTTGCAAAAACTATCAAACTGGCCAAGCCGGATATCGGCAATTCCTGGATGGGTGGCGACAGCTATAGCGCCGCGCCGGCGTTCAAAATCGTCCTTAAAGGCAAAACGGCCCCGTCGGCCCCCAAGGTTGACCGCGCCTTACGCCGGGACCAGCCCTACCTCGCCGAGGCTTACCTCGACAAGGAACAGAAACGGCACCCCGTCGCCGAGAAAGATCTTGCCTCCCTTAAGGGCCGCATCGCCGCCGATTTCTTCTTCGACGGAAAAATCGACGACGCGCAACGCCTTGGCAAGGAAGCCGCTTCGTCGCAGGATCCGTTAGGTTCATGGGTCGACGGCCTCAGCTCGTGGAAAAAAACCGACATACACGAAGCAAGCGTCGCTTTCGCGCGTCTTGCCTCCCTGCCGCAGCTTTCGGGACGCGACCGCGCGGCGGCGGCGTTCTGGGCTTATCGCGCTTATAACCGTCTCGGCAACGCGACGCAGGCCGAGTACTGGCTGAACCAGGCGGCCGACGAACCACGCAGCTTTTATGGATTTCTTGCCGGCAGCCTGCTCGGGCACGATACACAAGCCTCATGGCAATTGCCCGCGCTTAACGATAAAAACACAAGCATTCTTGCAAGCCACGCTGCCGGATGGCGCGCGTTGGCCCTGCTTCAAATCGGCAAGCCCGAATGGGCAGAAGCCGAATTGAGCCATTTAAACCCGCAAGGCCGCCATGATTTGCAGGACGCGATGCTGGCGATCGCCGAAGCCGGCCATATGCCTTCGATGGCGCTCAGGATCGGCGGATTGGCGATGGACGATAACGGCAAACCTTACGCCGCCGCCCTTTATCCGGTGCCGCCATGGCAACCGGCCGAAGGCTTTAACGTCGATCGCGCTCTTATTTACGCCCTCATGCGGCACGAATCGCATTTCGACCCCTTGGCCGTAAGCGACAGCGGCGCTTGCGGGTTAATGCAACTGATGCCGGCCACCGCGCGGCTTATTTCCACCGGTCCCGTCGCACCGCCGGCGAAAGACGAAGATTGCCCCGACCGCCTGCTTGACCCCGCCGTCAACGTAACGCTGGGACAAAGCTATATGCAGCATCTCGCGGCGCAGCCGGGCATCGGCGACAATCTGCTGCTGCTGCTGGCGGCTTACAATGGCGGCCCCAACCGGCTGGCGCATTGGGTGGAAAACGCGACCACGCAGAGCAAGGCGGGCAAGAACGGTCATGAAAAACTGGATCCGCTGTTGTTCATCGAAGGCCTGCCGGTACGCGAAACGCGCGATTACATCCAGCAGGTCCTGATCCATTACTGGATGTACCGCGCAAGATTGGCGCAACCCGAAACATCGCTGCATCAGCTCGCGCACGGTGAATGGCCGCGGGCCAAGGTGCGCGGTGAGACCCCAGCGCTGCCGCGCCTGTTGAGGGCGCAAGCGGACGGTTTTGCGGTGGCGAGTAAGTAACTTCCTCGTTAATTTTCGATTTAATTAACGCTGAAGGCGCGCCGTTTCGGCAGGCACGTTGAGCGGCATTTTGAGTTCGTAATAATCGGGGATTCCGCCAGCCAAATGGAACGCGCAGGCCATGGGATATCCAGTATCACCCATGATAGGGCTACGCATACGGTCGCTTCTAAAGTAAAGCTCAAATGATTTTTGCGCTTCTCGGTTTGGTACATATGTGGGGAAAAACTCTTTTCCTTTCCGATGCGGATCGCCGGTGACCAAATCGATAGTCAGCGTTTCCAGTCGGCATCCAATATGGACAAATAAATCTTCAAGGTCTGCTTTTTCCAGTTCTTCCAAGACCGGTTTTGATAGTTCATCATTACTATCACCTTGCACAACATACGCAGCTGTATCTTGGAGTCGTGCCGCCATAGAAAAACCCCTCAGAAGATATCGGACGGACAGAGCGCCGGTAAATTTATTATCGAGATGCCCAAGAGTAACAAAGGGATATTCAGAATCTTCCCCATATCCTACCAAGCCTAATGCAAGGCAAGTTTGCACGCCCGTCGTCATGTAGCGAACGTGCCTGCTGGCTTGAGTCCGCTTGCTGAGGCCATACATGCCTTGCGGAACCTCGATGGCGGGAAATTTTTGATATTCCGGCTTTACGGGAACAAATGGCACAGATTTCATAATAAAATTCCTCAATATTTTAAAATATTGTTCTTTTTATACCCGATAGTTCGAATCATCCAGCTCAGTTCAATAAAATTAATTTTAATCCTCTTCGCTCTTCGGCTGGCATAGCGGGCGGTTTGAGGCCGCCCGAATAAATTCCACGATGTGCTTCACCTGCGCCTGATCTTTATACTGCACGGCGGTTTCCTCTAGGCGCTCGGCCAGCGTGCCTTCGGGCGCGAACAGCATGCGGTAGGCGCTACGCAGGGCGCGGATATCGTCGCGGCTGAAGCCGCGCCGTTCCAGCCCCACCATGTTGAGGCCGGCCAGATGCGCGCGTTCGCCTTTCACGAGACCGAACGGAATGACGTCGCTTTCGACCCCCGACATGCCGCCGATGATGGCAAAATTGCCGATGCGCACGAACTGATGCACGGCCGACAGGCCGCCGACGATGACATAATCGCCGATCGTCACATGTCCGGCCAGTGTCGCGTTGTTGGCCATGATCACATTATTGCCAATGATGCAATCATGCGCGACATGCGCGGCCATCATAAAAAGCCCGTTGTCGCCGACGCGCGTGACCATGCCGCCGCCTTCGGTGCCGGGATTCATCGTCACATGTTCGCGGATCTGGTTGTTGGATCCTATCTCAAGCGTCGAGGGCTCGCCTTTGAACTTTAAATCCTGCGGGCGGTGGCCAAGCGAAGCGAACGGATAAACGACCGTACCCGGCCCGATGGTGGTGCGCCCTTCCACCACCACATGCGAGAGAAGCCGCACGCCGTCGCCGAGCGTTACGTGCGGGCCGATCACGCAATAGGGGCCGATCGAAACAGCTTTGCCGATGCGGGCCGCCGGATCGATGACGGCCGTCGGATGAATGGGAGCGGTCATTTCAATGTCAGGATTCCGCTGCGGCGCCGGCATTCAGCTCATCCTTCCTCACCAGCATGGCGGTATAAGTCGCTTCGGCGCACAATTGGTTATCGACATAGGCTTCGCCGCGGAATTTCCATACGCTGCCGCGCGAGCGGTCTTTTTTTACTTTAATATGCAGCTGGTCGCCCGGCACCACGGGACGGCGGAAACGCGCGCTTTCGATGGTCATGAAATAGACGATATGCGTCTCGCAACTGACGCCTTCCAGCGAGGCGACGACCAAAGTGGCCGAGGTTTGCGCCATCGCCTCGATGATAAGGACGCCGGGCATGATGGGATGGCCGGGAAAATGGCCCTGAAAACAAGGTTCGTTGGCGCTCACATTCTTGATGCCGGTGCAGCTTTCCCCCGGAACGACGTCGATAACGCGGTCGATCATCAGCATCGGATAGCGATGCGGAATGCGCCCCATAATGCCGGCGATATCGATGACAGTGTCTTTTTCGGCTTTGGACTTACTCATGCAAACAGGCTCCGTTTCCTGAAACGTTTATTTGTAGCCCGGATGGGCGCGAAATATCAACCGCTTGCAGGTTTGATGAATAAAACCGGGTTCGGGGATTGAGGGTTTCCGGCGCTAACCGCGTATAATAATTTTACGGCTTCTTGGCCGATTTCATAACCACGGCCACATCCGGCAGGCTTTTATTGAGGCGATTCAACACTTCATCGGTGACATCGAAAGACGGATCGGTCCATAGCGTTTGCTGTTTGATCAGCACCAGATTGACGCCGCGTTCCTGCGCCACCGCCTGAACGACTTGCAGCAAATGCGAGCGCACGGCGTTCATGGAGTCGGTAAAAGACTGGTCAAGCACCTTGCGCCGCGCATCCACATTTTGCTCGACCAGCAGGAAACGCTGGCGCAGCTGCTGCTCATGATCGGCATAAACATTGGCGGCCAGTTGCTCACGCGATTTGACAAGATCCTGTTCGGCCTGCCGTAACTCGTTTTCCTCGGCTTCGGTCTCGGTCTGGAATTTGGCGCGCTGCGTATCCAGCTGCTTTTGTACGCTCTTGGCGGCCAGCGATTCCTGCAGGATGCGCTGGACGTCGACGATCGCGATGACTTGCGAGGGGGCCTTAGGCTTATCCGCAGAAAAAGCTGGCGCCACAAAGAGCACGGCAAGGCATGCAGCAAACAAAGACAGGCGTTGCAGATTTTTCATGTTTGCCTCGCGCGCCGGCGTGAAGGCTAAAACTTCGCGCCGAAGCTGAAGTGAATATGCTCGAGCTTATCATAGGTTTGATAGATGATCGGCTCGGCAAAGTCGAGGCGCACGGGGCCAAAGGGCGAAGCCCATGTCACGCCGACGCCGGTACTGAGGCGCAACTGGCCATCTTTTGCGAACGTATCGCCCGGAATGGCGGTTTCGTCGCTTTTATCGAGGATGCCGCCATCAACGAAGAAATGCGATTTAAGTCCCAGTTCCGGCGGGAAAGGCGTCGGCATTGTCAATTCGGCCGTGCCGCGGGCGAAACGGTCGCCGCCCAGGGCGTCCTGATTGGCGTCAGTCAGATCGCGCGGGCCAATACCGGCATATTGGAAGCCGCGCAGCGTATCGCCACCGAGGAAAAAGCGTTCATTGATCTTGGTCGGACTGCCGATCCCCCAGATTTGCCCGACTTCGGCGGTGCCGCTGAGGATCCATTTTTCCGCCAATGGATAATATTGCGTGCCCCCGATTTTGGCCCGGAACCATTTGCGCGAGCCGCCGGCGCCGGCGATGTCGGTATTCAGATGAGTGATGAAACCGATGGTCGGTTCGAGCTTGCTGTCGCGCGTATCGTAATCAAGTTCCTGCCCGACGGATGAGGTCGTCGAGGTGCCGACCTGATCGAGAATAAACAGCGAGGCGTCGCTGGGCACATTGCTGATAGTATCGTCGTGGAAAGTATAATTCAGCCTCTGGCGCAATTCCTCGGACAAGGGATAGCCGAGTCTGAGCGCGAAGCCTTCCGTGGTCGATGTATAGGAGCTCAAATCCTGATTGTCGGTTTGCGTGAGAAAGACGTCGGCGCCCGCCGACAGATCGCGATCGAGGAAATAAGGTTCGGTAAAGCTGGTATCGACCTGCTTGGTACGGCCGGAAATAGTGCCGCCGAAACGCGCATCCTGTCCCTGGCCCATGAAGTTATGCTCGCTGATGCTGAAGTCGCCCAACGGGCCATCGGTCGAGGAAAAACCGGCGCCGACGGATACCTGCCCGGTCGATTTTTCCTTTACATCGACCTTCAAATCCGCGCGGTCGGGCTGGGTGCTGTCGGTCGGCGTTATTTTCGCCTCCTCGAAATAGCCCAGATCCTTGAGGTTTTGCTCGGATTTATGCACCTTGGTGGCGCTGAACGGATCGCCTTCCGCCAACTGCACCTGCCGGCGGATGACCTTGTCGACGGTGCGGCTGTTGCCGGCGATATTCACACGGCCGACATAGACGCGCTCGCCCTGCTTGATATCGAGCGTCAGATCGACGGTCAGATTCTCCTTATGCTTGTCCAGATTGGGCGTGATGTTGACAAAGGCGTATTGCATGTCACCGAGCACGGTCGTCAGTTTGGCGATCGTCTTCTCCACCCGGTCGGCGCTGTACCATTCGCCTTCGTGAATCGTCAGATACTGGCGCAAATCCTCGACATTGAGTCCTTTGATCTCGCCGTGCAGATTGATTTTGCCGAATTTATAGCGCGGCCCCTCTTCCACCGTGAAGGTGATGAAGAAATCGCCGCGGTCGGGCGTCAGTTCCGCCACCGCCGACATGACGCGCACATCAACATAACCTTCGTTGAGATAGAACTTGCGCAGCAATTCCTTGTCGTAATTCAGCCGGTCAGGATCGTAATAATCGGTCGAGGAAAAAATGCGCCACCACGCGCTCTCGCGCGTATTGATGGCTTGGCGCAGTTCATCTTCGTCGTAATGCTGATTGCCGACAAATTCGATGTTGCGGATGCCGGTTCGCTTGCCTTCGGTGATTTCAAACACCAGATCGACGCGATTTTGCTCAAGTTTCACGAGCTTGGGTTCGACCACGGCACCGAAGCGGCCCGAGCGGCGGTAAAGATCGAGAATGCGCTGCACGTCGCGCTGCACTTTCGGCAGCGTATAAACCTGACGCGGCTTGAGCTGTACTTCCTTGGTCAGATCGTCCTTCGAGACGGCATCGTTGCCTTCGAACGTGATGCGGTTGATGATCGGGTTTTCCTCGACTTTGACGACCAGCGTCGCGCTGTCCATCGCGATATTGATATCGGCGAACAGACCGGTGGCGTAGAGCGCCTTTAGCGACGCGTCGATTTTGTCCGGCGTTGCCCGGTCACCCTTGGCCATAGTAAGATAGGATGTGACGGTTTCCGGTTCGAGACGCTGCGTTCCCTCAACGCGGATATCGCCGATCACATCGCCGTCTTCGCCCGGCATGAAGGGTTGGGGGGCGGTGGATTGCTTCACCCCCGGCGTTGTCTTGGCCGCCGCCTGAGCCCAGGCATCCGACACAGCCACGCCCAAGGACAGGCTCATAAGAGCCGCCATGAGGCAGCAGGACAGTCGGCGTCGGGACATTAAGCGTGATTCCTGATTCTCAAGAAAACAGGCCACGAAGATAGGAAATCACCTTCAGATGCACAAGGTCATTCCACGTGGCAAAAACCATCAAGGTTACCACCAAAATCATGCCGACACGCATGCCGACTTCCTGAATATTGTCGTGCAGCGGACGCCCGCGCAGGCGCTCGGCGAGATAGAAAGCCAGATGGCCGCCATCGAGCAGCGGCACGGGAAATAAGTTGATGAGCCCGAGATTGATCGAGATCACAGCCATAAACCAGACCAGCGAGACGAAACCGTCGCGCGCAACATGGCCCGACAGTTCGGCGATGCGCAGAGGGCCGCCAAGTTCATCGGCACTGCGCATACCGAGAATCATCTGGCCGACGGCCTTCAGCGTTCCCGTCGTCAGGTCCCAGGTTTCCAGCGCCGCCTGCTTAAGCGCCATGGGCGGGGACCATTTTTGATATTTAAGTTCCTCCGAGGTAACACCGATGCGGCCGATTTTATGATCGCCTCCGAAACGATCCGTTGTAGAAACGATTTCCGGCGTCACAGTGAGTTTCATGTGTTCGCCTTTACGGTCGATTTCGACCGGAATGGGCGTTCCCGCGTTAAGCGCCACGATGCGCTTGATATCCTCGAAGCGATCGACGGTGTTGCCGTCGATCGACAGCACGCGGTCGCCCGGCTGAATGCCCGCTTTCGCCGCCGCGCTGTTGGGAAGAACGGTACTGACATTGGCCGGCGAGTAAGGCTGCCCCTGAAACATGAACAAGAGGGCGAGCACCAGAATGGCAAACAGATAATTCGCGGCCGGGCCGGCAACAACCACCGCCATGCGTTTGTCGACATGTTGATGGAAAAAGGCGATCCTTTTTTGCGCGTCGGTCATGCTGTGCACGGCCTCGCCCGGCGTGCTGGCGGCGCTGCCGTCGCCGTACATTTTGACGTAGCCGCCGAGCGGCAGCCACGACACTTTCCAGCGCGTGCCGTGCTTGTCGGTCCAGCCGAAAATCTCGCGCCCAAACCCGATCGAAAATACCTCGATCTTCACGCCGCAGCGGCGCGCAACCCAATAATGGCCGAATTCGTGCACGAAAACGACCACGCTGATGACCACGAGAAAAGGCAGCGCGTAGTGCTGGACAAGATCGAGAAGATGAAACATTCAAACAACCTTTCAAAAAAGACTTTAGAGGAAACTGTTGGGGAACTCAATTTTTCGATCGTATAAGTTAACTATTCTATTAAGGCTATTTTAGCCAAAATTAAGGCCATTTCACCTCGGGCGGCAACGACATCAGAATCGCTTCGGGATTGCCTCCGGTTTTAAGGCCGAACATGGTGCCGCGGTCGTAAAGCAGGTTGAATTCGACATAGCGGCCGCGCCGTATCAGCTGATGTTCGCGCTGATCCTCTGTCCACGGCGCGTTCATGCGCTGGCGCACAATCTGTGGATAAGTTTCGAGAAACGCGCGGCCGACATCCTGCGTAAAGGCGAAATCATTATCCCAATCGCCGCTATCGAGCCAATCATAGAAAATGCCGCCGGTACCACGGGGCTCGTTACGGTGCTTGAGATAAAAATACTCGTCGCACCATTTTTTGAAGCGCACGTAATAATCCGCGCCGTGTTTATCGCAGGCCGATTGCAACGCGGCGTGAAAGGTTTTTGTATCCTCGGCGGTCTCGGGCGTATCGACGAACATCGGCGTCAGGTCGGCGCCGCCCCCGAACCAGCCCTGCGATGTAACAATGTGCCGCGTGTTCATATGCACGGCTGGAACCAAGGGCGAGCGCATATGCGCGACAACACTGATGCCTGCGGCCCAGAAGCGGCCATCGTTAGCCTCGGCGCCAGGGATTTGCTTCTGGAATTCTTCGGAGAAATTTCCGTATACCGTCGAGATATTGACGCCAACTTTTTCGAATACGCGCCCCTTCATGAGCGCCATTTCGCCGCCGCCCGTATCCTCGCCTGCTTCCGCCGCGCGTCGCCAGGATTTGCGTTCGAAACGGCCGGGAGTCAGCTGCGCATATTGCGTTCCCTGCAACTCATCTTCCAATTGCTCGAACGCCGCGCAAATACGATCACGCAGATCACGGAACCAATCGGCAATTTGTTGTTCTTCTGTCGGAAGTGTTTTCATTTCTTTTAAAACTTTAAGATGTGGAATCGCTGGCATTATTGCGGCTCAGATTTTATATTGTCATTGTGAACAGAAATTAATCTCTCAAGAGGACGTTCTGGAAGATTTGCATATTTTAGTAAACTATTTGATTCCATTACTCGTCTTTCGATACCGCTCAATCTATACATTTCCCCATTGAACATAGCATAATCGTCGTTACCAATCGGTACAGTACCTTCAAATATTTGATACCCCATTTGATATTCCCTGCTGCCGTATCGCTTCAGCTAAAACTATCGCCGCCGCCATGCCGACATTCAGCGACCGCGCCGGTTTTCGCATGGGTACCACAAGCGCGGCGTCGGCGGCGCGATGAACCTCGTCGGGAACGCCGGCACTTTCACGCCCGACCAGCAAAACATCGTCCGGCCGGAACACAAAATCATAATAGGGCATGGCGGCCCTGGTCGTCAAAAGCACGAGGCGGCGCGGTTTTAACTGCCGATAAAACGCGTCCCAGGTCAAATGGCGCGTATAGTCCACGTGATCGGCGTAATCCATCACCGCGCGTTTTAATTTGCGGTCATCGAACGCGAAACCGCACGGCTCGATAATATCAAGCGCGACGCCGAGGCATGCGCAGAGCCGCATCACGGCGCCGGTGTTGGGCGGCATGTCGGGCTGGAACAACGCTAGCCGGATCAGATTTTCCATACGCGCGCACTCGGAATTCATACGCGCGAATGCATACCACCGAAACGAAAAAGACAGCGAGTGTTTTTTCGTTCCGGCTGCAGCCGCGCGTATGCACGTCCTTAATCAAATAGCAAAATCTTTTCCCGAGAATGAATTTCTCACCACGAGGCTTCGCGACATGTCCCTCAACCTTCAACAGGCCGACGTCAACCGGTTGATGGCGCAGCCTTCGGCTCATATGCGCGCAGTGGTGGCCGGCAAGCTCGCGCGCGAGATCGACAATCCCACGCTGACGCCCACGGAATTGCAGATGGCGCAGGACATCGTGCGTCTTCTGGCGCAGGATGTGCAGATGATGGTGCGCGTCGCGCTGGCCCATAACCTACGCCGCTCGAAACATCTGCCGCACGATGTCGCGCTGCGGCTCGCCAACGACGTGGAAGCCGTGGCGCTGCCGATTTTACTGGATTCGGAGATTCTGAAAGACGAAGATTTGCTGGCGTTCGTGCGCGGCAATTCGGTGGTCAAGCAAAAGGCGGTCGCCTCGCGCGCCGGCCTTTCCGAAACGGTTATTAACGAAATTATCGCCACCGGCAGCGAACCCGTCGTCGCCGCGCTGATGGACAATAAATCGGCGCCGATCGGCGATTGGGGGTTTCACAAGGCGATCGACCGTTTCAACGAAAGCGACCTGGTCAAAGAGAGCATGGTCAAACGCCCGCGGTTGCCGGTAGCGGTGGCCGAGCGGCTGGTCGTTATCGTTTCGACCCAGTTGAAAAATTATCTGATTCAAAATCACCAATTGCCGCCTGCGATGGCCGCCGAGTTCGCCCAGCAAAGCCACGAACGCAGCGTCATTCAGCTGAGTAATGCGCAGAACATCGACGACATCGAAAGACTGGCGGCGCAGATGCACGAGAAGCAGCGCCTGACACCGACGCTGATCGTGCGCGCGCTATGCATGGGTAATGTGGCGTTTTTCGAATTCGGCCTGGCGGCATTGTCCGGCACCTTGGTCGTCAATGCCCGCGCGTTGATTCACGATGCAGGCGGCGCCGGCCTTCTTTCGTTATGGGAAAAAGCGGCGATGCCGGCGTGGCTGCTACCACTGGCGCGCACGGCGTTGGATATTTTGCGGCGGATGAAACTGGACGGCGAGGAACAGGACATTCAGCGTTTCCGCGCCCGCCTGATCGAACGCATTCTCACGCAGATGGGAAGCGCCAGCCAGGATGAGGCCGATTATTTGATGGATCTATTGCAATAGAAGCTTCCGTCCTTTCATGATCGTAACGGATCGAGCGTTTTCCAAGCTCATTTACATCCGGCGAGGAAATGCTCTAGATTGCGCACCGGTTTAGGCTTAAACAGGCTTGGACTGCGATTCTTTTGCGATCCGGAGTTCCCCTTACATGGCATCGTCTTCCGAAAGCGATTCCTCGCGACGCGATTTCCTTTATTTGACGGCAGGCGCCATGGGCGCGGTCGGCGTCGCTTGTGCGGCGTATCCTTTGGTGCAATCGATGAACCCGGCGGCCGATACGCTGGCCCTGTCGACGACCGAGGTCGATGTGTCGCAGCTGAAGGAAGGCCAGTCCATGACCGTTATGTGGCAAGGCAAGCCCGTTTTCATCCGCCGTCGCACACAACAGGAAATCGACGAAGCGCGCGCGACTCCCATGAATGACCTTAAAGACCCGCAAAGTGACCAGGACCGCGTCAAGCAATCGGCCTTTAACGGCACACAAATGCCGCAATGGCTGATCATGGTTGGCGTGTGCACGCATCTGGGCTGCATACCGCTCGGCCAGAAACCGACCGACCCGCACGGTAATTACGACGGCTGGTTCTGCCCTTGCCATGGCTCACAATACGATTCCTCCGGCCGCATCCGCCAGGGGCCGGCGCCGAAAAACCTCGCCGTCCCGCCTTATCAGTTCACCGATGCAGGACACATCAAAATAGGATAAAAGTTATTAGTTGCTAGTGGCTAGTGGCTAGCGATTAAAAAAGAATTTTCTGCTAGCAACTAACGACTAACCACTAACCACTAGCACCTAATCATGGCCTCCAACGACCGCGTCGATTTCAAGAACCCCGTCATCAACTGGATTGACGAAAGGCTGCCGCTTTTCAGCCTGATGCATAAGGAATATGCCGCGTTCCCGACGCCGCGTAATTTCAATTACTGGTGGAATTTCGGCGCCATCGCGACGGTGATGCTGATCGTCATGATTGCGACCGGTATTTTTCTTGCCATGTATTACACGCCGTCGACCGACCGCGCCTTTACTTCGGTCGAGCGCATCATGCGCGACGTGAATTGGGGCTGGATGATCCGCTACATTCACATGAACGGCGCGTCGATGTTCTTCATCGCCGTTTACATTCACATTTTCCGCGGCGTCTATTACGGCTCCTATAAAAGACCGCGCGAGCTGCTGTGGATTCTCGGCGTCATCATTTTGCTGCTGATGATGGCGACCGCGTTCATGGGTTATGTGCTGCCGTGGGGACAAATGAGCTTCTGGGGCGCCACCGTCATCACCAATCTGTTTTCCGCCATACCCGTGATCGGCAACGCCATCGTCACCTGGCTGTGGGGGGGGTTCGCGGTCGATAATCCGACTTTGAACCGTTTCTACGCGTTGCATTATCTGTTGCCGTTTGTCATTGTCGGCGTCGTGGTTTTGCATGTGTCGGCTTTGCATATTTCCGGTTCCAATAATCCGCTCGGCATCGACCCGAAAACCCCCAAGGATACCGTGCCGTTTCACCCCTATTATACGGCAAAGGACGGTTTCGGCCTGACCCTGTTTTTCCTTTTCTATGCGTTCGTCGTGTTTTACGCGCCGAATGCCCTCGGCGACCCCGACAATTACATCGTCGCCAATCCGATGGCGACACCGCAGCATATCGTGCCGGAATGGTATTTCCTGCCCTTCTACGCGATTTTGCGTACTTTCACGGTCGATATCCATATCCCCTTCACGCATATTGTTTTGATCTCCTCCAAGCTCGGCGGCGTCATTCTGATGTTCAGCGCGATTCTCATGCTGCTGTTGATGCCCTGGCTCGACCGTTCGCCCGTGCGTTCGGCCGTATTTCGCCCGATCTACAAACTTTTGTTTTGGGTGCTGGTGATCGACTGCTGCGTGCTGGGCTATCTTGGCGGCAAACCACCGGAAGGCGCGTATGTGATTGTCGGGCAGATTGCGACCGCACTCTATTTCATGTTCTTCCTGATCGCGTTGCCGTTCCTGCCGAAAATCGAAAAGACCAGGCCGCTGCCGAAAAGCATTTCGGAAGCGGTGCTGAACAAGAATTGAGGAGTTGCTGATGCCTCGCCCTTCGATCGGCGTTTTGATCCTGCTTGCGATCTTGCTTTTGGCGCTGACCCCTATTGCCGTTACGTCAACTACCTATATCATCGAGCGCATCAAAGGCCATTCCCAGACCGTCGAACCGGTCAAGGAATTGTTGCCGCTGCCGCCGCATGCGCCACCCGGCGGGTGGCCGCATAAGGGCTTTACGGGTACTTACGACCGCGCGGCTTTGCAGCGCGGGTTTCAAGTCTACAAGCAGGTTTGCTCGGTCTGCCATAGTTTGAAATTGCTTTCCTATCGCAACCTTGCCGATCTCGGTTTCAGCGAAGCCGAAGTGAAGGCCATCGCCGCCGAAGCGACGGTGCATGACGGCCCCAACGACAATGGCGATATGTTCGACCGGCCCGGCCGGCCCTCAGACTTTTTCGTCAGCCCGTTCCCGAACGATCAGGCTGCGCGCGCGGCAAACCGCGGTGCCTTGCCGCCCGATTTATCGCTTATCGTCAAGGCGCGCGAGGGCAACGAGAATTATCTTTATTCGCTGTTGACCGGTTTCGGCCAGACGCCGCCACCTACTGAGGTGATCATGCCCGGCATGAATTACAATCCTTATTTCGCCGGCCATCAGATCGCAATGCCGCCGCCTCTGCGCGACGATGCCGTTACCTATGCCGACGGAACGCAAGCCACCACTGCGCAGGAAGCGAAGGACGTCGTGCAATTCCTCGCCTGGGCCGCCGAGCCGAAAATGGAGGCGCGCAAGCAGACGGGCCTCAAGGTTCTTATTTTTCTCGCTGTATTTGCCGCCGTTATGTATGGCGTGAAGAAGCGGGTATGGAGTAAGCTGCGGTAAGAGAGGCTGCATGCGCCCGTCCAACCGCGCCCCCGATCAGTTACGTGCCATCACGCTGACGCCTGGCGTCGCCAAATACGCCGAAGGTTCGTGCCTTGCGAAATTCGGTGACACGCACGTGCTATGCACCGCTTCCATTGATGAAAAAGTGCCGCCGTTCCTGCGCAACAGCGGTCTCGGTTGGGTCACGGCCGAATACGGCATGCTGCCACGCGCCACCCACGAGCGTACCGACCGCGAAGCCGCCAAGGGCAAGCAGTCCGGCCGCACGCAGGAAATTCAACGTCTGATCGGCCGCGCGCTGCGCGCGGTGGTGGACCGCAAGAAGCTCGGCGAAATGCAGATCAAGATCGACTGCGATGTGATACAGGCCGACGGCGGTACGCGCACGGCGGCAATTACGGGCGGTTATGTCGCGCTGGTACTGGCCTGCCGCCATTTGATGAAAACCGGTAAAATAACCGCCGACCCTTTTACCGATTCGGTCGCCGCCATATCCTGCGGGCTTTATAGCGGCCTGCCGGTTCTGGATCTCGATTACGCGGAAGATTCAAACGCGCAGGCGGACGCCAATTTCGTGATGACGGGCAAGGGCGGCATCGTGGAAATTCAGGGTACGGCCGAACATGCCCCTTTCAGCGAACAGCAATTTCAGGAACTTTTGCATCTGGCGCGCAAGGGAATCGCGGAGCTCGGCGCCCTGCAGCGGCAAGCGCTGGGGCAGTGAAAAGTAGGTTTAGCTTTTGGACTTTGCTCTCTGTTTCCTGACCCACTCGACCGCTTCCATGAATTTCTTGCTTATCACTTCCTTGGAGGCCGGCTTTACAATGTAGGACGTGGTGCCCGACTTCGCCGCCAGCAACACTTCGCTCTGTTCGGAAGCCGCGGTCAGCATGATGAAAGCGGTGTGGGCGAATTCGGGGTGAGTGCGGAAATGCTTGAGAACATCGATGCCCTCGACGCCCGGCATGTTCCAGTCGAGAAAGACGATATCGAACGGTTTTCCCGCGTCGTAAGCGGCATAAATGATATCACGCGCTTCCTGGCCGTTGGCGGCCGTCATGACTGTTTCGACCTTAAGCTCCTGCATCACGTTGAAGACCACCTGGCGGGCCATAACATGATCATCGACGATGAGGACTTTATAGGGGAGTTTTTCCGTCATGACCGATTCGTATCATTAACTGGTGTGTCTAAGACCGCGGTTTATAACATCGGCTGTCGCGAATCTGCAATGCAACCATGAAGCACCGCCTTTCACCCTCGGAACCCCTTATCGTCGCCACGCACAATGCAGGCAAGCTGCGCGAGTTCGCGGCCCTGCTCGCGCCTTATGCGCAGCGCATCGTTTCGGCGGCCGAATTGGGTTTGGCGGAACCCGAGGAGACAGGGCTTAGCTTTACCGATAACGCGCTGATCAAGGCGCGCGCCGCCGCACAAGCGGGTCCTATCGCGCTCGCCGACGACAGCGGATTGTGCGTGACCGCGCTGGACGGCGCGCCCGGCATATACTCCGCGCGCTGGGCGGGGCCAAACAGAGATTTTGCCCATGCGATGAAGCGCGTCCATGATTCTTTGGCGGATGCCGCCGACCGTTCCGCGCACTTTACCTGTGTGCTGGCGCTGGCATGGCTCGACGGCCATACCGAAACATTCGAAGGAAGATGCGACGGACATATCATATGGCCGCCGCGCGGCGATAAGGGGCACGGCTACGACCCTGTTTTCGTGGCGGCAGGCGAGACACGCACCTTCGCCGAAATGCATGACACCGAGAAAAATGCCGTCAGCCATCGCGGCATCGCCATGCGCAAACTGATCGCGTTTCTTGAAAAGTCCCGGTGACAAAATTCCCGGTAGCTGCTAACGGGTTATTATGCCCACCATCGCCAAACGCCTCACCGAACTCGGGATCACGCTACCGCAACCGCCGCCCGCCGTCGCCAGTTATGTGCCCTATGTCGTGACCGGCAATCTGGTTTTCATTTCGGGACAAGTGCCGGTCGACGCCAACGGCAAGCGCATAACCGGTCATCTCGGCCAGGAACTCGATATCGCCGCGGGGCAAAAGGCCGCGCGCCTCTGCGCTCTGAATGTTCTCGCACAATTAAACGCGGCTTGCGGCGGTTCGCTGGATAGGGTCGAACGTTGCGTTAAATTGGGCGGGTTTATCGCCTCCGCTCCCGGCTTTTACGACCAGCCCAAGATGATGAACGGCGCCTCCGAACTTATCCAGCAAGTGTTCGGGGACGCCGGTAAACATGCGCGTTTCGCGGTTGGCACAAGTAACCTGCCCATGAACGTGGCCGTTGAAGTGGATGCCATTTTTGCCTTGCGTGGTTAATTTCTTTCCTGCCTTTGCCCAACCCATGAAACGCCCTATTTCGGTCTCAATTTTATAGTGTGCTTATGAGAACTAATTTTGGGAGGCACCTATGAAAAGATTTATTCTCGCGGCGCTGATTTTGCTCGCCGCCATACCCCTGACTGCGGTGCCTGCCGAGGCGCGCACGCGCGTATTTGTCGGTGTCGGCCTTGGTGGATGTTGCGGCTATTACCCGCCAGGCTGGGGCTATTATGGTTATCCGTCCTATTATTACGTCGCGCCGCCGCCGGTCGTGTATGTTCCGCCACCTGTTGCTTATGCGGAGCCTGCGCCCGTTTATTACGCCGCGCCGCCGCAGGCGTCCTATGCGCCGGGAGCGATGCCTGCCGATCAGTCTTCGCCGACCTATGTCGATCAGAGCGGACAGACATGCCGCGAGTACCAGAGCAATGCTACCATCGGTGGCGTCGCGCGACAGACCTATGGGACCGCCTGCCTGCAGCCGGACGGCACCTGGCGCGTGGTGAGATAACCCTTCATTGCTAGAAGTTCTGCAATAACCGTTCGATGTAATCGCGTTCGGTCTTCGGGCGCGCGGTATCGCCGGCCCGGCGTTGAAGCTCGTTGAGGATTTCGCGCACGCGGCGCACTTCCATCTGATCCGGCACTTTTATGCCTTCATCATCACGCAGCATGTTGCCGTATTCGCGGCCGAAGGGATCGCTGCGCGCCATGCCCATGCCGGGCATCGGCATCATGAAAAGGCTTTGGCGCAAATCGTCCATCATTGCCTGCTCGGTCTGCTGCAAAGCCTTAAGCGCCTCATTCTGATGTGGCACCGCACCTTGAGCCATGCCTTGCTGCAAGGCGCCGCCGGCGCGCGCCATCGCATCAGCGCCATGGGGAAGCTCGCCTGTATCCTGCCCCTTCATTTGGCCGAGAAGTCCGTGCAGACGGCCCAAAAGCGCGTTTTGCTCGGCCGCCAGTTTGCGGGTTTCGTCCTTGCCAGCGTCGGCTTTCTGGAACGTTTTATCGAGCAGCTGCTGCTGGTCGTGCGCCAGCGCGCGGATGGTTTTCAAATGCTCAAGCGCGGCGCGCTGCTCCGCGCTCAGCTGCGGCGTGTCGGTGCGCAGATTTTCAAGCAGCTGTTGCAAGCGCGATAATTCTTCGCGCGCCGCTTCGCGCGAGCCGGAGGCCGAAAGGCTGCGCATCTGATCCAGCATGCGGTCGAGGTCCTTGGGTGTCAGCATATTGGTTTGCAGCCCCGACAGCTGGCTCAAATCCTCGACCGGGCCCGGCTGCTTGGCCATGCGGGTGGAAAGTTCGGACAGATATTGCGCGAGCGCTTGATGCAAGCGGTCGATCAGTTTCTGGATATCCTGTTCGCTGGCGTTGCGGTCGAGCGCATCGGCGAGATCTTTCTGCGCTTGGCGCAAATTCTGCTCGGCTACGCCCATGGCACCGTCCTCGATGCGCACGGCGGTTTGCCATAGAAGATTGTTGACCGACGGGGCCGTTTCGCGGCTCTGGTTAAGGACCAAGCGCACGGCGCCCGAACGCAGCGCCATCAGAACAAGCGGATCGCCGCGGTACGCGGTGGGCTGGTGCGCGATGGACGCCATCAAATCGGCCGTATCGTTACGCACATTTTCATCAAACGGGCTTTGCAGCAATTTCTTTCGCGCCGTGATCAGCGCGCGCGCCACCGGATGGAAGAAGATGCGTTCAGGCAGCACGAAATCAACGCTTTCGCTTTGCGCCTTATGCCCGGCGGCATCGGTGACGATCAGCTGCATCTGCACGGGCAGCCCGGCCCAGGGATGCGCGGTCAGATCCTCGAAACTCGCGCGTTTGACGTCCTTGGCCTCGGGCGCGGCGATCGGAATTTCGATCGGATCGTCGCTGGCGCCCGGCAGCGACTCGCGCGGCGTGACCCGCAGCATGATCGCAGCCACACCGTAATCGTCGGTGGCTTCATAGGGGATTTTCACGCTTTTGCGCTCGGTCGCCGCGGGCGGCTCGGTGAACGCGACCTGCGGCGGCTGATCGGGCACCACGCGAATGCGCCAGGAGCCGAGTTTCTGCCAGCCGCGCGCGATGGAAATTCTATCGCCGCCGGTTATTGCTTGGGTTACTTCGAAATCCTTTTGGTCTTCAGCGGTAAAAGGCAGGCTGTCATCATTGACATCGAGCATCGGCGCGGCGCCATCCTTTTCGGCCAGATGCGCGGAAAGAACGCTGCCTTCCGGAACATCGATAACGCCTTTATCAAGGCGCATGCCGGCGGGTGTGGCGATCATGATCGGCGGCAGATGCGTGTATTCGGGTGGCGTGATCCAGGCATCGAGCGCGGGCGCCGTTATGTGCAGCTTGCCAAGCGCCGGATTGACGGCGGCGATCAGGCGCCCACCCAACGCGCCCCAGCCGGACAAAAGGCCGACCATCACGAGAATGAGCAGCGCATAGCGCAGGGCGTAAGGATCGCGTTCACCGAACGCCAGCTTCCATGACGGCCAGCGCAGCGTTCGGGTTTGTTCGCGCGCGCGGTCGGCGTGCGCCTGCCAAAGAGCGATTTGATCCGCCTCCAGCGTGGCGGGACAATCATCAAGAACATCAAGCGGGCGGTGGCTTAACCCGCTGGCTTCCTCCACGCGGCGGCGCGCCTGGGAAGACGTGACCGGCCGCCAGTGACGGCGCGCGCGGCCCAACGCCTCGAAAAACAAAATCACGAACAGAATGAGCGCTATTAGATGCACCCACGGGTAAAGCAGGTCGAACACGCCAAGCCATGCCAGCGCGGCAAAAAGGCCCGCCAGCAAAAGCGGACGCGCGAAAATGCTGAGGATATTTTCCAGCCGAACGATCAGTTGTGCGAATGTGACTTGGGGCCTGCCGGAATTTACGGCATTTGAAGAAGAAAATGCGCGATGGAGGCGCGGCAACATTAAAATCCTCTCCCGACTTTCGCCTGTTTTCTTTCCCTTAATACCCTGTATACGCCAGGGGGAAAAAGCTTCATATCTCAGATACTAAGTATGCCATTTAAGGCTAAAAAAAGGATTAGGATTTCAGAGAACAGACAACAGGTATCAGGCATCAGATGTCTAAAATTGTTTATATGCAACTGCGAAGAAAAGCAAATAAACCTGTGTTTTCCAGCTTATCTGATACCCGATCCCCGCCTTCTGTCTTCTGATTCCATCCAGGGCGGCAAGGATTCCCAGCCGATTTGCTCCGCAACCGAGATGCGGCGGCGCACAACGGCATATTGATTTCCCGACACCAAAACCTCGGGAATCAGGGGCCGCCCGTTATACGTCGAGGACATGGCACTGCCATAGGCGCCGGCAAACTGGATCGCCACCAGATCATCCTGCGCGAGATCGGGCAACTGATAATTTTCGTCGAACAAATCGCTGGTTTCGCAAACCGGGCCGACGACGTCCCAACTGTCGCGCGGCGTATTGGCCGCGGGCTGCCGGACGGGAACGATGTCATGATAGGCGTCGTACATGGCCGGGCGCACAAGGTCGTTCATCCCGGCATCGATGATGAGAAATTTTTTGGCAACCGCCTTTTTGGCGTAAATAACGCGGCTGACAAGAACGCCTGCATTGCCGACCAGATAGCGGCCCGGCTCGAGAATAATGCGGCAGCCGAAAGGACTGAAGATCTCGCGCACGATCGCTGCGTATTCGGCCAGCGGCGGAATTTTCTCGCCGAGATAGGGAATGCCGACGCCGCCGCCGATATTGATGCTGGTGATTGCTATGCCCTGTTCCGTCCAATGCTGAATGAGATTCTCAAGCCGTTTATAGGCAAGACGGAACGGCTTGTAGTCGGTCAGTTGCGAGCCGATATGCATCGCAAAACCCTTGAACTGGAGATTAGGCAGGCTGGTTGCCAGTTTCATCGCTTCATCGAGTTGCGCCAGCTCGATGCCGAATTTGGTTTCCTTTTCGCCGGTCGCGATTTTCGCCAGCGTATGCGGATCGACGTCGGGATTGACACGCAAGGCGATGGGCGCGGGTTTTTTCAATTCGCCCGCAACCTTGCTGATGAGGTGAAGCTCAGGGATGGATTCGACGTCGATCTGGTAAATGCCTTTGGCGAGCGCCGCCGCGATCTCATCCCGTTTTTTGCCAACGCCGGAAAAAACGATCTTCTCCGGCGCGATGCCGGCGGCCAGCGCGCGCTCCATCTCGCCGACCGAAGTGATGTCGGCGCCCGCGCCGCATTCGGCGAAGGTGCGGATGACGGCCTGATTGGCGTTCGCCTTGACGGCGTAGCAGATCATCGCTTTTTGATCGGCAAACGCGTCGGCAAAGTCCCGGTAGTTTTTTTTCAGCTGCGCGGTCGAATAGCAATAAAATGGCGTGCCGACTTCGGCGGCGATACGCTCAAGCGGAATGTCTTCGGCGCATAAAACGCCCGCGCGGTACGAAAAAGTTTCGGTCATTTTGCATAGCCTTCGGGCTTTGGATCGGTCGCCGGATCGGGATAGATTCGGGGGAATTGATCATTCGTGACATCGGTCGGCGGATCGACTTCGCTCGGTTTTTTGCCGCAAGCGACAAGCCCAAGGCACAGCAGCAGAAGCGCGAGCATAGGCGCGAACCGCAGGCTGGCGTGGTTCCATGCTTGCTTTTGAAGATCAGGGTCTGACATATATATCCGTCTTTTCTCAACTTATGCGGTCTATTAAAGATGTTTCAAAGGTTCTGCGCAATCGTTCTTTTTATGGCCGCCGCCTCCTGTGCGCAGGCCGGAGATTTCGCCGGCCATTTTACCGCGACCGATCCGCCAAAACCCTTGCCGGCCTTTTCCTTCGAGGATGCGGCGGGGCATACGTTAAACCTGAGCGACTTTAAGGGACGTTATCTGCTGCTTAATCTGTGGGCGACCTGGTGCGCGCCGTGCGCGCATGAGATCCCGTCTCTCGACGCCTTGCAGGAGCAATTCCCGCCGCAGCGGCTCACGGTGATCGCACTGACGGAAGATTCGAGCGGCATCGCGGCAGCACGGAGCTTTTATAACCGCCACGGCATCCGGCATTTGCCGGTATATGCCGACGGTACGGGTGTGGCGCCGTCCTTACTGCGCGCGCGCGGATTGCCAACCAGTTTCCTGATCGATCCCGAGGGCCGCGAAATAGGTTCCGTCGAAGGGGAAGCGGATTGGGCGGCACCCGACGCCGTGGCGTTTCTTGCGAAACGCGCGAACCCCTGATGTCAGGATGAAGGCTGGCCCGGGGAGGTTGTCGCCGATGGTAGATTGTTGGGACCGAAAATGGCGTCGACTGCCGCGGTGCTGATGGTCATGTTGCCAAGCGCGAGGCTGGTGGTGCCGTCGCTATTGGTCGCGATACCGGTGACCTTACCGACCACTTCGGTGGTCAGCGGCGTCTGGGTTGAACCGTCGGCGTTGGTCGCCGTAATCACAAACTTGTAGGTGCCGTCGGGCATCTGATTGC
>Ga0207139_1041_pt1 | contig 26984 bp, 29 predicted proteins | sample Alteio_BWMinHeat_7_FD_153585 | JGI IMG/M metagenome (GOLD analysis project Ga0207139, IMG submission 153585) | Enriched cells from forest soil in Barre Woods Harvard Forest LTER site, Petersham, Massachusetts, United States -... | ecosystem: Environmental > Terrestrial > Soil > Temperate forest >... | reverse complement strand
GGGCAAACGCCGTGCCGCCGCTTTCAGGATTTCGGCATCGGCGTCGATTCCGATGATTCGCGCCTGCGGAGCGCTGGTGAGACAGCGCGCCGAAAGCGCCCCGGTGCCAATTCCCAGATCGACAATGGTCTGCGACCCAGGGTGGATAGCCGATGCCGAAATCCTGAAAGCGGCGGCACGGCGTTTGCCCGCCAGCGCAAGTTTCATCTGCAACTCCTTTTTGCGGGCGGAGGTTCCTGCCTGCGATGCCATTGTGGCTTCGTTCGCGCTGCACCATGTGCGCACTCGCGGCGCCAAAGCGAAGCTCTACAAGCGGCTGGTTGCCGCTTTGCGACGCAATGGGCAAGCGATCACGGTCGATTGTCATCCAGCGAGCGATTCGTCACTTGCGCTGCTCCAATTCGAAGCTTGGAAGACTCACCTCATGCAGCATTACACGCGCAAAGAGTCCGAAAGCTATCTCAAAGCCTGGTCGCACGAAGATGTATATGTACCTCTCGATGCCGAAATGGAACTCATGCGAGGCGCCGGTCTCGCGGTAGAGGTGCTTTGGCGCAAGGGGGCATTCGCGGTGCTACGTGGGAAGAGGTAGTCCGGCTAGATGGACTACATGACCGCCCGCAATGAGTTACATCTTGTCTTTGCGATGCGTTTAAGTCCGACATATTCCGGGAGATCCTTCGGCCAAAACCGGGCCTCTGGATGACAGTTTCTATGGTTGAGAAGACTTTAGGGCCGCGGAGCGCTGTCATCCTGACGCAGTCCTCCGCGAAGGATCTCCCGCGATGCCTCCGTGTTAAATGCAACGTCCTGGCTCTTCTATGAGAATCGTTCTGTACTTCGACTTTGTGCTCGCACTAGTCTGTATCCGGAAACTCGCTCTTTCAGATCGATTGGACCGGAATTGCGAGCAAGTCCTCCACCAAGCTAACTTCTTTCTGCAGAAAAGGCTCGGCGTACTTCACGCCGGCCATCATGCCGTAGAAGCGAGCCATGGAGTGAATGCGGTCGCGAATGTCCTCCTGAGCGGGAAAGATGTCGCGCCCTTCCTGCTGGTCGGCAAACTGTGATTTGTAAGCCATCAGGGCAGCAAAGCGCGCTTCAAACTGCTCGCTGATATCGACTACAAACGTCGGCCGCACGTCGTAATACAGCGTGGCATAGACGATTTTGAACGGACGATGTGGCGCGAGATCGTCCTCGTGCTCGCTCGGAATGCCTTCATCGCCCAGCCGCTTTGCGATGTCGAGCTTCTTGAGCCCTGCCAGGAAGCAGGCTTCGTATCCCAGGATCGAACATGTGTAGTGATCGGGATGTCGGCCTTTCCAATATGGGAGGATCACCACGCGCGGACGTGTGCCCCGAATGAGGCGTGCGATCTTCAGCCGGTTAAACCAGGTGTTTTCGACTCTTCCATCGGGAATGTCGAGCGCCTCCCGCCAGCCGACGCGCAATAGCCGCGCAGCCTCTGTCGCCTCGCGCTTGCGGTCCTCGGCGCTGCCACGCGTTCCCATCTCTCCTTGCGTGAGGTCGAGAATTCCGGTACGCCGACCCTTCTGCGCCATCTTCAGCAAGGTGCCGCCGCAGGTCTGCTCGACATCGTCGCGATGAGCGGCAATGGCCAGAATGTCGAGTGATTCGGATTGATTCTTCGGGGACGCTGGCATCGGTCAGCTTTTTCTCTCCACCAGAAAGTGCGCCAGGTTCTTCAGCTTCTCGGCGCGCGCACCGTAAGGATCGAGCGCGCTGCACCCGGAATCGACTAGCGCGTCGGCTCGGCGTAAAGACTCGTCGATCCCGAAGACCGCCGGATAAGTCGCCTTGTCGGAAGCAGAATCCTTGCCCGCTGTTTTGCCCAGTTGAGTAGAAGATTGCGTTACATCGAGCACGTCATCGACAATCTGAAACGCAAGGCCGACCGAACGTCCGAAGTTGCGCAGTCGCTCAACGTCGTCCTGGCTGCCTGCTGCGTAAATCGCGCCTGTAACCAGACTAGCGGTGATCAGCGCGCCGGTTTTGGAGCGATGGATGTATTCGACCGTCTTTGCGTCAGCCCGCATGTTCTCCGCTTCCAGATCCATGACTTGGCCGCCAATCATGCCATCCACCGTGCCGGTTCCGTGTGCGATTTCTTCGATGATGCGCACTCGCGCCTCGGGCGGACATGGCAATTTGCTCAGCACTTCATACGCATACGTTTGCAGAGCGTCGCCGGCGAGAATGGCAATAGCGTCTCCGAAAACAACATGGCAGGTAGGCTTGCCGCGACGAAGATCGTCGTTATCGAGGGCAGGCAGATCGTCGTGGATGAGCGAGTAAGTATGCAGCATCTCCAACGCGCTACCCAGTTCTTCCACCCGCGACGGCAGGTCTCCTGTTGGCAACTCGCGTTGCACCATGCGCGCCGCTTCCATGCACAGGATTGGCCGCAGCCGCTTGCCGCCCGCAAAGACGCTGTGGCGCATGGCTTTGTGAATGGAAGTCGGTATCTGGCTTTCGCGCGGAAGAAGACGATCGAGCGTCGAGTCGATCAGCGCGCATCCAGATGCCAGGGTCTCCTTGAGCATTGTGGGCGAGTATAAATGAGGCTTCGACGCTTCGACGCTTCGTAGCCGCGAAGCTATTTCCCGGCGGATTTCTCTTCCCCAAGAACTTCGAAGGGCTCAGGCTGCAGCTTGCCTCCCTGTTTCATGAGGATCTCGACTTTTCCTTCGGCGGATTCGAGCTCCTGGCGGCAGGAGTTGGAGAGGCGCACGCCTTCCTCAAAGAGTTTCAGCGATTGCTCGAGCGGCAGATCTCCGCGTTCGAGCTGTTCAACGATCTTTTCGAGTTGCTGCAGGCAATCTTCAAACTTTGGCAACGGAGTCTCCGGGAATATTGTATGACGAATTCGCGCGATGTCTTGCAAATGGAAAGCGTTTCGAGTTTCAAGTTTCGAGTTTCCGCAAAGCTGGTCCTAAACAAAAAAATGTTTCCTCGACTTTAATGAGGTAAGGCTTTGCTGAAAGGAAACCCAAAATCCGAAACTTGAAACTCGAAACCAGAAACCAGAAACTTGAAACGCCTTTCATCTTGTTTGAAACAGCAGCGGAGCAAACACCGTCAAGTTACGCCGCCATACCATCCAGGTATGTGCGCCCGGCGTGTCGATATCAATGTGCTTCACTCCTTTGCGGGCAAGCCATTCGCGAAGATGGCGATTGAAGTCGAGCAGATGATCGTCTGTGCCGCAGGCAATCCAGAAAAGCTGAAGATGCGAAACGTCCTCAGGTTTCATCTCGGAGAGCTGTTCATTAAGGTTATCGCTCAGGCCGCCGCTGCTGAAAGCGCCGATCCATCCAAAGCGATCCGAGGTGAGACCGACAAAGACGGACTCGGAGCCTCCCATCGACAGTCCGGCAATCGCGCGCGAGTTGCGATCGCTCGACGCTCGATATTCTTTCTCCACTTGAGGAACCACTTCCGTAAGCAGCGCTTCGCGAAACTTGGTCAGGTTGCGCTGACGAAGATCGTTATGGCTGAATGCGCCGGAGCCGTAGGTGAGCATCTCGGGCGCTCCATAGCCAAGCGGCATTACCACGATCATGGGCTTGGCTTTCTGCTGGGCAATCAGATTGTCGAGAATCACATTGGCGCGGCCGACCGCGGTCCAGCCGCTGGCGTCGTCGCTATAGCCATGCAGCAGATAGAGCACGGGATATTTTTCCTTCGCCGCCGAATCGTATCCGGGTGGCGTGTAAACGTAATAGTCGCGTTGATCTCCTACGACTGCGGACTTATAGAAGCGATGATGCACTACGCCGTGCGGAACATCATTGATCTCCCATGACAGGGAAGCGGGTCCAGGCACATGAACCATGTTCTGCGTGCCCAACAGGTTCGGCTTCAGCAACGGATTCGAGGGATCGATCAACGTCACACCGTCGGCGACGAACGAATATCCGTAATAGTCGGGCTCCAACGGATCGGTAGTCACACTCCACACACCAATGCCGTCCTTTTGCATTGGGAGATGCGACGTGCGACCTTCAAGCTGTAGTTCAACTGTTTGCGCATTTGGAGCACGAAAGCGGAAGATAACTCGATCATCAGGTCGGACCTCCGGCGAGACGATTCGAGGCTGTTGAGCCACGAGCATGAGAGTGGACAAAGTTGGAATACCTATAAGCAGGGCGCGAGAGAATTGGTTGAGCACGCGAGCGATTATACGCAGGCGAGGTCGTGTACTCTAAAGAGTGCCCAGCGCCTCTGACGCAATTGTCCCGCCCCGAGCCGCATTTCAGCACCGCGATTTCCGCCTGTTTCAAACCGGACGCGCTCTCTCCATCGTGGCCACCGAGATGCAATCGGTGGCCGTGGGCTGGCAGGTATTTGAGATCACCCACCGTCCACTCGATCTCGGATATGTCGGCTTGGTGCAGTTCCTTCCCGGAGTTCTGCTCTCCATTCCCGCCGGACATACCGCCGACCGCTTTGACCGACGTGGAGTTCTGCTAGTCTGCTACACCGCCTGCGCGCTTAACTCGGTGCTGCTGTTTCTTCAGGCGCACGCGGGCTCTGGGTCAGTGCTGCCGATCTTCGCCGTGCTGCTCTCGGTTGGCATTACTCGCGCCTTCAGCGGCCCGGCTAGCCAGTCTCTCGTGCCGCAACTGGTGCCGGAAGCCCATTTTGGGAACGCGGTGGCCTGGGGCGCGTCGATCTTTCAGGTCGCCACCGTCCTCGGGCCTGCGTTGGGCGGCGTGATCTATGGCTGGGCTCACGGCGCCCACACCGTTTATGCGGCTTCGGCAGTTATGTATGTAGTCGCATTCTCTTTTCTAGTGATGATGCACGTGCGCACTGGCCGCATGGAAAAGCGGGACGTTTCCGTCGAAACATTGCTCGCAGGTTTCCGCTATGTCTGGCAGGAGAAGATCATCCTGGGTTCCATTTCTCTGGATTTATTTGCTGTATTGCTGGGAGGCGCAGTCGCGCTGCTTCCCGTCTATGCTCAGGAGATTCTGCATATCGGTCCGCGCGGCCTGGGATTGTTGCGCAGCATGCCCGCCGCCGGCGCCGCTCTCATGGCCGTGCTGCTGGCATATCGTCCGCTGCGAAAGCGGTCCGGTGCGACGATGTTCATCGCCGTCACCATTTTCGGGCTCTCGACGATCGTGTTCGGCTTGTCGCATTCGGTGGTGATTTCCTTGATTGCATTGTTCGTAGTCGGCGCCTCGGACATGATCAGCGTAGTCGTGCGCAGCACGCTGGTGCAGATTGCGACTCCTCCGGCGATGCGCGGACGCGTAAGCGCGGTCAACCTGCTGTTTATCGGAGCCTCAAACGAATTAGGACAATTCGAATCCGGCATCACCGCGCAGTGGATGGGCGCGGTTCCTGCGGTCGTCCTCGGAGGGGTTGGTACTCTTGCCGTCGTTGCCGTTTGGGTGTGGCGCTTCCCGCAACTGCGCAAGCTGGACCGTCTGGCTCGCGTGTCCACCCTGGAAGAGCCGTCGCCGGTTTAGCGGATTGCTACACTGTTTCGCCCTAACTTAGGGCTGGAGCGGAAGCGTGAGTCCTAAACCCGGGTTGATGGCGGAACTGCTTGCCGAATTTCTTGGAACCTTCGTCCTCATCTTGTTTGGAACCGGTGTCGTCGCCATGGTGGTGTTGTTTCCCACGAGAAATGCGGGTGAGCTGATTCACGGCGGCTACACGAATATCACTTTGGGTTGGGGACTCGGCGTCACTATGGGCATCTATGTCGCCGGGAAGATTTCAGGCGCGCATCTGAATCCCGCGGTCACGCTGAGCCTGGCAGTGTTTCGCGGATTTCCCTGGCGCAATGTCATCCCATATTCGATAGCGCAAACTGCCGGAGCGTTCGCCGCGGCAGCGCTGGTTTATCGGAACTATCTTCCTGCCTTTCGCCAAGTGGATCCGGGGCTAGAAAGAACCGCAGGCGTCTTCACCACTTTCCCGGCGTTTCCTTCGTGGCCGGGCGCGGGATTTCTCGACCAAGTGATCGGTACCGCGCTCTTGCTGCTGCTTGTCTTTGCCATCACTGACGAATCGAATTCACCGCCTGGAGCCAACCTCACGCCGCTGATGATCGGGCTGGTGGTAGTTGCCATCGGAATGAGCTTCGGCGGCATGCATGGCTATCCCATCAATCCAGCGCGCGATTTCGGACCACGCCTATTCACGGTCGTTGCCGGCTTCCGCAACAACGGTTTGACCGACGGAGGCTACGCATGGCTCATCCCGATTGCAGGACCGCTAGTAGGCGGATTGGTGGGAGCTGCAGTTTATGATTTCGGCATTCGCCGTTTCCTGCGGAACGCCGCGAAGTGAGACGTGGAACCGGGCGTCCTCGCGGTCAAGCGTGGAACCGGGCGCCCTCGCCCGGGTGTTCGTAATATCTCGTGAGTCTATGATTTTCGTGACTTAACGATTTGAAATCACACAATCACCAAGTCACGAAATCCCCAAATTGTTCTTTTGTGCTATCCTGCCGCCGCCGTTAGGAGCGACTTATGATGCAAGGCTTCAAGAAATTTCTCTTTCGCGGAAACGTAGTCGATCTTTCCGTAGCCGTCGTCATGGGCGCCGCATTTGGCGCTGTGATTACATCGCTGGTCGCAAACCTGCTTACTCCGCTCATCGCCGCCGTTGTCGGCAAACCTGACTTCTCTGGCCTCAGCGCGACTGTCAACGGCAGCAGAATCATGTATGGAGCATTTCTGAATGCTTTGATCTCGTTCCTGTTAATCGCCGCCTCCGTGTACTTCTTCGTGGTTGCTCCCATGAATGCGTACGTCGAACGGCGTCGTCGAGGCGAAGCCCCCGCCGATCCGACAACCAAGAAGTGTCCGGAGTGCCTGAGCGAAATTCCGATTGCCGCCCGCCGTTGTGCGTTCTGCACTGCCACGGTAAGCGCAGCTTAGGGGTAAAACGCCGGAGTTGACCGGAGCGGAGCTGCCGGATAAATGGAACTAACTTACGCGGCCCGGTAGCGATTTCTCTCCGTCCATTGAGTGTTCAGCCAATGACCAACTTCGGTTCCCAGATTCAGGTGCATCTGGACTTCATCGTCGTCTAAAACCCGCCATTTGCCGTCCTTCTGGCAGAACTCTAACTGGCTGTGCTCATTCAGCCTGTACTCGTTGTGACCGCCGTGAGGAAAGTTCAATCGTAGAGTATGCAAATAGCCCATTTCACTGCACCTATTGTGGTCGGATGCCTGCCAAGGTGCGTCAGTGGCTCGAAGTTCCAGTGTCTCGCGAAAATAAAGAGAGGTGCGCAGCAGAGTAGCTCGCGGTCATTCCTGACTGGATTGTCAAGGTGTTCGTTTGACGCAGGATGCGGCGGAGTACCCCACCCGGCGTTCTCAGATATCTCGTGAGTGTGTGAGTTCGTGATTTCGTGAATTGAAAGTCAGTTATTGTGATCTTTAATACTCTGTGATACAAAGTACTCTGTATATTGGGTCACGGCCGGCGTGGCTCGCATTCCACGCTGTGCGCTCAGCGTGACACGCATTCGAACTCCCAACTACCGAGGATTGGCGGCATTCACCAAAAGGAACCCGGGGTGCAGCAGGAACATTGGCAACTACGGAGGACTCTCAATGTCGAAACGAATTGCAGCAATCGCTTTTATCTGGATATGCACGGCCATTGCATGGTGCGTCCTGGGTTCGACCATTTCTTCACGGACTTATTCCTCAGACGAGAAGTTGCAAACCAAGGTGGCATCCACCTGGGGCACGAAGCAGGAGCAGTCGCCGCCAACCGCCTACTACCACAAAACAGAAGAGAAGAAGACCGAGACCGTTACCGGCAACAAGAAAACCGTACGCATTGAACATGTGATTACTGCCTGCGAGCTTCCACTAATGGCCACGCGCGTGGATGTGGATCTCGACCTCAATCACCGGCAGAAGGGATTGCTCTGGTACAGCACTTATGCGATCAAATTCGCTGGATCGTACAATTTCGGGAATTCGAGCGGCGCAGATCAGCTTGTGACCTTCCGCCTGCCGTTTCCGGCACAGCAAGCGATCTATGACGATCTGGTAATGGAAGTAAATGGCCGCCCGCTTCCGATCGCGAGCGACGCCTCTGCCGCATCCGGTCAGACACTGGTAAAAGCGGGTGAGATAGCAGTGCTTCGCGTCGGCTACCGTTCGCAGGGAATGGATAGCTGGCAGTACAAGCTCGGCGACGACGTCGCGCAGGCGCGCAATTTTACGCTGAACATGACCACCAACTTCAAAGACATCGACTTCGCTACCAACACACTTTCACCCAGCGAAAAGCATGAGACTGTACACGGCTGGGAGCTGACTTGGAAGTACTTGAATCTGGTTTCCGGGTTTCAGATTGGCATGTCGATGCCGGAAAAGCTGCAGCCTGGCCCCCTTGCCGGGGAGATCAGTTACTTTGCTCCTGTGTCGCTCTTCTTTTTCTTCTTCCTCATCTTCATCCTCACGACGTTAAGGAACATTGAACTACATCCCATGAATTACTTTTTTCTGGCAGCGGCATTTTTCGCTTTCCATCTGCTTTTGGCCTACCTGGTGGACCACATCTCTATTCATCTCGCATTCGCGGTCTGCTCGCTCGTTTCCATTTTCCTGGTCGTCAGTTACTTGCGACTGGTCGTGGGCATGCGCTTTGCAGCCGTAGAGGCGGGGACGGCGCAACTGATTTACCTGGTCCTGTTCTCCTATGCGTTCTTCTTCAAAGGCTTCACCGGCTTGTCGATCACTATCGGCGCCATCGTTACGTTATTCGTAGTGATGCAAACAACCGGCCGCATCAAATGGGCAGAGAAATTTGTGCCCGGAGGTACGCCTGCAGCGCGATTGGCGACGAACGAAGGTCCAACCACGCGAGGCGAAAATTGGCTGCGCTGAGAGCAGTTTGGGAAGGGCATGGCTTCGGCCGTGGCGCGAAGGGTTCCAAATCGGCACGGCGTGAGCCGCTGAGTCGGCGCTCGCAGCTTGCCGTTTTATTGTTCACGATTGGCTTAACGCCCATAAGTCCACTGGCCGCATAGGTTTAACTTTTAACAACTCTTGTTCGCATTTGGTGTCCAGTTGTGTATAGAGTACTGAGCTGCCAAAGCAGTAACTCTGGCGAGAAGTAGCCCGTTGTACGCCGCGACCAGGAGGACGAAGGTGAACACTACGATCAGGCGGTTGCTGTCTATCGTTGCTTTACTCGCTGCGGGTTTTGCACCGCTTCGGGCCGACTCTGACGATCCGCCGTCGCGCGTTGCGCGCATGAGTTTTCTCAAGGGTGACGTCTCATTCGAGCCGTCCGGGGAATCGCAGTGGAACCAGGCCTCGCTCAATTATCCGCTGACCACGGGTGACCGGATATACACCAACAATGGCGGTAAGGCCGAGTTTGAAACGGGAAACGTGGCGCTGCGCCTTTCCGGGAACACCGATGTCTCGGTCACGAATCTCAATGACCAGCTTCTGCAGCTTGGACTCGCCGAAGGCGTAATGCGCCTGCGCGCTTACAACATGATCTCCGGCAACGCAATCGAGATCGACTCGCCCAACGCCACATTTGACGTTTTGGGCAACGGCAGCTATCGCGTCGAGACCTATCCCAATGACGATGCCACGCTAGTCGTCGTGAATTCCGGCGAGCTGAGGATCACGGGCAATGGCATCGAGCAGACGCTCCGTTCCGGACAAGCGGCCAAGCTGGTGGGCGCCGATCCCGTGCAAGTTGCCTGGCTGTCGCCTCCGCGTGCCGACGATTTTGACAACTGGTGCAATGACCGCGACCGCCGCTTTCTCTCCAGCGCTTCGCGTCAGTATGTAGGAGAGTATGTTCCCGGCTATTACGATCTCGACCCTTATGGAAGCTGGACCACCGTGGCGACCTATGGTCCGGTTTGGTATCCCGCATCCATCCCCGCGGATTGGGCGCCATATCGGGAAGGACGCTGGGCCTGGATCTCGCCGTGGGGTTGGACGTGGATCGACGACGAGCCGTGGGGTTTCGCTCCATTTCATTATGGTCGCTGGGCCTTCATCGGTTCACGCTGGGGATGGATTCCAGGTGAACCAGTGGTTGCGGTGCGCCCAGTCTATGCGCCGGCATTGGTCGCTTTTGTCGGCGGCACTGGTCTTGCGATAGGAATTAGCGCCGGGCCGCCAGTCGCATGGTTTCCGCTGGGCCCGCGTGAGCCTTTCTTTCCCTGGTATCACCACAGCGACAACTATGTGCGCGAGGTGAATGTTCGCTACGTCACCAACATCACGAACATCAATGTCACTAACTATAGGTATGTCAATCGCGAAGTTGCCACCACGGCCGTTCCCGCCAGCGTCTTCCGCGGGGGAGAGCCGGTCGCAAGAGAGAGAATGCGCATCGATCGCGAGCAGATTGCGCGAACGACGGTGATCCCGCATCCCGAAGTTGTGCCTGACGCGCGTGCGTTGGCTGCGGGAGCGCCCGCGACCCATCCTCCGATTGAACAACGGCGTCCGCAGATCGCTTATCGTCCGCCGATGGAAAGGAATCGTCCGGAAGCGCCGGGTGAGACGCGCAACACCCCGGCTCCGGAACGCCCCGCAGTGGAACGTCCCGCACCCGAACGCCCCGTCATTGAACGGCCGGAGAGGAATGAGCCGCAGGTGCAGTCTCCGCCACGGAGGGAACCATCTCGGCCGGTGATCGAAGGACGGCCCGAGACACAGCAGCCGCCTTCGCCGCAAGGAGAATTTCAGGCGCGCAATCAACGGCCGCTGGTGACGAGAACTCCGCCCCCACCGCCGAATCCGTCGTTTGAGCAACGCCGTCCGGCGATGGAAGAGCATCCCGGACGCCCGCTGGAGCCGCAGCAGACCGAGAACTTGCGTGCTGGGCGTCCCGCCGGTCCAATGCGCGATCAGGAGGTTCCGCCGCATCCAGCGCCGCAGCAACGCGCGCCGGAACGGGAAGCGCGTCCGCGTTAGCAAGGTTATGAGGGCCACATGCGGGAAGGCGAGAATTGCCTGCGATAAACTTAAGCCGTGGCCCTGTAGCTCAGATGGATAGAGCGACGGTTTCCTAAACCGCAGGTCGGCAGTTCGAATCTGCCCAGGGCCTCCAGTCGCATACCAGCTTTTTGGCCCTAATCAGGCAGCGCTTAGGTGTGTCGGTGTGTGGCAACCTTTGAATGAATGGTAAGGGTTTTTCCTCAGGAGCTTGCCCGAAGCCGGAATCCAGAGACTGGCGGTGGTAAGAACGCAATTGAAATAAGACACAGGATCGTTCTTGCTAGGCGGAAGTTACCAGCCGGTTGTACTCGATGTCGGCGTGTGGCGACATTAGAACCCAGAGCGTGTACACGCCGAGCGCTGTTCCGAACGGGAGGTTGAGCAATGCGAGGAGTGCCATGACGAGAGCGAGAGTACGCGCCCAGCTCTGCCGCTCAAGCAATCCCAAGCCCGACAACAAGCTCAGGCCGGCCTTCACCAGGAGAAAGACGGCAATTCCGCTAAGCAGGGGATGAAGAAAAGCCGGATGCTCTCCGCTGCTGTATCGTCCAAAAATGGTATGGGCGACGATTAACAGGATGCAGCCGGCAATCGCTTCAAACAACGCATAAGCGATCCAAAGGATCCCGAGCAGTTTCACGTTTTGCTCAACACGACTGAGCGTGATTCTGCCAATCACGGCATTCCCGCATTTTCCGCAGACCGTTTGATTAGCGTTCAGTGCACTGCCACAGGAATTGCAGTACATATCCCTCCTTCGGAATAACAAACTACTACAACCGGCGGGCTTTCTTACAGGACTGTATTACGTTCAGATGGATAGATCGACTGTTTCCTAACCTGCAGGGCGGCGGTTCGAATGCTCACGACCCCTTCCGGGTCTCCTTACTGGGTTCGCCCTAGGTGCCTTTGCTGATTACGAACTGCTCACTTTCCGCATTATTTGGCTATAACAAACTGTCCAATTCGGGTTAATCTCGCGCCGTGCCCAATCCTGTCGATCATCTCAAAATCCTGATTAACTCCAGTACTCCCATCATCATCATGGAGACCGTCGAGGAGCAGCGTGCTTTGGCTCTGGTGCGCTCGGTCACCATGGACCTGAATTTACCTCTGTTTGAATGGAATATTGCCGACGGATTGCACCGCTATTCTCTCCCAGCTTCGCCCACGACCAACGGTTCAGCCAAGGGCACATCAGGCAGCCAGTCCAAAACCTGGACATTGCCCGGTGAAGGGTCGGCTGAATCGACACTGACTGCCCTGCTTGCGCAGGCGAATGCCCGGCAGGACGGCGCGCCGATGATTACCAACACCCTTCAGCCCGTGGGAGTGCTGGCCCATATCGGGACTATGAGCAACGAAGCGGTTTTTGTGCTCAAGGATTTCCATCGTCACATGGACGACGCTGTGGTCGTCCGCAGTCTGCGTAATCTGGTGCAATATTTCTGCGCTTCCCGGCGCGCCTTGATTCTTACCGGTCCGTCGTTCCCACTCGCTCCCGAATTGGAAAAAGAGGTCGAGTTTCTGGATTTGCTGCTGCCCGACCGCGCAGCCCTCCTGGGGATTGTTGAGGGAACCTTCAAACGCGTCAGCAAGACCTACACGCTAAAACGCACCATCGACGCCGCCGGCGTGGAAGCCGTGGCCTCCAACCTTTGCGGACTCACTGAAGAAGAAGCCGACCGAGCCATGGCCCAGGCGCTGGTTACCCATTACAGCTTTTGTCCAGAAGTCGCAACCGACGTGCTCGAAGCCAAGAAGGAAATCCTGCGGCGGAGCGGCATGCTGGAGTTCGTGGAGCCCTTCGCAAGTATGGCTTCAGTCGGCGGGCTGGAAAACCTCAAGCGTTGGTTGAATAAACGGCGCGGTTCCTGGACCGATGAGGCGCGCAAGGCCGGTTTGCAGCCGCCACGCGGAGTGATCATTCTGGGCGTGCAAGGCTGCGGCAAGAGCATGTGCGCGCGGGCCATCGCGGGTGAATGGCAGCTTCCCCTGGTGCGCTTCGATACCTCGGCAGTCTACGACAAATTTATCGGCGAAACCGAGAAGCACATTCAGAAGATCTTCCGCATCGCTGAACAGCTTGCGCCGGCGGTTCTCTGGATCGACGAGCTGGAGAAGGTCTTTGCCGGGAGCGGTCCCGATTCGGCATCGGTGGACGCAGGCGTCTCCTCGCGTTTGCTGGGATCGTTCCTGTCGTGGATGCAGGACCGCAAAGCCGCCGTCTTCGTAGCCGCGACTTGCAACAACGTAACCGTGTTGCCACCGGAATTGATCCGCAAAGGCCGGTTCGACGAGCTGTTCTTCGTCGATCTGCCCAACAGCGTCGAGCGCCGAGCTATCTTTACGCTGCATTTGAGCCGCCGCAAGCAGGATCTCGCGCGCTTCGATCTGGACCAACTGGTCACTGCGAGCCACGGCTACTCTGGCGCGGAGATTGAGGCGGCGGCACAGTCGGCGATGTACGCCTCATTTGCCGACAAAAAGCCCATGACGACCGAGAGCCTGCTCGAGGAGCTGCATGCCACGGTGCCTCTATCGGTCACTCGCGCGGAAGACATCGCTGAGCTGCGCGAATGGGCCAGCACTCGCGCCGTGCCTGCGTCGCTGAAGGATGCCGAGGTGAAGTCGGCGGCGGTGTCCGGGTAGAGGGCTCGCTGAGCATCGGTTCTAACCACTGCACGAGACTGCACGCCGCGACACGGTGTCGTCGCCAACCCTTGCTTTGTCATCCTGCGAGCGCGAGAATGCGAATCCCTTCCCTGCTTTCTTGTGCGCTCGCGGGGATCTGCTGTTGTTGCGGCCTGAGGAAAAAAGCAGATCCCCGAGGCCGCTACACTCCCATCCGGTTCAACTTGCATTCTGGACAGCGGCCTCAGGGATGACAGTTCATGAATGAAGCATGCTGCCGGGAAATCGACGACAGTGCGCTGGGAAAATTCCCTTTTATCCACAACTTTCTTAGAGTAACGGATGAAATTCCGTCGTTCTAAAACGGGACTCTAACTCGTCATCGGTCAACCACTTAAGATTTCACGCTCTGAACCCGCCGCGCTCCTCTGCATGATTCCTTTATATTCTTATGTCAGATCTCCGACTAGAACAACGGATGGAGAATTGAGAGCGTCTTGCTTTCAGTTCTCTTTTGCGATAGCACAGATGATAAGCTGCGGAGCTTCGAAGCCACGAAGCTATGCAGCGGCAGTTCGCGGAAAGAAAAGTTGGTTTTGATCTCAGAGGAGATCCGGCGAAATCCCAGGGCCTATCCCAAGATATTGGGATTAAGAAAACGGGCAACGGGCATCTTGGGATCGAAAAAGCACAAATCCGGATTTTCGATTGAACAAGTGCTTTGTTTCAGAGATTTTGAACAAAAAGGGGGGTGGGGTGGCGAGGGAACAGGTTAGAGAGAAAAGGTTGCAGCGATGTTCATCTCGAGGAATCCCGCGCGCCATTCTCTGGCTGCTCTTTTTGATGTCAGTCCCATTCGCGCAGGCGCGCGATCACTTCCAGGTTCTTACCCGTGGTTATAGCAACCAGCGCACCAGCGCCAATCTTTCAGAAAGGGTCCTCACAGCAGACAGCGTCAGGTCCAGTCGTTTTGGAAAACTGTTCATGCTTCCGGTGGACGACGAGATTTATGCGGGAGTGCTCTATGCGGCTGACGTACTCGTCGCCGGCAGCAAACGCAATGTCCTTTATGTAGCGACGGTGAACAACAGCGTTTATGCCTTTGACGCCGACAAACTTGGTGCTCCGCTGTGGTACCGGAACTTTAATGGCGCAGGACGTCCCACGCGCAACGCCGAGGTCGGTCAGGCCTGCCGGATATATCACGACTTCCGCGGCAACATCGGCATCGTCGGCACACCGGTAATCGGACCGGATCAGACGATGTACTTTGTCACCCGTACGGTCGAATATGGCACGACTGTGCAACGACTGCACGCGATCGACATCACTTCCGGCAATGATCGGCCAAGTAGTCCCCAGGTGATCGAGGCCAGCGTACCGGGAAAAGGCGATGGCTCGATTAACTCAGCGGTGGCCTTCGATCCCATAACCGCGAACCAGCGTGCGGCATTGGCGCTGTCGAGGGGAGTCGTCTATGTGGCCTGGGCTTCGTTCTGCGATACGCGACCGTATCACGGCTGGATGATGGCTTATGACGCCTCGACTCTGGCGCAGATGGGAGTTTTCAACTCATCCCCGAACGGGAGTATGAGCGGCATCTGGATGTCCGGCGCCGGGCCTGCATTCGATGCCGCCGGCAATCTTTACGTGACGAGCGGCAACGGCACCTCCGGTGGCGCTACCGAGTTTGGCGAATCGATCGTGAAGCTGCAACCGAAATCGCTGCGTGTGCTCGATTACTTCACTCCTTCGAATTTCAACACGCTCAACGATTTCGACCTCGACTTTGGTACGCAAGGCCCGACGATGCTGCCGGGCACAACTCTAATGGTGGTCGGCGGCAAAGAGGGCAAGATGTACGTGGTAGAGACCACCAAAATGGGAAAACGGATTCCCGGCGATATCCAGATCCCGCAGGAAGTACAGGCCGTCGATCTCACCATTCGTCCGACGCTAAGCCATCACCTGCACAATGCCATTCCTGTGTGGAAGAGTTCGCAGGGATTGAACGTTTATGTGTGGGGCGAGAGCGATTTCTTGCGGTCGTACCGCTACGATCCTAAGACGCGGAAGTTTGCCGTTCCCGCCATCGCTACCGGCGCGATTCTCGCCCCTTCGGGAATGCCCGGAGGAATGATGACTCTGTCGGCCAACCGGTCCCATTCTGGGACTGGCATTCTGTGGGCAACGTTGCCGCGGCTTGGCGACGCCAACCACGCGACCGTGCCGGGCGATCTCTTCGCCTTCGATGCGGAGAACCTGAACTTGCTTTGGTCGAGCGCAGGCACAAGCGACGATCCTCTGAATTTTGCCAAAGGAAGTCCGCCGGTCGTCGCGAATGGCAAAGTATATGTGCCGTCGCAATCGAATTTCGTCTCGGTGTACGGCTTGAGAAACGGCGCTCAGAATCCGCAAAACCTGGCCTTCAAAGCTCAGGCAACCGGAAGTGCTCCCTGCGATCTATCGCAAACAGCGGAGAAAGCATTCAATGGCAGCGCTCAAGGAGGTCCGAGCGACAAGTGGTGTTCCTCCACGCCTAGCCCGTTTCTGCAAGCGGATCTGGGAAAAAGTGTCACCGTTGGGCGCATCGTCGTGGAACATGCTGGCGCAGGCGGGGAAGACTTCAGCCTGAATACGCGTGACTTCAACATTCAGGTGAGCGCAGACGGCTCGAACTTCACCACTGTAACAACCGTGACTGGGAACGACCAGAGTATTACGACGCACGATGTGACTCCGGTCGCGGCGCGGTACGTAAGGTTGAGTGTCATCACGCCAACACAAAACGCAACCTCTGCCGCCAACATTTACGAGATGCAGGTCTATGCGCCAATTGCGCGCTTTAACAGCGCGGACGCGCTCGCGGGCGATCCCGATCCAGTGCCACCGGCGGGAGCTGTTGTGTTGTCCTCACCAGGGGCAAGCGACGCAGATCCGCAGTCCCAGAATGGGAGCAAAACGGTCGAGGTCACTAGCACCGGCCGTGTCATCACGCCGCCTCCGGATGTAGCTGCCCCGCCGCCAGATGCGCAAATTACGCAGTCGGGCATGAGAATGAAGGTATTGAAGACGGGAAGCGGGAGCGAGCATGCAGTTGCCAACGATTGCGTGACCGTGAGCTTCATCGCATGGAAAACAGATGGCGCTCTGTTTTCTACATCCACGTCGATGAACGACTCCGATCTTGTGTGCCTGAACGATGCCATCGTCGGAGTCTCGGAAGCTGTGAAGGAAATGGTTGTCGGAGAGAAACGGCGTTTATGGATTCCCGAGGATATGACCTTTCGCGAAGGGCATCATCATTCCCAGAGAAGGCCGGAAGACGAGGAGCCGCCGCACAAGGATCTGACCTTTGACCTGGAGCTGCTCTCGATACTAAAAGCTCCGCAGACGCCAGTCGATCTCAAGCAGCCTCCAGCGACGGCCACGCGAACGCCATCGAGTCTGGCGTACCAGGTATTGAAGAGCGGCACGGGCAACAGACGCCCATCGGTAAGCGATAAGGTCACGGCGCATTTTTCCTGCTGGAGAAGCGATGGTCGGCTCTTCGAGTCCACACTGACTGGGAAACACCCGGCGCTAGTGACTCTGGCTACTTCACTGCCGGGCATACGCGAAGCCTTATCGCAGATGACAGTCGGCGAAAAGGCTCGCTTTTGGATTCCCGCTGCCCTCGCCTACGGAGAGGAGCCAGTCGAGGGCTTCTACCCGGCTGGAGATCTGGTGTACGAAATCGAGTTGCTGTCGGTGGAGTAGGGAGATGGTTAACCTGGAACCGGCCGCCCTCGGTCGGGTGTTAGATCATTTCGTAATTTCGCGATTTTGTGATTTGGCGTTTTGAAAATCACGAAATTGAATCAACACTTGCGAGGGCGGTCGGTTCCACGAAACACGAAGTGATGAAAAACGATGTTCAGAACCCGTTTCAAGAAAGACATCGTTGCCGAATTTTTGCCGCCGGCACGACTCGGCAAAAAACAGAAGTTAATTGTCTTGTGCGATGGCATGCCCTCGATACCCCGCAAACAGTCGTTGATAGAGTTTCTTTCCGGAAAGGGTTACTGGGTGTTTTATCCACGGTATCGAGGAGCGTGGGAGAGCGGCGGACAATTTCTGCAGCGCTCACCGCATGAGGACGTCCTCGATGTGATCGATTCGCTCGCTAAACCTATTGTGGAGGTCACGTTCGGCCAGCGGTTTCGCGTAGCTGCCGATCAAGTTTTCGTGATCGGCGGCAGCTTTGGCGGAGCCGCTGCGATTCTTTGCTCTCTTGACGAGCGCGTGAAGAAAGTGATCGCGAACTGTCCGGTGGTGGATTGGGGGATTCTTCCGCGCTCGGAGAAGGCCGAAACCTCCAATCCGAACTACGCAGCTTATATTCGGGAGGCTTTTGGCGACGCGTATCGGCTGTCCGACCAGAATTGGAAAAAACTGAGGAGCGGAACTTTCTACAATCCGTCGCATCATCTGCGCGAAATCACCCCGTCGAAGATCATGATGTTTCACGCTCACGACGATCCTTACGTTCCATACAGTTCGGTGAAGCGCTTCGCGCAGCGCACTGCAGTGAGGCTGAAGTCATTTCGTCGCGGCGGACATCTGAGGACGGAATTCATCGTGCGCAAATTCTGGCCGCAGATAAGGGAGTTTTTTGAAAAATGACGTGGAACCGGCCGCCCCCGACCCCACGGAATCAGCCGATGGCTTGACGAAAGAACGTGCGGCTCGCGGCGCCATCGTATTCGAAGGAGCCTTTGCCTTCAACCGAGATGCCGCCGGAGAAGTTGGTTTTCTTTAGGTAATTGAAGAATGCTGCATAGTGATCGTCTTCGTTCAAATCATGCGGCCACACGCGGCCGCGTGGATTGGCAAAATGCAGGTGCACGATCTCATGCTGTGCCAATTCGAGGATTCGTGGATCTTCGTTCTCTTCCCGGAGATGGAAGTAATCGATGATCATACGGACGTTTGAATGTTTCACTCGGCGCACCATCTCCAGAGTCTCGGCGCCGGTGTTCAGGATGTTGGTCTCCTGATGGCGCAGCGGCTCGATGGCGACGATGAGATCGTGCCGGCGCGCAATGTCGCCGGCCAGGCGAAGGAACTCGGCGATCTGTTGCTGTGCGCGTTCTCGAGGAAATCCCTCGGGAACATTGCGCGAGGCTGCGCTGCCCCATACCACGACGGAAGCGCCGAGACGACGGCATCGAGCCAGACATGCAGACAGATAATCGCGCAGAGCCTCGGTCGGAACCTCGTTGCCGACTACCTTCAGATCGGGACGACGTATGAGGCCATTGAAACACTCGCAACGAATGGGCGAAGCCAGAACTGCACTGGCAAATTGGCCAAATGCGTCCTCGCTCATGGCCGCGATCTCGCCAGCCGACGGCTCGATGTAGTCGAAGCCGTACTTCACCGCGCTCGCGTAGTCGCGGGTGCAGACGCCGACCTTGATTTTGTTGCCATTCTGGAATGCGGCTAGCCACAAAGGCGATGCAGCAAGCGCAGACAAGAATGTGCGTCGGCTAATGTGGAACCAGCCGCCCTCGGCCGGGTGTTGATGTTGGTTTGGAAGATGGCGTTTCACAATCGATACGTTGTCGCGAAAACCAGAATGAGACAATCAGACCGGCTGAAACCAACACCCGGCCGAGGACGGCCGGTTCCACGTAAGGCAGTTAGATCAAATCTCCTCCGGAACCAGATACGGCGCGCGATAACTGCCGCGCAGCAGACGATTAGCTTCCTCATCGTCGATCACCTGCTCCTGCGCCGGATCGAATCGCAAAGTACGTCCCAGACGATACGAGGCATTGGCGAGATGGACCAAAGTGGTGGAGATATGACCTTCTTCAATGGGCGAATGGATATCTTCGGCGCGCCGGCTGCGAACGCAGTCGATGAAATTGGCGAAGTGGTCTCCAGTGGCTTTGCCCGAAGGTCCGGGCTCGGCCTGATTCGTCAGCCAGGTCTTGTAGGCATCGTAACCGTCGATGCCGAGGTAGCCTTTCGAGCCATAAAAGATGTTGCCGATGGTATTCGTCTTGGCATCTTTTGGCCCCAAAGACTGCTTCTCAGCGGACCTTCTACCTGTTCCAGCGGCCAGTCCAGCCGCAGGTACTTCGCTCTTTCCATAGGCGCCCGTACCAATCTCGGCTTCGTGATTCGTGATCCAGTGCCGGACTTCCAGCTCCATCATCTTGCGCTTGCCATCGGAGCCGTCAAAGTAAAACGTGGCATTCAAGACGTTGGGTGTCTCCTGATCGTCGTCGAACATGAAGTGTCCGCCGGTCGCGGAGACCATTGTGGGAAAACGAGCGCCCAGGCCCCACCGCGCAATGTCGATTTCATGAATGGCTTGATTACCAACCTCGCCGTTGCCGGTGTCCCAAATCCAATGCCAGTTGTAATGAAAGCGGTTGCGGGTGAACGGCTTCAACGGCGCAGGTCCGGTCCAAAGATCGTAATTGACCCCCGCAGGCACGGGCTCCTCCGCCGTGTGCCCAATCGTCGGACGCCATTTGTAGCAAAGAGCGCGAGCCAGATAGACGTCGCCAATCGCTCCATTCTGAACCTTCTGGATCGCGTCGATCATGCCCGGATTGGAACGCGACTGGCTGCCGTGCTGGCAAATGCGGTTGTACTTCTTTACTGCTCGCACCAGTTGGCGGCCTTCGAAGAAGTTATGCGAGCAGGGCTTCTCGACATAGACGTCTTTCCCAGCCTGGCAAGCCCAGATCGCCATCAGCGAATGCCAGTGATTGGGAGTGGCAATAGAGATAGCGTCGATATCTTTGTCCTCAAGCAGCTTGCGGATGTCTCCATAGCCCTTCGGTTTGGCTGCGCCAAGACTTTGCACGGTCCCGATCCGCTGATTCAGAACGCTCTCATCCACGTCGCAGAGAGCTGCAATTTCCGCATTGGGAACGCGGGCAAGGCCCCGAATGTGATCGTTTCCGCGGCCGCGCACTCCACAGATGGCGACACGCACTCGATCGTTCGCGCCCAGCACCTTGCCGCCAAGCGCAAGTGTCGCGGCGCTCACCGCTACTGCCTTTCCAGTTGTTTTGAGAAAATCACGCCGGTCGATTGCCATAACTGCCTCTGTCATATTTTAGGATTTTGCGAGCGACGGGCTAGTATAGCGGCATCTTGCACAATAAAACATGGAAGATAATGTCTTGCCGTCGCGGAGGACACTGATGACCTTAACCCGCCGTTCAGTATTGAAAGCTGCCGCGTTGGGAGCGGCTTCGAGCGCGATTGGACCGCTGGCACCCTTTGCAATGCCTGCTGACAGCGATGACAAACAATTCCATGGCCTGCGAGTCGGCGTAGCGTCGTATTCGCTGCGAAGTTTTCCGCTCGACCAGACCCTGCAGGACACTAAGCGCCTCGGCGTGCGTTATCTCTCGCTCAAGGAAGTTCATCTGCCTTTAAGCTCGACGTCGGAGCAGCGTCATCAGGTTCGGCAGCAAGCCGAAAGTCTGGGGCTGACGATTACGAGTTGCGGCGTGATCTACCTGACCAATGACGAAGCGCAAATGCGGCAGGCGTTCGACTATGTTCGCGACCTGGGAGCGCCGACGGCTGTGATAGGAGTCAGCCGCGATCTGTTGCCGCTGCTCAACAAAGTCGTCGCGAGTTACGACTTGAAGGCAGCAATCCACAACCATGGACCCAACGATAAGCGGTTTCCCTCGCCGCTGGAGGTGTATGACGCGATCAAAGCTCTCGATCAGAAAATCGGAGTCTGCATAGACATTGGCCATACCTTCCGAATGCACGAAGACTTGGTTTCCGATGTGAAAAAGACTCGCGACCGGCTCTACAGCATGCACTTCAAAGATCTTGATTCCGATCACGTGGACGCAAAAGGAGTACCGGTTGGAACCGGAGTGCTGCCCATCGTTCCGCTTCTGCGGGAATTATTGCATTCAGGCTACAAAGAGGAGATACATCTGGAATACGAGGTAGAGGCAAAGGATCCGCTCCCAGGAATGGCGGAGTCATTGGGCTTCATGCGCGGCGCGCTGCAGGATATGTCGTAGAACGCCATGGGGAGCCGTGCACTATACAGAGTCCCGAGTCGATGCGGAAGGCTCAGTGCAGGCTCTTGTAGAGCGCGAATCCGAGGCAACTGAGAGTCAGGACCAGGAAAAAGAGATCGAGAACCACCCTGGCTCTCTGGGTAGCCTTCCTCATGAATGTGGTTGCGCGAAGATTCTCGAAAGTGCTCAAATTCGCGCCACCTTTGCTGTTCCCGGTGACCAGGAGAGTTCAGCTTTACAACCGGAGCAGATTCCTTGAATCAATTGCGAAACCGAGTTGAAGGCCATGACCACGCGCGTCCATTCGGAGCCGCTAATCCTGTTGTCTTTTTTGCAGGCTGGACAGGGAACGTACAGCGCTGTTCCTGGCCGCAGATCGATTCGATGCATAGCTGTTTACCACGACCAATATTGGCGGAAGCAACCCAAAGGCGCAATGTACGATGGTAATCACTGTCGGTAACATTCCCATTCTGGAAGTGGCTTCGCTCTTTGCGAATGTCGTAAACCCCCGATTTTCCTAGGGTTTCGCTGCGCGAAATGATGGTCATTACTGTGGTTATCTGGTGATTCAGATGGCTTCCGCGTAAAGTTGCGACATGATTATCTGGGAAGACAATTTTGAGGTTGTCGAGGTTGGCTTTCTTCACGCCGCTTTTGGTCTTCGCTAGTCCGTGCTCCTGATTCGTTAGATCTCCTACCTCTCAGGCGCCGGCTGCGGCGCAAAACTCCCTGTCTTTTTTGCACGCGGTACAATGCGGGGAAGTTCTACGAACCATTCCTGTTTTAATGTCTTCGCTTTCCACGGCGTGGAAACTCGCGCGCGATCTTGGTCCTAGCTGGATCCTGAAGCGGACGAAGTTCGAGGCTGAGGCGCACTTTGGAATCCTAGAACGCCGCCTGCCGGTTTCGAACTGGGACTTCGATTCCCGTGACTGGCTTTCAGCAGAAGCTCCGTTAGATGCTGAGCGATTCAAGCACAGCGTTGCCGAGCGATCCCGTTTTCTCTTTAGTTTCGCGACGGCTCCATCGTTGTTAGATTGCGAGAACGTTTGTCGTCAAGCTGACCGCATCCTCTCTGGTGAATGGCCATTCTTCTCGCATCATTGGCTTCGGATTGGATTTCCTCCAGACTGGCACCTCAACGCGCTCGACGGAGAGCGAGTGGATGATCGAGTTCACTGGTCTCGGCTCGACCTCGCAGCCATTCACGATGTGAAATTCGTCTGGGAGCCGAACCGTTTTTCCGTGGTTTATGTGTTCGCGCGCGCCTACGGAGCACGCCAAGACGAACGCTACGCCGAAGGATTCTGGAAGCTGATTGAGGATTGGGCAAGTAAGAATCCACCCAATCAGGGAGTGAACTGGGCTAGCGGCCAAGAGGCTGCCTTTCGTGCGATGGCGTGGTGTTTTGGTCTCTTCAGCTTCTTCAGTTCGCCATCATCAACGCCGGAACGAGTCTTCAAGCTCGTTCGGATGATCGAAAAACATGGCGAACGACTCGCTGGATTCATCGAGTACGCAATTTCTCAGCGAAATAATCATGGAATCAGCGAAGCTGGCGGACTGTTCACGATTGGAATTCTGTTCCCACAATTGCGTCGAGCACGAGAATGGCTGGAAAGCGGACGCCAGTTAATCATCCGCCAAATTCAGGAGCAGATCGACGACGATGGCAGTTACGTCCAGCACTCATTCAATTATGAACGCCTGATGCTGGATGACGTGGTGTGGGCATTCCGTTTGGGAGAGTTGAACGAGCAATGTTTTCCCTCTGACAGCTATGAATTAGTGGCGAAGGCTGCAAGGTTCATGCTTCGCTTTTGCGATCAAAAAACCGGCAGAATGCCCAACTGCGGAGGAAATGACGGCAGTCTGGCGCTACCGTTGAGCTCCTCCGACTACACGGACTTTCGCCCATCGATTCAAGCCGCCTATTATCTTACTCATCGAGAGTTCTGTTATGGGACTGGCGCATGGAATGAGATGGCGGAGCGGTTCTTTCGTGGCGACACAGGTTCCGCTACTAGCAAGCTTTCTGCTGCCATTCGAACCAATTCCAATCTCAGAACTGAGCAATACTTAAAAGTTGAAGCCCGCGAGAGTTACTGCATGCTGCGCGCTGCACGATATCGTGATCGCCCTGCACATGCCGACCAGTTACATCTCGATCTCTGGTGGCGCGGGGAAAATGTGGCCTGCGATCCAGGCACATATCTCTACAATGGCGCTGCGCCATGGACGAACGCACTGGCGCGAACAGAGGTTCACAACACTGTCACGGTGGCCAATCGGGACCAGATGACACGAGCCGGACGGTTCCTCTGGTTGGATTGGGTGCAGGCGGATTGTCTCTCATACAAGGTGGAACGACTCGGGACCGCGGTCGAAGCATCGCACAACGGCTATCGAAGATTAGGAGTTGTACATAGACGGTCGATTCTATCTCTTCCGAATACGGACGCATACATCGTTGTCGATGACATTCTTGGAGAATTTTTCGGAAATGTACGCTTGCACTGGCTTTTTCCCGACTATCCATTTACATGGCAGGAACAGAGTTCGACTCTCATTTTAAAAACGCCGCCAGGTGAGTTCCAATGCGTTTCATGGGCCCAGCAACATTTGACGACTATTGCAAGAGCAGGAGAGATCGTCGCGGGAATTCCTTCCCCTGCCAGCAACTCCGAAATGGAAATTCGCGGGTGGCGCTCTCTCTACTACGGGGAGAAGGAACCTGCCATCTCCTTGGTGATTGAAACACGCACGCAATTGCCCGTGCGCTTTGTCACCGTGCTAGCACCGGAGGAGGTGTCCGTTCTCAACATCAATGATCAATGCTTGAAAATGGAGTCGAGAGAGACGAGCTTGAGTATTGCTTTTCGCCAGCCAGCAGGGGAGGGACAAATCTTCTCGAATGCCTAAATCCTTATTCTCTTTCGTTGCCTTGGCCCAAATTTCGCGATAGGTTTATGCACCATGAGCGGCTCTTCGGTGCGGTGAAAAGTGCAAATCTTCTTAGTTACGCAATGATGTTTGCCCTCACAAGTTTCTGGCTGCTCCGGAACATCTACCACCATCGATAGCAAGCTGCCAGCTCACCGGCTACCAGCGACCAGCGAAGACAGGAGCCACTAAGAATGGCCACTTTCGGCTGCGGTTACGCACATTTTACTTATTAGCGCGATTTTTCCGTGCCCGAAGACACTTTGGGATGGCAAGGCTTCGCGGCGCTTCTGAGCGATTTCGTAGAGACGCAGCATGCCGCGTCTCTAGTCGAAGATGGGTATCGCAAAGTGGAAGTCTCAGTAGCCCCGGCGCAGGTGGTCACGAAGAACACGTACATCAATCGGTGCTGGGACTGCCCAGCACCGACCCACCCGCCGCGCTCACCCCACGAGCCAACTCCAGGCTCGCGGGGACCCCCGCTACGCAGGTGGTACTGTCGGCGTCTGGGCGTAGCTGTCAGTTGGCGGCGACGGCTTGGGCGGTCTCTGCGATTTCGGGGCGGAGGGTTAGCCAGTCGGTGCGGACCTGGTCCCATTCCTGCACGAGCAGGCCATGCAGCTCGAACAGTTGGCGGATCTTCAGGCGTGGCCAGCCGACGATCTCCTCGAGAATCGGCGCCAGTACGGCTACTGCGCTGGTGCTGAGCAGTGTCCGTTTGGCGATGTGGGCCACGTGCTTGGCCTCCGAGACTGCGATGGTGAATCCGTCGCGCGTGTTGACGTGCAGCATAACGTGGATGTCGGAGCTGCCATCGCCGCAATAGACGATGTGATCCGGCGCGATCTGCAGACTGGTCTGCAATTGATCGAGTACGGCGACTTTGCCGTATCCGGCGGTGGCGCGCTCCAGTCGTTCGACCCGGCCGTTGCTGTCATAGACAAACTGAGTGCCGAAGATGTGCTCCTTGGGAACCAGGCCCTCCAGGGCCGAGTGAACCACCTCAACCGGCGACGCGGAGAGCACGTAAAAGTCGAAATGGCAGCCCTCGATGCTGCCGTCCAGCAGCTCGTAAAGAAGTTTGATGTTCTCCTTCAGACGGATCTGTTTGCCCACTTCGTATAGGTGCTGCTTGCGCACCTTGGAGTTGAATTCAGGATCGTGCAGCAGCAAATAGGCGAGCTCTGCGCCCTGCTGCACCAGGTTCAGCTTCGCCATTCCCTGCGCTTTGCGCTCGAATTCTGCAGTGGGAATGCCCAGCAGTTCGCTGAGCACGTAACCGGAGTCGTTGAATGTAAGCGTTTGATCGAAGTCGCTGGCAAATAAATAACGTTTTAAGGCCTTATCACTCATATCCGATTAGAGTAGCTATGCTGGTTGAAAGACCAATTAAAAATACAAATCGGTTGTATTACAGGCCGTTAACCGCATTGTTTAGAATCACTTGCGGGCGTAACCAAGCGGGTTCGTTTTTCTCCGGACTGACGCGCGGACGTAAGCGGCCGGCCCCAACCCCAAAATGCCGTCCGCGCGGCGGACTCATGGTGACAGGTTTTTGGGAGTGTCCGCCAAGCCGGTAGCTGGTGGCCGCGACCCAGGCATACAGTAAAGAACAAAATTTCCTGGTAAATCGCTGCTCCTGGTCGCATCCAGATCGGGAAGGGCGAGCTAAGTCTCGAGGACAGAACAGGTAAGGACGGAAATTCCCGTAAATCCCTGCACGGTTCCCTGCCGGGGAGTAGAAATCTGCTGGTTTTGGGCAGAAATTGCAGAATTCTTCCTTTGCAGCAAAGAAATTCGCTGCGAAATTCCCTGCTGCAGGGAATCTGCTGGCGCTCTCACCAATTATTCCCACAGTTACTCAGTCCAAAATAGGTAGTCCTATTTTGGAACTGCGCTAGCTGCTGTGCTCGTGCTTGGTTTTACACTTGGCGACGATAGCTTGATGAAGCTTGTCGCGTATGGGTTCCGGAAGGGGATAAACGTCGTTGTCGCGGTAGATTTCGATGGTCTTGCGGGTGGTATTGCAGACTACGAAGCAGTTGTGGCACCACTGGAGATGCTCTTCCAGCTCGGTTCTAAGCTGGACGTCAATGCTGCCGTCCAGGTATTCGTTTAGCTCTTTAAGAAAGTCTTTGCACTTCACTGCGGCTGTGCCCCATCCCTTTTGCTTTTCTTGAAGTAGCGGTTGAGGCGCTCCCGTAATTGGAGCCTCGCCCTCAAGAGCCGCGATTTTACCGCAGGAACGCTCAAATTTAACATTTCTGCAGTCTCTTCTGTGGACATTCCTTCGATGTCCCGCAAAACGAAAACGGTGCGGAAACTTTGGGGTAATCCCTGGATTGTCTTTTGGAGTATGT
>Ga0207139_1048_pt1 | contig 27882 bp, 24 predicted proteins | sample Alteio_BWMinHeat_7_FD_153585 | JGI IMG/M metagenome (GOLD analysis project Ga0207139, IMG submission 153585) | Enriched cells from forest soil in Barre Woods Harvard Forest LTER site, Petersham, Massachusetts, United States -... | ecosystem: Environmental > Terrestrial > Soil > Temperate forest >... | reverse complement strand
TGACCCTGCAGGCCGTGCACTGAACCGCCGTACTGAAATAATACTGGAGCCGAAACTGGACGAGCTGATGCAAATATTGAATGCACCTATTACCACTACTAAAAACTAAATCTTGGTTTACAGGAGATTGTTTATATTTATACAGCATGTAAAAATTGTTTACAATGAAAGTAAAATATAAACATCTCCTGTTCTTTTTAGCAGGGGCAGTATTGGCAACATCTGTTATCCTGTCTTTTTCATTTAAAGAACCTGATAAAGGTGATGCAGGGGCTAGGGGAGATAATCGTCTTCAATACAAATGGTATTCTCCTGAATTGCCAACCAACCTGGATTTTTGTGGAGAAAAAGTACCATTGAACAGGTGGGATGTGCGCGAAAGACTGGATAGGGAATTAAACAGTAATTATTATCAGCATGGTGGCACTTTATATCTCGTGAAATTATCAACAAGATATTTCCCTATACTGGAAAAGATATTCAGAGAGAATGGAATTCCTGATGATTTTAAATATGTGTGTATTGCAGAGAGTGCATTGCAGCAGGCCAGCCAGTCTCCGGTAGGGGCTGCCAGCTATTGGCAGTTTATGAAAGATACCGGCCCAAGGTATGGCTTAGAAATAAATGATGAAGTAGACGAACGGTATAATATTTATAAGTCTACAGATGCAGCTTGCAAATATTTTAAAGATGCCTATACTAAGTTTGGCAGTTGGACAGCAGCTGCAGCTTCTTATAATTGCGGCCAGGGTGGCTATAACAATTTCAGCGACTACCAGGGCACTAAATATTATTATGACCTTGCTTTTCCTGAAGAAACAAATCGGTATGTATTTCGCATATTGGCGTTAAAGTATTTATTGTCTCATGCCAGGAGCTATGGATACATTGTAGAGCCAGCAGAAGAATACAAGCCTATACCATCAAAAAAGATAACTGTTACTAACACTATCTCCGATCTTGCGGCATTTGCCAAAGAAAATGGTAGCAACTACAAAATGCTGAAGCTCTTGAACCCCTGGCTCAGGAACCATTCGCTTACTGTAAAAAATGGTAAGAAATACGAAATAGAGTTGCCTATGTAGTATGGTTTCATTTAAGTAGCTTTATTCAAATTTTTATCTGCATGCGCAAATTAGGCGCTCTATTATCCTTAATACTTACATGTGGAGTAATCTATTTACTCAACCGTCCTATTGCTATTCTACCGGCATTAGGTAAGGTATTAGACCCCGTAAACGGTTGCTGGACCAGCGCAGAACCTGTTAACAAGAATTTTTCTATTTCATTTAAATTTAAAACTTTACAAGCGCCGGTAGATGTGTGGTTTGATGAACGGCTGGTGCCTCATATTCATGCTGCTAACGATCACGACCTGTATTTGGTGCAGGGTTATATTCATGCCTATTTCAGGCTATGGCAAATGGACCTGCAAACAAGAGCAGCAGCAGGCCGTATAAGCGAAGTAGTGGGAGAGAAGGCATTGCAGTACGACCGCGCGCAAAGGCATAAAGGCATGGTATACGCAGCAGAAAATTCGCTGCAGGCCATGGAGCAGAATCCTCATACCAAGCTGATGATGGACGCTTATACCGAAGGAATAAACAGTTATATTGCCAGCCTCTCTTATCATGACTATCCTGTTGAGTATAAACTCATGGATTTTGCACCGGAAAATTGGACCAACCTGAAGTCCGCTTTGCTTTTAAAATATATGGCTGATGATCTGACGGGGAAAACTGATGATATTGCTATGAGTATATTGCGTGGCAAATTAACGCCTGGCAGGTTAGACAGCTTATTTCCAGACAAAATTACCGGCAGTATACCTGTTATTCCCGAAGGTACTTTGTTTGAACCTGCAATATTAAAAATACCACAACCACCTGCATCGGCTGATAGTTTGTTCCCAAAGGTACAGGGTAGCCTTATGGCAGGTATTTCTGGCCATGAATCATCAGGCATAGGTAGTAATAATTGGGCACTTAGTGGAGTGCGTACTAAAACCGGTGCAGCCATACTTTGCAATGATCCGCATTTAGGTCTCAACCTGCCTTCTCTTTGGTACGAAATGCAAATGCAGGCTCCGGGTGTAAACGTATATGGTGTCTCTTTACCCGGCGCGCCTGGCATTATCATTGGTTTTAATGACAGTATATCATGGGGGCTTACTAATAATTACCGTGATGTAAAAGATTATTATTTGCTGAAAACAGATGGCGATAAGACCTACCTGTTTGATGGTAAACAAGTGCCTTTCACTACAAGGATAGAGCGCATAGGTGTGAAGGATAAGGATACTTTTTCAGAAACGATAAGCTATACCATTCATGGCCCTGTGTATAATGAAAAATTCCCGGCAGAAAAAGGAATTACACAACCCCTGGCTATGTGCTGGCTGGCGCATAGAGGTACCAATGAATTACTTTGTATTTACTTGCTTAACCGCGCAAAAAACTATTCTGAATTTACAGAGGCTATACACCATTTTGAGTGTCCCGCACAAAATATGATCTATGCAGATGTGTCGGGTAATATCGCCATATGGGGACAAGGTCAATTCATCAACAAATGGAAAGACGAGGGCAAGTATATAATGGATGGCACTACAAGCAAAACATTATGGGGTGAAAATATTTCTATGCAGGAAAATCCTAACGCGGTAAATCCGTCGCAAGGATATCTTGCATCAGCCAATCAATCGGTTACTGATAGTACCTACCCTTATTGGTATAATGGCAATTTTATAGAGTTCAGGGCATGGCGCATTAATAGTCTGTTAGATTCATTACATGCAGCAACTGTGCAGGACATGTTCAGATTACAGAACGATCTGTATTCTGTTCTGGCCGCTAATGCATTGCCGGTAATGTTGAAATATTTACCAGCCGATAATGATGCGAATGCAACGCAGTGCATTAATGAATTAAAGAATTGGGATTACAGGCTTACTGCTGAAAGCAAGGCCGCGTCCTATTTCCAGGTGTGGTGGTACTACTTGTATTACGAGCTATGGAAAGACGAATGTCATGGTGCCATGTTTCCATTACCGGAGCGAACCATGCAACTGCTCACCAAAGATTCTGTATTTGCAAAGCAGAGCAAAGATGCGATTGCTTACAGCTTTAAGAAATGTGTAGATAGCCTTACAGGGGTGAAAAATAAAGAATGGTATAAAATAAAAAATACAACAGCAAAACACCTGGCTAAGCTGATACCATTCAGTTACCTGGGTCTAAAGATCGGCGGCTGGGGTAATGTGATAAATGCCGCAACCGCTGACCATGGACCGTCCTGGCGCATGGTGGTGCAAATGAGCAAAGAAATAGAAGCCTATGGTGTTTACCCGGGAGGGCAATCCGGCAATCCTGGCAGCCCTTATTATGCTGGTTTTTTAGACAACTGGGTAGAAGGGAAATATTATCGGTTACTGTTTTTTCCTAACCAGCAAAAACAAAATAATGAAAAGGTAAAATATACCTGGACCATTCAACCATAAATATGCGCACATTCATTTCCATATTATTGATCGCCCTGCTTGCATTACTGGCAGAATATTATTTTGTATGGTGGAGCATGGCAATAGTGTGTTTTTTTGTCGCCATCATTTTTAATCTAAAGCCATCAGCCGGCTTTGTTGCAGGATTTTTTGGTATCTCTTTATTATGGCTCACGGTTAGTTTATTAAAAGACATCCCTAATCACCACATACTTGCACAAAAAATGGCAGGCTTGTTTTTCTTACCCAATTATCTTTTGTTCATTATCGTAACGATGATAATAGGTGGATTAGTAGGTGGCCTGGCAGGCTGGAGCGGCAGCCTGGTGAAAAAGATGTTTAAATAGATTTTCAGGTTTATCTTTACCGCTTATATTATTCAAATTGATGAATCAGGCATCCATACGCATACAAAAATATATAGCCTTTGTAGCCGTCGTATTATTCCTGTTTAAATTATTAGCCTGGTACCTGACGCATTCTGTAGCGATCCTTACCGATGCTTTAGAAAGCACAGTAAATGTGATTGCCGGTTTCATTGGTTTATACAGCATTATACTGGCATCAAAACCCCGTGATAGCAACCATCCATACGGGCACGGTAAAGCACAATTTCTTTCATCTGCTGTAGAGGGTGCACTTATCTTTATTGCCGGACTCTTTATTATATACGAAGCCATAGCGCAGTTTGTTGAGGCGAAGCAGTTACATAAATTAGATACAGGTATATGGCTGGTGCTGGGAACAGGTATATTGAATTTTATTTTTGGCAGCTATGCGGTGCGCAATGGTAAGAAGAATCGCTCTATTATTGTTGAGTCTGCTGGTAAGCATTTGCTCTCTGATGGTTATTCTACCATTGGTATTGCAATAGGATTGACAGTTGTGTTTTTCACCGGCATTCAATGGCTGGATAGTGTGATCGCTTTAATATTTGCTGCCATTATAATTGTTACAGGCTATAAAGTGCTCCGACGCTCCATCGCTGGTATTATGGATGAAGCAGATGAAGACCTCCTGAAAGAGGTAGTTGCTTTATTACAGCAAAAACGCAAACCTGATTGGATAGACTTGCACAACCTGCGCGTGATACAGTATGGCGAAGTACTACATATAGATATGCATATGACATTGCCCTGGTATTATAGGGTAGTAGATGCCGAGAAAGAGATACACGGGCTGGAAGACATGGTGCGCGAGCATTTTGGTAGCAAAGTAGAGTTATTCATACATATAGATGCCTGCATGCCTTATTCATGCAAGCTCTGTGCAAAACCTGATTGCCCTGTACGCAAAGAAACATACAAACAACAGGTAGAATGGAACCTGGAAAATGTATGGGCAGACGAAAAGCATGGCAAGCCTGGCTTTGTGTTATAACAGTTGGTTATCTGTATTATTCTCAAACCCTTCATCTATCAGCCAATTACCACTATCTGCTGCGGCTGTAGCTAATTCATCGCAACGATTATTCATGGGGTTGTTAGCATGTCCTTTTACCCAAACAAATTTGACACGATGCTTTTTATGGTAGGTGAGATATAATTTCCACAGGTCTACATTCTTCTTGTCTTTAAAATTGGTCTTTACCCAATTATTCAGCCATCCTTTTTCAATAGCATTCACAACATAAGATGAATCGCTATATATAGTAATATTCAAATTATCACGTTTCAGGTCTTTAAGTGCGGCTATTACAGCCATCAGCTCCATCCGGTTGTTGGTAGTGCGTCTATAGCCCTGCGATAACTCCTTCCTTGCCGTGCCCCATTGCAGTATAGCTCCATAGCCACCCGGCCCGGGGTTACCTCTTGCTGCTCCGTCTGTATATACGATCAGATCCAAATTAATATAGTTTTATACAAAGGCCACTTCAGCAAAAACTATTTCCTGTTTCCTGCCTTATAAGCGCTTAAGTGTATCTTTGCGCCCAAAAATAGGCACTTGGGTTCCAAAATAAAAGTTGCAGCTGTAAGTTATTTAAATACTAAACCCCTATTATACGGTATTGAGAAAAGCCCATTGATGAATGAAATGGAGCTGATCGTAGATTACCCATCTAATCTTGCTAAAAGCCTGCAAGAGGGCAGCATAGACATGGCGCTCTTGCCTGTGGCAGCTATTCCTCATATTAAGGGTGCACATATCGTAAGTGATTATGGCATAGCATCAGATGGCAACGTGGCATCAGTAGCATTATTCAGCCAGGTACCAATGGATGAGATAAAGACGGTCTACCTCGATTATCAATCTCGTACCTCCGTTAGACTGGCTCAATTACTACTTGAAAAACATTGGAATAAACAAGTGGTATTTAAACCGGCAACTGAACATTATATAGAATATATAAACGGCGCAAATGCAGGTGTTATAATAGGAGACAGGGCATTAAAGCAACTCAATAATTACGAATATATTTACGATCTCGCTACTGGCTGGAAACAATATACCGGTCTTGATTTTGTATTTGCTGCATGGGTAACCAATAAAGAATTTTCAGCTGATTTCTTAAAAGAATTCAATAACGCAAATGCAGAAGGGCTACAGCATATAGAGGAGATAGTAGCGGCAAACTCTTTTCCATATTACGATCTGCACACTTATTATACCGAAAATATAAAGTATTATTTAGATAGTGAAAAGCTAAAAGGGATGGATCAGTTTTTAACAATGATAAAAGAATAACTTTGCATATTATATGTCAGCAGGAATAACATTAGTAGAATGCCCACGCGATGCTATGCAAGGCTGGGAGCATTTTATACCCACAACTGAAAAAGTAAGATACCTGAATGCCTTACTTAAAGTGGGTTTTGATGTGCTTGATTTCGGTTCTTTTGTATCAGCAAAAGCAATACCGCAATTAATTGATACCAAAGAAGTTATCCCGCAATTAGATATTAGCAATACTAAAACAAAACTATTGGCAATTATAGCCAATACTCGCGGAGCAGAAGATGCCGTCCAATACAATGAGATAAATTATTTAGGATTCCCATTCTCTATTTCAGAGACTTTTCAGCTTCGTAATACTAATAAGACCATTGCCCAATCTTTAACACAAGTAGAAGAGATCCAAAATCTCTGTGTGCAGCATAATAAAGAGCTCGTTATCTATATATCTATGGGTTTTGGTAATCCTTATGGCGATCCCTATACTGCTGAAGTGGCTATCAACTGGGTGGGTAAACTGGCATCGCTTGGAATAAAGACCATCGCAATGGCAGATACAGTAGGTATTGCAAAGCCTGAGACCATTGAGTATATATATAAGAGCCTGGTGCCGGAGTTTAAAGACATTCATATAGGCGCTCATTTTCATTCTACAGCCGATAAATGGGAAGAAAAGATACAAGCAGCCTATAACAATGGCTGCCTTCGTTTTGATAGTGCCATAAAAGGAATAGGAGGCTGCCCTATGGCAGAAGATGAGCTGGTGGGTAATATTGCTACAGAAAACATAATAGACTGGTGCGATGCCAACAATATCCCATTACAGATAGATAGACATGCATTTGCCACAGCATGGCAAATTGCGGGCGAGATTTTTATTTAATACTTTTACATAGTTAATTCTTAAATGCCCCTTTAGGGGTGCCCGCAAGGGCACGAACAAAGTTCTGGTTTATGTCAATACACAAAGAAGAAATAAAGAAGGTTACCACGCACACCTTACAGGGTATGAAGCTACGTGGAGAGAAAATAAGCATGTTAACTGCTTACGATTTCTCTATGGCACGCATTTTCGATGATGCGGGTATTGATGTGCTGCTGGTAGGTGATTCTGCATCTAATGTAATGGCCGGGCATGAAACAACCTTGCCCATCACCCTTGACCAGATGATATACCACGCCCAAAGTGTAGTAAGAGCTGTAGATAGATGTCTTGTAGTAGTAGACCTGCCCTTTGGTAGTTACCAGGGCAATACTAAAGAAGCATTGAATACTTCTATCCGTGTGATGAAAGAAGCCGGCGCCCATGCTATAAAGCTGGAAGGTGGCGAAGAGGTATGTGACTCCATCAGGCGTGTAATAAGTGCAGGTGTGCCTGTAATGGGGCACCTTGGTCTAACGCCTCAGTCTATTTATAAATTCGGTACTTATGCAGTACGTGCTAAAGAAGATGTAGAAGCGGAGGCACTTGTATACAACGCACATAAACTGGAGGAAGCAGGTTGCTTCGCAATAGTATTAGAGAAGATACCTGCGGCATTAGGTAAAAGAGTGGCAACTGAGCTGAAAATACCTATAATAGGTATAGGTGCAGGTGGCGATGTAGACGGGCAGGTATTGGTAATGCACGATATGCTGGGCATAACAAAAGATTTTTCACCGCGTTTTCTCAGACGCTACTTAAATCTCTATGATGAGATCAAAGGTGCTACAGAGCATTATATAAAAGATGTGAAAAGCAAAGATTTCCCTAACGAGAATGAACAATACTAGGCAATGGTGAATGAAGCAGAGTGGAAAAAATTACATACAGAATTACAGGATAAACGTGTTGTATTAGTAGCTGTTTCCAAAACCAAGCCTGTTGCAGATGTTCTCGAGGTATACAGTTTAGGGCAACGTGATTTTGGAGAGAATTATGTACAGGAACTGGTTGAAAAACAACCACAATTACCAACAGACATTCGCTGGCATTATATAGGGCATCTGCAATCTAATAAGGTAAAATATATTGCTTCTTTCGTTCATCTCATTCATGCGGTTGATAGTTTTAAATTATTACAAGAAATAAACAAGCAGGCAGCAAAGAACGATCGTGTTATTGATGTGCTGCTGCAAATACATGTAGCTGAAGAGGAAACAAAGTTTGGCTTGGACGAAAAAGAAATAATAGAGTTGCTTGAATATTACGAAGCTCAAAAAGAACAATTAGCCAATGTGAGGATATGCGGTATCATGGGTATGGCCACAAATACCGATGATGTAAATAAGATACAGGCTGATTTCAAAAGAATATTTGCAGTCTATAAGAACATTGCGCAGTCCTATTTTATTGGTAAAGGCTACTTTTCAACTTGCTCAATGGGTATGAGTGGCGATTACGAGCTGGCGGTGGAAGAGGGTAGCACTATGGTGCGTATTGGCAGCCTCATTTTTGGCAACAGGCAATAAAACTAAGTTCTTGTTTTCCTTTCCAGCCATTTATAGCCTATTGCAGTAACAACACACAAAGCCCCAATAAACCACCAAAGCGTATTATAGCCATAATGCTCAGCTACCTGTGAACCAGTGCCTGGTCCTAATATCTGCGCACTCGACCATGCTATGGTATACAAGGCAGCATACTGTCCTGTATGCGTGTGCGTTGCCCTGCCAGACCAGAATGTATTCATAAAAGGCATAGAGAATATTTCTCCGATCGTTACCACCAGCATAGAACTAATAGCCAACCAGAACTCACCCGGAAAAACATTGAGTATTACAAACGATGCGCCTACAAACAAAGTACCTATAGCCGCATAGTATAAAGGATTCCTCCTGCCTTCCAGTTTGTATATCAGCACCATCTCAAATATGGCTATCAAAGCTCCATTCACAGCCATGATAATACCTATCTGTACTTCTGACAGATGCAGTTTTTCCCTGAAGAATACAGGTATTGTAGTAAATAACTGGAAGAAAGAATAGGCATATAAAATAGTAAGAACAATGAAGGCGATGTACGCCTTGTCTTTATAAGCGGCATACTTTTCCTTTCTCGGTTTTGCTTCATGTCTCGAAGGTGTAGCATCGTTTCTTGCCGGTGAGAGTACAATTCTTAAAAGGATAGCGGCACACAGATTGGTAATACCATCTATCCAGAACAGCAAATGATAATTTCTTGCGGCAATAAAACCGCCGATAGTACCTCCTACAGCCCAGCCAAGGTTTATGGCCAGCCTGTTCAATGAATAGGAACGTGTGCGGCTCAAACCTTCGCTATAATGCCTGATAGCAGTAGCATTAGCTGGGCGAAAAGCCTCGTTCATCATACTTAAAATAAAAGTACAAACACATATAGCCGTATAGCTTTGCATTTGCCCGAGAATGATGAACATGATACCCCCGCATATAAGTGCTGATATCTGTACATAGTAAAACCCGATCTTATCGGTAAGTCTGCCCCCTATCAACGCGCCGCAAATAGCTCCCGCACCAAACACAGACATGACAAGGCCTGCTGCACCAATTGTATAATGCCTGCTTTGTGTAAGGTATAAGGTCATAAAGGGCACTACCATCGTACCACTCCTGTTAATAAGCATTACTAACGAAAGCCACCATGCAGCGGGGGATAGGCCGCTATAAGCGTTTTTGTATGTTGCAGCAATTTTGTTCACAGGTAAGTAAAAATACAATCCTTTTCGGGGAGATGAATCTTTGTTGGGAACCAAATTAATTTTTAAAAATAGTTACTTATAGTCTTCCAGAACTATTTGGTCCTTGCAGAAATAATATTCGCGCACATCGTTCGATGCTACGATCACCATACGGTTCTTACCATATTGGTCTATCCATTCCCGGTATTGTTCCACACCTTGTTGGTCCAGGTTAGTGCAAGGCTCATCTAATAACAATACAGGTGTGTCTGAGAAAATAGCCTGTGCCAGTTTCACACGTTGTTTCATACCCGATGAATAATCGCCAATGAGCTTATGGCTGGCTGATTGCAGGCCGGTAATTTCGATTATGCTATCTATAGTTAAACCCTGCAACGGTCTTTTGAAAGAGAAATGAAAATCAAAAAACTCGCGTAGTGTCAGTTCTTCTACTATTTCTTGCCCGGGTGCGCAAAAACTAATGAAAGGAAATAAAGCATTTGGTTCTATCTGCTTATCATTTACTGAATGTAATATTTTGCCGACAGACGGAGCCTGCATACCCGCTATAATACGTAGCAGGGTAGACTTGCCGCTACCATTAGGTCCTAACAAGGCACAGGTACTATGCTCGGAAAAGGAATAGTTTATGTCTTTAAATATCCAGTGCCGCTGAAAACGTTTGCTTATATGCTCAAGGAATATCTTCATTATGACGGCGTATATAACCTTTCATAATGCCACGGCCTGTTTCACGTACAAATGAAATGATCTCATCGCGTTCGTCCGATACAGGTATCTCTGTTTCAATGATGCTCAGTGCTTTTGATACATTATAGCCACGTACAAAAAGTATACGGTACACATCCAGTATATGATTGATCTGGTCAATAGTATAGCCTCTTCGTTTTAAACCTACAGAGTTCACACCTACATAAGACAATGGCTCACGCGCGGCCTTAACGTATGGAGGCACGTCTTTTCTTACCAACGAACCACCGGTAACAAATGCATGGGAGCCAATGCGTACAAATTGCTGTACTGCAGTTAAGCCTGCAAGCACCACATTGTCGCCAACTGTTATATGCCCGGCAAGGGTGGTGTTATTAGAGAAGATGCAATAATTACCTATCTCGCAGTCATGGGCTATATGCGTATACGCCATGATCAGGCAATTGTTACCGATCTTGGTTTTGTTCCGGTCAGTTGTTCCCCTGTTTATGGTTACGCATTCGCGAATGGTGGTATTATCACCAATTATTGTCAAGGTATCTTCACCTTTAAATTTCAGGTCCTGTGGAATAGCTGATATAACAGAACTTGGAAATATTCTGCAATTCTTGCCAATGCGTGCACCTTCCATTATCGTTACATTCGATGCTATCCAGGTGCCCTCACCTATTTCCACATTTTTATGGATGGTTGTAAAGGGGTCAATTTTTACATTCGGCGCTATTTTCGCGTCAGGATGTATATACGTAAGGGGATGGATCATTTTTTATCTTTTCGTATTAATTGTGCAACCAGCTCTGCTTCTACTACCAGTTTGTTCCCTACGTAAGCTGTGCCGCGCATTTCGCAAATGCCCCGGCGAATGGGATTTAAAAGATCAAGTTTTAATATCAGGGTATCTCCCGGTACTACTTTTTGTTTAAAACGTGCCTTGTCTATTTTAATGAAATAGGTATCATAATTATCAGGGTCTGTAAGATTGTTCATTGCCAATATACCACCGGCTTGTGCTAATGCTTCTATTTGTAATACACCCGGCATTACCGGGTTGCCCGGGAAATGGCCCTGGAAGAAATGCTCATTGAATGTGACATTTTTTATACCTACTACGTGATTATCGCTTAATTCAATGATCTTATCTATCAGCAGAAAAGGGTATTTATGCGGCAGTACTGTTTCTATCTTATTAATATCATAGATAGCCTCTTGGTTAGGGTCATAATGAGGTATATCTGACAAATGCCTGTTCCGTTTAATGAACTGTTTGATCTTACGTGCAAACTCCACATTCGACGCATGGCCCGGACGGCTCGCAATAATATGCGCTTTTATAGAATGTCCTACCAACGCCAGGTCGCCAACTACATCTAATAATTTATGACGAGCAGGTTCGTTAGGGAAATGTAACTGTATATTATTTAATATACCTTCTTGTTTTACTTCTATTTTTGGCTTATTGAATACTTTAGCTAATCTCTCTAATTCATTCTGACTCACTATTTTATCTACAACTACAATAGCGTTACTCACATCGCCGCCTTTTATCAGGTTATTGTCCAGCAAATATTCTAATTCATGCAAAAAACAGAAAGTTCGGCAAGGGCCTATTTCATTTCTGAATTCCATTATGTGTTTTAAAGTAGCATGTTGCGTCCCTAATACAGGAGAGTTAAAATCTATAAGTGTTGTTACCTGGTATTCGTTTGATGGTACCGCAAGCATATCCACATTCTTCACCGGGTCGTAGTAATGTATATTACTATCTATGCTATATACGATCCTTTTTGCTTCCTGTTCCAGTATACCCGCACTTTCTATTGCATCGATAAATTGCTTTGAACTGCCATCCAATATAGGCACTTCCGGTCCGTCCAGTTCTATCAGCACATTGTCTATACCCATACCTACCAGGGCGGCGAGTGTATGCTCAATAGTGCTTACTCTGGCCCCATTATGGTCTATCGTAGTACCCCTCGATGTATCTATTACATAATCTACATCTGCTTTTACCACAGGCTTTTCAGGCAGGTCAATGCGTTGAAAACGAATACCAAAACCAGGGTTAGCCGGTTTCATGGTCATAGTTACATGTGCGCCGGTATGTAATCCTACGCCATTTAGGGTAACAGAGCCTTTTAATGTCTGTTGATTTTGAGATGACGGCATCTGTATGCCATTTTCAAAGACTTTACTTTTAGAGTCTGAACTCAATAATGTGTCTATATTCACTTCTTTATAACTAAGTTTTGATGCGTCAGTAACGATGTTAATTCCTGCACTGTTTCTTCCAGCTGCTGTATGCGTTGCTGCAATTCAGGCAAATTTCTGAAAATTGCCTGACTTTTTAATGAACTTTTATAATCAAATGCAGGACTTCCGTTTAAAGTGATGTTTTCAGTGGCTATGGACTTGGTCAAACCACTCTGTGCATTGATACGGGTACCATCTGCAATGTGTATATGACCTACTATACCAACCTGTCCACCAATAACGCAATTTTTACCTAGTTTACTACTTCCTGCCACACCCGATTGCGCTGCAATAATAGTATTCTCACCTATTTCTACATTATGAGCTATCTGTATCAGGTTGTCCAGTTTCACACCTTTCCTAATGATCGTAGAACCCATTGTAGCCCTGTCTATAGCTGTGTTAGAGCCAATTTCCACATCATCTTCTATTATTACATTACCTATCTGTGGTATCTTTTTATAGTGTCCGTCTTCCTGTGGTGCAAACCCAAATCCATCTCCCCCTATCACGGTGCCTGAATGAACTATGACCCTGCTACCTAAAGAGCAGCCATCATATATTTTTACTCCTGCATATATTTTTGAGTCTTCATTTATTACCACATTATCGCCTATATAACAGCCGGGCATTATTCTCACATTATCACCTATCAGTACATTATCGCCTATATAACTAAAGGCGCCAATGTATACATTCTTGCCTATAGAGGCAGTTTTAGATACATGCGAAAGTTGCTCAATTCCATTCTTGCCCCTGCGGGAAATGATCTCGTTATATTTTTCTAATAAAAAGGCAAAACCACTATATGCGTCTTTAACCCTTATTAGGGTTGGGCTGATCTCTTTTGTCAGTTCTAAATTATCATTTATAATGATGATAGACGCATGGGTGCTATAGAGGTATTCTTCATATTTAGGATTGGCAATAAAGCTCAGTGACTCTTCATCTGCTTCTTCTATTTTAGCAACACGGCTCACTTTGGCATCCGGATTGCCTTCTATCTTTCCCTTTATCAGGGTGGCTATTTGTAAGGCGGTAAACTGCATAAACACTACAAATTACGACTTCTATTTAAGCTTTCTATTAAAAGGTTCTATACCCTAATAGATTTTACTTTTATTTTACTGTTGTATGTAACAAATATAATTTTTATGTATTGGCAGCGCTAACGCCTGGTTTATAAGCGAATTATCTATTTCCGAGATATCTTTTGCACTGCCATCCTTCATTGCTATTGCTATTCTTTCGTCATTGGAATTATATGTGCTATTTGAGGTAGTACCTTCAAATATGAAATAATGTAAATTCGTATCGTCAATTCCAACCTGTTTTTTTATTATTTCTCTTTTCTCCTCCAAAATGCTTGCCAAAGATTGAGAACTGAGCATTACTTTATATAATTTTCTTAAAACCATCATTTTGCATAGCATAGATAATACTTTATCATTATGTGCCTGCCATACTTTAATACATGTGAACACATCATTGTCATCTAACTGACAAAACTTGTTAAGATGTTCCGGCTCTTTTTCAAAATCTGCCGTTGTTAATTCATCTTTTCTATATAAAAAATAATGCAGGGCTGGAGTAGTGAATAATTCCACATGATCTATTGCCAACTCTCTTGCACGTCTGAAAATATTAATAAGTAATTGCTCTGCTCCTAAAACAGTTTTGTGCAGGTACACTTGCCAATACATAAGCCTTCGGGCAATAATAAATTTCTCTACCGAATGCACGCCTTTTTCTTCCACCATCAGCTCATTATTCCGCACCGTAAGCATTTGCAGTATACGGTCATAACCGATCACCCCTTCTGATACACCGGTATAAAAACTATCCCTGTTCAGGTAGTCCATGCGGTCTACATCCAACTGGCTGGATACTAATTGATGCAAATATTTTTTCTGAAATGAAGAATCAAATACCTGTATAGCCATATCCAGCATCCCGCCTGTCTCTTTATTTAGGCGCTGCATGATGATGTGAGAAATGGTTTCATGCGAAGTATTATGCGCAATAATATTTTCAAGCGAGTGAGAGAAGGGTGCATGGCCTATATCGTGCAGCAGTATAGCGATACGTGCCGCTAAACATTCTTCTTTACTCAGGTTGATGTCTTTTGCTTTTAATTCATCCAGTGCTTTACCCATAAGGTGACAGGCGCCTAAAGAATGATGAAATCGGCTATGCATAGCCCCGGGGTATACCAGGTAAGCAAGCCCCATTTGTTTAATATTGCGCAAGCGCTGAAACCAGGGATGACTTATTATCTTCATCAGTTCCGGCTCCGGGAATCTCAAAAAACCGTAAACCGGGTCATTAATGATCTTTACTTTATTCATTATCTCTTTTTAAGGCTGCTCCCAATCATTTGACGGCGGGGGCCCTGGTTCTTCTTCATCCGGATTGCCTGTTGAAGGTATACCACCTGTAGATGGAACCTCAGTTGATTCACAATTGCTAAAACCGTCAGGCATTTTAAACTTTGCATCAGTTTTTATATTCAATGTCCTGTCGGCATTAACACGCCTCATAAAATAAGCCCAAATTGGTAAAGCAGCAGCAGACCCCTGGCCTAAAGCCTGGCTTCCAAATCGGAAAGTTCTGTCATCGCAGCCCACCCATGCACCTGCTATAAGCTGTGGCGTATAGCCAATAAACCAGGCATCTGCCTGCCTGTTGGTAGTACCGGTTTTACCTGCAATATCCCCTTTTATATTATACCGGGTACGCATACGCACACCGGTACCGTGGTCTATAACGCCCTGCATCAGCAATACCATTTTGTATGCAGTAGTGGGATTAATGATCTCTTTTTGTTGTGGTGTAAAAGTTTTCAACAACATACCATTCTTGTCCTCAATTTTGGTAATGAAAAACGGGTCAGTATGTATACCCCCACTTGGGAACATACTATAAGCACCCAGCATTTCGTATAAAGATATATCCGCAACACCCAACGCTGCGGCAGGCACTTTATCAATATTGCTCGTAATACCGCATTTATGTACAAAGTCTACAAATGCATTTATCCCCACCTGTTTTTCAAGATACAAGGCCGCATTGTTAAGCGACAAGGCTATGGCTGTTTGCATGGTTACATCTCCCTTCTTCGAACCTCCTGCATCATAGGGGTGCTTCATATACTCGGGAAAATCCTGCGGCGCTGTAGATAAGATACCACAAGGTGAAAAACCATTATCTACAGCCAGGCAATACAGCATTGGTTTAATAGTAGAGCCTACCTGCCTTTTGGTATTAATATTTACGTGATCAAATTGAAAAAAGGTATGGTCTATACCGCCTACCCATGCTTTTACTTCGCCTGTGAATGGGTCCATTACTAAGAAGCCCGCTTGTAAGAACAGCTTCATGTATTTAATGGAATCTATCGGGCTCATTACTGTATCCTTATACTTACTCCTGTTCCATCCAAACACGCGCATTTTTATAGGCTTGGCAAATTCTTTCATAATATCTGCCTCGCTCATATCCTCATCCTTCAGCATCTGGTAGCGATCGCTCTGCTTAATGCCTTGCATTAATATATCCTGGTGCTTTTGCCACACACTGCCATCTCTATAACTGCCCTGGCTAATGAATTCTTTCTGCAACTCCGCCATATGTTCATCCACAGCTTCTTCTGCGTAGTGTTGCATGCGTATGTCTATCGTTGTATATATCTTAAGCCCGTCTTTATAAATATCATAATTACTGCCATCAGGTTTTTTCAGGTCTTTGCAAATATCTTTCACTTGCAATTCCAACACCTGTCTGAAGTAGGGTGCCATGCCCTCATGATAATCCAGTTTACGATAATCCAGTTTAATAGGAAGTTTTGTAAGTATTGCTACCGAATCATTCGATAAATAGTCATACTTATTCATCTGCTCTATTACCGTATTGCGTCTTTCAGTAGCAAGCCTGGGATTGCGTCTTGGATTATACAATGTATTGCCTTTCAGCATACCTATCAGCACGGCAGCTTCATCTACAGTTACTTTATCAGGCGTTTTATTAAAGAAGGTAAGAGATGCATTCCGGATACCATATACATTGTCACTAAATGGTACTGTATTTAAATATAATGTTATGATCTCGTCTTTGGTCAGGTTGCGTTCCAGCTTCACCGCCATTACCCACTCTTTCAATTTTATAAAAGGTATAGTAAAGACATTCTCATTCTTGCGCGGAAAAAGATTTTTTGCTAATTGCTGGGTAATAGTAGAAGACCCCCTTTTTTTGTGTAAAGCAAGATAGATGGGTATGGCCAGCGTGCCATATGCGTCAATGCCCGAATGTTCATAAAATCTTGCATCTTCTGTAGCCAGCAAAGCATTATAAATATTATCAGATATCTCCGAATGCTTACATGTGCTTCGGTCCTGAACATAATACCTTCCTACCATAGTGCCGTCTGCGGCTAATACCTCAGACGAAATTGCACTACTCGGATTCTCCAGCTCTGCCATAGAGGGCATATACCCCAGCATACCGAAATTCACCATTGCTATCAGCAGCACAAACAAGCCTATCAGCAAATAGAAAGTATACCAAAGTATACGTACACTTCTTTTTCGCTTTCTATCTTTTGGCCCTGTTATGTTTGCTTCGTTTTTCAAGATATTATTTTTAATAATTTCTTAATTACCTGACTTCTCAATAGTATCCCCAAATTACCAAATTGTCTCCCGAACCTTCGGGATTGTCGAATTGTCGAATTGTCGAATTTGGGTTCCCAAAACTACACATCTTTTTCATCATCGGGTATTACAAAATAGTTGATACTTCTTAAAGGATTCAGGAAGTTAAAGAACCGTTTTTTAAATGATACTTTTTGTTGTAGGGTAGCTATAAATCCATTTAAGAAATTATTTACTGTTTGCTGTTCGGCAGGTGTCAATGGCTGCTTGGCATACTTCTGTTTCAGGTATACATTCATAAACGCGGTAAAGGATGTGCCAAATTGCGGGTCTACAATTTTATTGGCATATTGCATAGGTGTATTAGTGCCTCTGTATATACCGATCTGGTTGAGATAAAAGCTGGCTGTTCTGTAAACCCAATAGGCTTTTTTGTCATTGGCATTCGCATTTTTTTGCCGTAACCTATAATAAGCCAAAATGAATACAGGTAACAGGAAGAACAATAATAATGCAAGGCCCGTAATGCCTACACTTGTCCAAAACATTTTTTTCCAGTCTGTAGGTTTTTCTTTCTTGGCTACTGGTGGTGTGTCTTCTCTCTTTATTTTGTCTTTGCGTTTTAGGTACACTTCATCTATTGGCGCAGGGTTAGGGAAACGCTTAATGATGGCTTCTCCTTTTTCATTATCGCTTGCTTCCAGTTTCTTCATAGCATCCGCATAAGATACGGCTGTGGCAGAGTCGCCTATATGTACATTGCTGATGGGCACCTCGTTACTGTCTATTCTTATGGCAGCTATTTTCAGGTCCATGTCAATTATTACGGGCTGGCCCAGTTGGTATTCCTTATCATGAAATACCATTTGCTGCACCTTCAGCTTCATTCTTTTTTTAGCGGTGTCTATATCTTCTACCACGCCATCTGTTGCCAGCCATGCCTTAGGAGGTTGTGTAGGAGGTGTGCCATCCGGTTTGGGTGTATCGCGGTTCTCATCATCATTACCCACAGTGGTATCAAAATCCATCCACCCATATCCCGGGAAATAAACCTGCACCCATGCATGTGCCTGGTTAGCATAATACCAATACCAGCCTTTATTCTTATCACTACGGTTCTCAGTAAGAAAGCCAACTGCTATGCGCGAAGGGATACCCAGCGAGCGTAGCATGAAGAGTGTTGCGCCTGCATAATAAGCACAATAACCCTTATGGCTTTCAAACATAAAATATTGCAGCTTTGATGCGCTTGGTATATCAGGCACACCGGGATTATCTGTATAGCTATATACATTCTTGCCATTCTCATCTTTCGACCAGAAATAATCCCTTATGGCTAATACCTTATCTACCGTAGTAGTTGCTTTACCTGCTACTGAATGTGCTAAGTCTGATATGCGTTTAAATTTAGGATCAGCAGGCATGAATGTATAATAGCTCATGAACTGCTGATCCATCTTAGAATAATCAGCCGACTTGCGCAATGTATCAAATCTTTGTTGCTGGAATCGGTTCAGTGCGGTAAGATTCTCTAATATCTGCCCGTGATATTTTTTAGGATCAGGTTTTGGTACATTGTATACAAAGTAGGCGCTATTGAGTGTAGAGGAATAGCTCTTGGCCCTGAATGCTGATTTAAATTCTTTCCTGAAATCTTTTTCTATTGTTATAGGTTGTACAAAATAACCTACGTTAGGTGCCAGGTAAGTGTTAGATGACAGCTCCTTACAATACACTTCTATATCCACTGTTTTGCGCAGCTTATTCGACAAACTGTTTTTTATAACAGAAGAGTCTGTTTTGGTAGTGAACAACGGTATCTTACCCGGGTTGGGTTCAAACAGATCATTAGAGGGTATCAGCGAGTCGCGTTCAAATGTTTCTGTACTGGTATCAAATTTTGTGTAGTAAAATGCGGTAAGGTAGAGTGGATTAGGAATATCTGTGCCGGGAATAAAATTGTCAATATGTGCACAGAATAATAACTGGTCATTACGGCTCAGGCTGGAACTAAGCTTGGTATACTTTTTCAGATCAAAGCCATCATCGTTCTTATCCTTTTTCAGCATGCTGTTATCACCTCCTTTGCCACCACCGCCATAGTTGGCTACTACTTCTTTTATCTCCTTGCGCATACTATAAATTACAGCGCCTAATAGCAGGCAGGCCAGCAGGCCAAAGAACGCAAGCCTGCGTGTGAGGAACCACCAGAATTTCTGCGATTTGTCTTTATAGCTATATATCTGCTCTGCGGTAAAAATGATATATACAGAGTAGAGCAGGGCAGGGGCAAAAGCCCTTAATAAATTATATACACTATCGGTGTTTGCCTTCGCTATCAGTAGTATACAGGCAGTGAGCAGGCCAGCAGCAATAAATACCGAGCAGTAGCGCAGCCGCACAAAACCCCATCCTATGAGCCAACCTATGCTGAATAATATAGCAAATACCAAAAACTGTATAGATATAAAGAAAGAGTCAAACTCGCCTATGGCATATTTATCCAGTCCTTTGTATATAAGATACAGGCTTACGATCAGTGCAATAAAACTGGGCAGGAACCTGAACCTGAAAGCATAGAACACAGCGGCTATGCCCATGCCTGCAGCCAGGTATATCGTTTGTTGAAAAGCACGGTTGCCAAGAATGGAATAATATTCATTCACATTCAGCAACAAAAAATAGCCAACAAAGGCTGTGGGTAATATTAAAAATATAAGCTTGGCAAGCAGTTCGTTTACCGGTGTGGCGCGTTGTATGTTCATATGATGCGAAGCATAAATTTAGTCGAATTTTTATATGCAAATAGTTAAAAATCGATTATAAAATGATACCGTACCTATATAAACTTTTTAACTTTTGAATTTTGACTTTTGAACTAATATTTCATCATACCAGGAAGTAAAACGAATATGATTTTTTGGCTTTTGACTTTTGACTTTTGACTTTTAACTATATTGAGCCGTTTTTTAAAAATATTTAAATGATTCAGACTCCAGAAAGTCCGGTAAAGCTCGAGCATGAGCAAGCCGGCATTAACGAAAACACAAAGAAAATGTTACAGCAAGTTAAAACAGTTACAGTGATCGGTTCAGGCACAATGGGCAATGGTATTTGTCATGTGTTCGCGCAAAGCGGTTTTAAAGTTCACATGATGGACATTAACCAGGCCGCTATGGACAAAGCAATTGTTACAATTGGCAAGAACATGGACCGCCAGGTAACAAAAGGCACATTGACTGAAGCTACCAAGGCTGAAGCACTGGCACACATTGCTACTTACACCAGTTTGGAAGAGGCAGTAAAAGATGCTGACCTGGTAGTAGAAGCAGCTACAGAGAACATAGACCTGAAGATCAAGATCTTCACGGATTTGGATGCGCTTTGCCCTGAGCGTACTATCTTGGCTACCAACACTTCTTCTATTTCTATTACACGCATCGCTTCTCATACCAAGCGCCCGGGTAAAGTAATAGGTATGCATTTTATGAACCCTGTGCCGGTAATGAAACTGGTAGAGATCATAAACGGCTATGCTACAGATACTGCTGTAACACAATTGGTTTACGACCTGACGGGCTACCTCGGTAAAGTACCTTGTGTAGTAAATGACTATCCCGGTTTTATTTCTAACCGTATCCTCATGCCGCTTATCAACGAAGCCATTCTTGCATTGCAGGAAGGCGTAGCCGGTGTGGAAGAAATAGATACGATTATGAAGCTGGGCATGGCACACCCAATGGGTCCATTGCAACTGGCAGACTTTATTGGTCTGGACACTTGCTATTCTATCATGAATGTATTGCACATGGGCTTCGGCAACCAGAAATATGCGCCTGCTACTTTGTTGGCAAATATGGTCCAGGCTGGTTTCTACGGTGTTAAATCCGGCGAAGGTTTTTATGTACATACACCCGGCAGCAAAGACCTCATCGTGTCTAAACGTTTCCAGAACAAACAGTGGAAATTATAATTATGCAATTTATACTCGCTCACCCTCCCCTTCGGGGAGGGCAGGGCGGGGCTTTACACGTCAGGAATATCTAATAGTAGAAACTAATTAGTATAAGTAGAAAGCTGCTCTTTAGGGCAGCTTTTTTCAATTCCAAAGTCCCATTGGGACGACCTGTTTATAGACAACATAGACAAATGAGCCTAACTCCGTAGGAGTGACCTGTATTTAATAACATTAGCATAATCGCGTGTCCCCCTTTGGAGGGGGCAGGGGGAGGAAGTCAAACAGAACCTTTTCAATTGATAAACGCTACTCTTTGGGTAGCTTTTATTTTTAACCCCATCGGGGTGCCCTGTTTATAGAAAATCATCTATCAACGCTTAACTCCGTAGGAGTGACATGAATTAAAACTGCTTCTCTACATACTCTTTCATCCCCTTTAAAACATAATCCCAATTCTGTTTTGCTTTTTCTATGCCTTCTTCTGTGTCTATATTATCCTGGCTTACAGATGCGGTTGTTATGCCATTATCGCCTTCTATTTTCCAGACCACGTTGGCATAATTATCCTCGGTATCTTCTTTGCCACTAAGCGGGCTGTAGTAGGTGCTGTGATAAGAATCTCCTGGTTGTATATCTACTATCACACCTTTATCTTCATAGTTCTTGCCTTCCCATACGCCTGTGTAGGTAATGGGGCTGCCTTTCTTCCAGTCGGTATGTACGTCCGTACCAAAGAGGTATACTTTAATAGCTGCCGGATTGGTGAGCGCATCCCATACTTTGTTTTTGGGCGCTTTGATGGTGATGCTGGTTGTTGCTGTATGTTTCTTAGACATGGTATTGAGGTTGAAATAATAAAATTATTGTAAATCTTCAGATTCTTCTGTTAAATATACAGTTCTTAGTGCTAAATGTAGGGTTCCCTTTAGGGACAGGGCAATTACTAAAACATAAATACCGTACCATTATCTTTTATGTAAATAGATACAAAATCGCTCCATTCTATAAATTCTTTAATTCCAATAACCCCGGTTCAATATTTTCCTGCCCACATTTTCCATATCATACACCTTTCAAATACTTACTACTTACGACTAATTACTTACGACTATATGTGTTTATCTTTTTTGTTCATCTGCCTTACTCAATACTACCTTTGCTATTGATTGATAACCCTGTATAAGGCTCCTGATTTTGGAATTTGGATTTTTGTCCCGAAACTTCGGGATGGGATTTCATCATGAAGTTCTTTATTTTATTGGTCAATCCTCTTTTGTTATTTGGTCCCGAAACTTCGGGATGGAATTTGTTACTTAGCAATGATATTATTGAAAAACTATATTACCTGGTATTACCCATTTATAACCCATTATTACCTGATTATAACAGTTGCTTACCTTTTATTACCCGTTATTTTCCGATTATTACTTTGTAAAAAATGGCAATATCAGCCACAGGCAATAGTTTCAAAAACGATTATCCACATTTTGCCATTTTTTTTATTTTTACTCAACTTTATAAAAATCCCTCCCCCTTGGGGGGAGGCTAGGAGGGGGCTTTATGGTTGATGAAAGAATAGACGCATACATCGCAAAAGCACCTGGATATGCACAACCTATATTGAAGCATATTCGTGAGTTAGTACATGCTGCAGTGCCCGATGTAGAAGAAACAGTGAAGTGGAGCCATTGCGCATTCGACTATTATGGCAAGGGTATGTGTATGATGGCCGCTTTTAAGAATTATGCGATCCTCACTTTTTGGAAAGGGAAAATAATGGCAGACCCTGCAGGTATATTACAGTTGGATGAAAGGGATGCCGTAGGTCATTTGGGTTTATTTAAGACGCTGAAAGACATGCCATCTGATAAGCTGGTGAAGCAATATATAAAAGAAGCAGCAAGGCTAAATAAAGAAGGCATAAAACTACCTCCTAAATCTAAAAAAGAGAAGACAGAATTGGTGATACCCGACTACTTTACCAAAGCACTCAGTAAAAATAAAAAGGCACAAAAAGTATTCGAAACATCAAGCTACAGCTATCAGAAAGAATACATACAATGGATAACAGATGCTAAAACGGAAGAGACAAGAAACAAGCGAATTGCAACAGCTTTAGAATGGATCGCAGAAGGCAAAGGTCGTAACTGGAAATATGAGAGTAAATAAAAAACCCCTGCTTTCGCAAGGGTAATTGTTTTATTAGCCCTCTCCTTTGGAGAGGGTTGGGTGAGGTCGTTATTTTTTCTTTGCTGGTGCTGCTGCGGGTGCTGCTTTTGCTGCTGCCGCAGGTGCTGCTGCTTTTGCGGCTCCGGCTGCGGGTGCTGCTGTTGTAGCTGCTTCTACTTGTAATGCACGGGTAGTAACTACAGATGCAATTGGAACGCGTGGGGTGTTCAATATCTCCACGTTATCTATTTTCACATCTTCTACACGTATGTTACCATGCAATTGCAGGTTGTCAATGTTCACATTGATGTGTTCAGTAAGATATTTTGGCAGTGTACGTACTTTCAATGATTTCAGCTTTAATACCAGCTTACCACCATCTTTTACGCCCTGTGACTGGCCATGAAACTTGATAGGTAATTCAGCGATCACCTTACGGTCTTCAACCAGTTCAAAGAAGTCGATATGGTTCAGCTCGTCTGTAACCACATCAAACTGGATATCTTTCATAATAGTACGGTAAGTAGCACCGTCTATATTCAATTCAGCGATCTGGAAATCAGGTGTATACACCAGGTAGCGGAAAGCCATAGTAGGTGCACTGAAATGAATTGTTTCTTTACCGCCGTAGATAACGCCCGGTACATGTCCTTCAGAACGAAGTTGGCGTGTAGCTTTTTTGCCAAGGTCGCTTCTGCGTTTGCCTTCAATTTTTACACTTTTCATTGTTTAGTTTTTGCCTTTCCAGCGCCGTTCGAATACCTGTCAAACATACGTCGTTGAAAATAATTTGTTTTAATTTTTAGAAGTCTTCCCCTCACTTAAGAAGTGGAGACAGGTTTTTTTGTTTAAACAGTTAGTTGCCCTCCTAACCTCCCTAAAGGGAGGGAAAAAGGAATATATTTAAAACCATTTCCCCTTTAGGGGTAGGGGTCTTATTTCCGGTTACTATGAATAAATAAAGAACTTATCGATTTGCTCTCGAAGGTGTTGCGAATAGCTACTGCAAAGAGTTCGGCTGTTGTTAAAACCTTTATTTTAGAGCATTCCTGCTTTAGTGGTATGGTATCGCAAACTACCAGTTCTTCCAGTTGAGAATTTTCGATGTTCTCGTATGCTTTACCACTCAGTACCGGGTGTGTGCAAAAAGCCCGCACCGATAGTGCGCCTTTTTCTTTAAGCATAGCTGCCGATTTGGTGAGTGTTCCGGCTGTATCGCAGATATCGTCTATCAGCACTACATTTTTGCCTTTTACATCACCAATCACAGTCATACCTGCTATCTCATTAGCCCGCTTGCGTTGCTTGTCGCAGATCACCATATCTACTTCAAAATACTTGGCAACTTCGCGTACACGGTTGGTACTGCCCACATCAGGGGACGCAAAGATAAGGTTTTCTATCTTAAGATTATCAATATATGGGATGAAAATCGCAGAACTATCGAGATGATCCACCGGTATATCAAAAAAACCTTGAATCTGTGGGGCATGCAGGTCCATCGTCATGATACGGTTGGCTCCGGCAGTTGTGAGCAAATTAGCTATCAGCTTAGATGCTATAGACACGCGGGGCTTGTCTTTACGGTCTTGCCTGGCAAAGCCAAAATAGGGTATTACAGCGGTAATGTAGCCGGCTGACGCCCTACGCGCCGCATCTATCATCATCAGCATTTCCAGCAGGTTGTCCGCTGGTGAAAAGGTAGACTGTACCAGGAAAACATAGTCTCCGCGTATAGACTCATTAAAAACCGGTTGAAACTCACCATCGCTAAACCGTTGGGTTTCAGCACGGCCCAATGGCTTACCAAAGGCTTTCGCAATTTTTTCTGCCAGGTATTTAGAACCTGTTCCTGAAAATATCTTAACTGATGATTGCATGTATTATGTAAATGGATTGCAAAGGTAATATTGCTGATTGAAAATAGGAGATTGCTGATTGAAAACTTTAATAATAAACAGGACATCTTATTTCTGAAATAATATCTTATCCTATATTTGGCTAAAATCTATACTAAAAATGAAACGTAACGCAACAGCAATATGGAATGGTACAGGTAAAGAAGGCCACGGTAACCTGTCAACACAAAGTGGAGTATTGAATAAAACACAATATTCATTTAACAGCCGCTTTGCAGAAGGCATTGGCACTAATCCTGAAGAACTGATGGCAGCCGCACATGCCGGCTGCTTTACTATGAAAGTATCTTTTCTTTTAGTAGAAGCAGGGTTTATTGCTGATGAACTGGAAACAAAATGTGTTATTACAGTGGATAATGGCGCTATTACAAAAAGCGAACTGACACTACGCGGCAAGGTGCCGGGCATAGCCGCAGAACAATTTGCAGCCATTGCAGAGAATGCAAGAGCTAACTGCATTGTATCTAAAGCATATAATTGTGAAATAACACTGGATGCCTCACTGGTATAAAAGGGCTCTTTTACTTTGTAAAGGCCGGCATTTTATGCTGGCCTTTTTCTTTTTTTACCATTAACATATGGTTAATTCATCAATCTATTGTTTTATAAATATATATACAGGTTTTGGTCAAACACTTATTTATATGTGCACTACTGACCAGCGAAAATCATTTTTTAGACGTTTGTTTGTATCAAAATTTCTATTCAATTTTGGTCTTGAAAGACCCTCTTTCCATCCTGAAACAACAATAATATCGCGGCACCAAGAGAAAGATGCAGTGAAAGTTCCATCGAAAAAGCGTTGGGATATTTGTTTAAAATTTTAAAAACGTAAAGAATAAAATGAAATTATTCGCGTCTATGGATATTGCAGTGATCGGCACTGGCAAAACAGGCAACATGTTTGTCGAAAACCTATCAGAAGCCGGGCACAATGTGTACCTGGCAGCAATGACAAAAGAAGAGGAGATCATTCAAAGCTTTTTTTGTGAATACGAAAATGTGCAGCTATGCAGTATAGAAGATGCTGCGCAGTATGCAGATATAATCATTATTGCTACCCACCCAAAATATGTGCGTGAAGTTGCTTACCGGATAGATGATGTAAGAGGTAAGGTGGTGGTAGATGCAAGCAGTATTCTTGCTGACCGCGAAGAATCGAATATTAATACAACCAATGCCGCCAGGGCCATTACAGGTTCACCGCATGTGGTGAAGTGTTTTAACTGCCAGGAGTATGAAACACTGGCGCATATGTTTTACAAAGATGAACCTATAGATATGTTCATTGCAAGTGATAGTAAAAAAGCTAAAGAAACACTGAGGTTGCTGGCAAGAGATATTGGCTATACTGATTGCTATGATTTTGGTGGCAATGAAGCTGTACCTATACTGGAAGATATGGCCAGGTGCCTGATGAACTATACTGCAAAGAAAAAAGAAATGGCCTTGAAGGTGATGAAGAAATAATTTTTTTTCTTTTTATTAGCTGATAACTTCATGTTCCAGGTGTTGCCCATGTAGTGCCTGGCAAGATTCTTGCTGATCGTTAGATGTAAAAATATATCTTAGCAGCGCGATATATACCGACATGAGATTTAAACTAAGTGATTCCATTGCATTACTCATCACATTATTATTTGCGACAGGCATTGTTGTCTTCTTTTTCTCTCATATAGTTACTAATCCCGGGCATATCATTATTGAATCGGATGGCGATGCAATAAAAAATTATTTCGCATACCTGTATCACATCATGTATGGAAAGGGTGTTTGGTTCAACGGTATGAATTACCCTTATGGCGATAATATCATTTACCCTGATTCGCAGCCTTTATTATCAGTACCGTTGAGTTACCTGCGCCAAAGTTTTCATCTTACGGTAGAAAATGCACTGATGGTTATGCACCTGGTACTGGCACTTAGCTATGTATTGGCTATTGTCTATACTTACAAGATATTGCGACGGTTTAAAGTTGGTTTTTTACCTGCTATGTTATTTGCAGGAGTTATCATTGTATTTAGTCCGCAGGTATTGCGTTTTTTGGGGCATTACGGATTATGCTATAGTTGCATTATACCAATGTTGTTTTACTGGTCAGTAAAATATCACGATACACAGCAATGGAAAAATATCGTTTATATAAGCATAGTCACCTGTGCAGCCATGTTCATGCATTTGTATTTCCTGGCTATAATAGAGATGTGGGCCTGTTTGTATATACTGGGGTATATTATTTTGACCAGGACACCTATAAAACAAAAACTGAAACATATAGTACCTGTACTGATCGGTGTGGGTGTGCCTTACCTGGTCTTGAAAATTTTCCTGATCTATACTGATCCTATAAAAGACAGGCCGTCTATACCTTGGGGCATATTTGATTATTGTACT
>Ga0207139_1047_pt1 | contig 27889 bp, 25 predicted proteins | sample Alteio_BWMinHeat_7_FD_153585 | JGI IMG/M metagenome (GOLD analysis project Ga0207139, IMG submission 153585) | Enriched cells from forest soil in Barre Woods Harvard Forest LTER site, Petersham, Massachusetts, United States -... | ecosystem: Environmental > Terrestrial > Soil > Temperate forest >... | reverse complement strand
GTTCCGTACGAATCTTTGGATTTTCTTGATGTGTTGGGACGTGATTTCCCTAACGATCCCGAGGTTCTCTACGCCGCCACGCACGCTTATTCCGATTTGTCCATCCATGCTTCTCACGAACTGATGCGTGAAGCGCCTTTTTCCTACCAGGTTCACGAACTCAACGCAGAAGCGCTGGAATCGCAAGGAAAATGGGACGAAGCGGCTGCAGAATATCGAAAAATTCTGGAGATCAATCCGCTAGTGCCGGGTATCCACGCGCGCTTGGGGCGCACTTTGCTGTCGAAAACGCCGCTAACCAGCGACATCATTACGGATGTGAAGAGGAACTTCGAGCAGGAACTGGAGATCGATCCCAACAATGCGAGCGCGGAATACGTCCTGGGCGATCTCGCAAAAAATGAGAATGACACCTCTGCCGCAATCCGCCATTTTTCTCGCGCCACGAAACTGGATACTGGTTTCTCCGATGCTTACCTGGCGCTCGGGATGGCATTAGTATCGGAGAAACGCTTTGCTGAAGCGATTCCTCCCCTTGAGAATTATGAGACGCTCGCCCCCGACAGCCCCACGGGTCATTTCCAGCTGGCGCTCGCATATGCTGGCGCGGGGCGAAAAGCTGATGCAAACCGCGAGGCGGCGCTGCAACGACAAACTGCGGAGTCACTCGAGCAGGTGAAGCGCAAAGTGCAAGAGGGACTCATGCAGCAGCAGTCGACAGGGCAGGGAACTCAACCCCCGGAGCAGCCGAAATAGCGGTTGGCGACGGCCTCTACGTGATTGGTAAGCGGAAAACAATTGTCTGACACGGATGATCAAACGTCGTCGGGGTGTGCCCACTCGCGCCTCACGGGTATTGCTCTACCCGTCTTTTGGGCGCGATTGTCGATAGCGGTCCTGATGGTCGTCTTGAACTGGACTCTGCTGTCGGAGGCACAGTCTTCGCCTGCGATGACGGTGCAATTCACGAATATCACCAACCAGGCTGGAATCAAGTTCGTCCATTACAAGGGCAACAACGGCATGGCAGTAATCCGGGAAGAATTCGGTCCCGGCGTGTGTGTGGCGGATTTCGATGGCGACGGCTTTCAGGATATCTACTTCGTGAACGGCCGCGACCTCTACAACCGCGGCATCTCCGTGCGTAACGCGCTTTACCGCAACAACGGAGACGGCACTTTCACCGACGTGACAGAGAAAGCCGGCGTCCCGGGAACGGGCTTCGGTCTGGGATGCGTGTGGGGAGACTACGATAACGACGGTTTTCCCGACCTCTACGTGACCCAGTTTGGACGCAACGTTCTGTATCACAACAATGGTAATGGCACCTTTACCGATGTGACAGATAGAGCTGGAGTAGCGGCTACCGAGTCCGGAACTCAGTTTCACTCAGGCGCCACGTTCTTCGATTACGATCGCGACGGCCGCCTTGATCTTTACGTTGGGGGTTACGTCACTTTTGGCCCGGACAGCTTGCGCTATTGCAAGTTTGCCGAGGCGCTCACGAATTGTCCACCCAGCGTTTATCGGGGAAGTCCCGACATGCTCTACCACAACAATGGTGACGGGACTTTCACCAATGTGACCTCGGCCGCGGGGATCTATCAGCCGGAAGGAAAGAATCTATCGGTGGGCGCAGCAGACTACGACAATGACGGCTGGCCGGATCTGTTCGTAGCCAACGATGGGCTCAATGCCTATCTGTATCACAACGAGCACAACGGTACTTTCAATGAAATTGCGCTGCTGAGCGGCATGGCCCTCACGGGACGCGGCAATATTATGGCCGCCATGTGTATTTCTCTGGGTGACTACGATAATGATGGCTGGCTGGATCTTTATATTTCGGATTTCCAGAAGAACTCGGATCACCTTTGGCATAACGAGGGGAAGGGCGTATTCGAGGAGGTAAGTGATCAGGCTGGCATTACGGGTCCCACCCGCGATGTGCTCAGCTTTGGCGGAGGGTTTTTTGACTACGACAATGATGGCTGGCTTGATCTGTTCATCGCGAACGGGCACGTCTATCCGGAAGTCGAGCAAGTCTATCCGGAGATCCGCTACAAACAAATTAACTCTCTATTTCACAACGAAGGCAACGGCAAATTCGTGGAGACTAGCAAGCTGGCTGGAAATGGTTTTCAAACGCCCTACGCTGGCCGTGGAGTTGCGTTTGCTGACTTCGACAATGATGGCTTTATTGATGTAGCCGTGGGTAATAACGGAGATCCTCCGCTGCTACTGCACAACAGCGGCGGCAACGGCAACCATTTTCTCAACTTCAAATTAGTGGGGACGAAGAGCAATCGTGACGCAATGGGCGCCCGCCTTCGTGTCCAGGCCGGTGGACTTTCGCAAATCCGGGAGATTGCGGGCGGTGGCAGTTATCTCTCGCAGAGTGATCTGCGAGCAAATTTCGGATTATCGAAAGCTACTCGCGCGGAAACCGTGGAGATCAAGTGGCCCAGCGGCCAACGGCAAGTGTTCCACAACGTGGAAGCGGATAAGTTCTACTTGATTGAGGAAGGCCAGGACCGCTTGGATCTGCAAAAGTTCGTTCGCGTTGTGCCTTCGACTAGCGCTCCCGTTGCCCCTGCTGGTCATCCCGCGGATCGGGTAGTGGGTAAGGCGGCCAAGAAGGGTTCGCGCCCTTGAAGTTATCCATCACCTTGCATTTCGTCATCGTTTCAACGGCCCGCTCTCTATGTTGACGAAAATAGACCAAACGACCGGTTGGCGGCCGAGTGGATTGCATCGCAGAGATTTTCTACGAATGCTGGCTGGTACTGCTGCGGCGTTTGGCGCGCTGCCACGATTCATCCATGCCCTCCAAGTGAGCAGCCCCCTTTATCCGTTCTCAGAAGTCTTGCCCGCCCAAAGTGGCATTACCTGGACGCATACTGCCGGGAAGTCAAAGGACAAATATCTGCCGGAAATTAGCGGTCCAGGGTGTGCGTTTCTCGACTACGACAACGATGGCTGGATGGACATTTACTTAGTGAACAGCGGTCGGGCCGATTTCTATATTCCCCCGTCACCGTTGCGCGGTGCGCTCTATCACAACAATCGAAATGGCACGTTCACCGATGTTACCGAGAAAGCGGGCGTGGGTGCGGGCGGCTATGGAATGGGTGTTGCCGTCGGTGACTACAACGGGGACGGATTTCCGGATCTTTACGTTACTCAGTATGGACGCAGCATTCTATATTGCAACAATGGTGATGGTACGTTCACAGATGTGACTGAGCATGCCGGGGTCGCCGCGCCGGGCTGGGCGTCGAGCGCGGTTTGGTTCGATTACGATAACGACGGGCGTCTCGACTTATTCGTCTGTCAATTCGCCGACTACGATAAGTTGAGGAACCAACATTGCGGCGATCCGAATATCCCGGGGGTTGCTGGCATGAACGAATATTGTTATCCCAAGCCATACGACCCACTACCGAGCTGGCTCTTCCATAACAACGGCGACGGAACGTTTACCGACGTTAGTCAGAAAACTGGCATCGCCGATTATTCTGGCAAAGCTTGGGGAGTAGTGGCTACAGATATCAACAATGACGGGTGGATGGATTTGTTTGTCTCAAATGATACGGTCGCAAATTTTCTGTTCATCAATCGTCAAGGAAAGCACTTTGATGAGATCGGTTTCACGGCGGGAGTGGGATATGGCGAGGGGGGGAAGGTCCGGTCAGGCATGGGGGTTGATTCGGCTGATTTTAACGAAGATGGATGGATGGATCTGTTCGTCACTAACCTGGATCACGAGATGTACGCACTCTATCAAAACAAGCATGACGAAAGTTTTGACGATAAAGCAGTTTCGTCCGGCATTGGACGAGCCACCGAGATGATGAGCGGCTGGGGTGTGAAATTCCTTGACTATGACAACGATGGCAACCTTGACCTGTTTATTGCCAACGGACATCCCAATGATATTGTCGAAAAGATCAAGCCTCAGGTAACTTTTCGCGAGCCGCTGTTGCTGTTTCAAAACACGCCTGCTGGATGGAGAAACGTCAGTTCGGAAAGCGGGCCGGTTTTTACAAGACCGATGGCGAGCCGCGGGCTGGCCGTTGGCGACTTCAACAATGACGGGGCGGTGGATGTGCTAATCGTGAATAACGACGAGCCGCCTCTTTTGCTTCGTAACGACGTAGGAGCGCACAACAATTGGCTGGGCCTGCGCCTGATTGGAAAGAAGGCAAACATCGATGCCATCGGGGCTCGCGTTACGTATCAGGCAGGCGACTTAAAAAGGAGCAGGACGAAAGTTGGCAGTGGCAGCTTTCTGTCATCCCACGATCCTCGCGTAGTGCTGGGCATCGGAAAGAGAGCGAAGATCGATTGGATTGAAATTAAGTGGCCCCAACCCAGCACTATTACCCAGCGCTACACTGATCTGCCTCTGAATCGCTACATCACGATCGTGGAGGGTGAACAGAAGTGGCAATGAGACTACCGCTGGGATTACGGGAGAATTGCGTTCGTATTTCCCGGCGGCAGTTCATACGCGGAATAGCTGGTAGCCTCACTTTCGGCGTTCTTAGCCGATTTGCCGCAGCTCTTCCGGATCCCGTTTATCCTTTCACATTGGTTCCCCCAACCGTTAGCCGCATCACCTGGGTGCATTCCAGTGGAAAATCTGCAGAGAGATACCTGCCGGAGACGGACGGGTCGGGTTGCGCATTCCTCGATTACGACGACGATGGGTGGATGGATATTTACCTGGTGAACGCGGGGCGAAGTGATTTTTTCACTCCTCCCCATCCGTTGCACAACGCTCTATACCACAATAATCGGGACGGTACGTTTACTGATGTCACCGAGAAAGCCGGTGTGACCGGAGGCGGCTACGGGATGGGCGCTGCCGTTGGGGATTACAACCGGGATGGTTTCCCGGACATTTATCTGACGCAGTACGGACGCAGCATTCTGTACCGGAACAATGGGGACGGGACTTTTACCGACGTTACCGAGAAGGCTGGGGTTGCCGCTCCGGGATGGGCATCCAGCGCGGTGTGGGTCGATTATGACAACGACGGAAACCTGGATTTGTTTGTCTGCCGGTTCGGGGATTTTGACAAGGCGAAGCACCAACACTGCGCGGCCCCTCGCTTGCCTGGACTCGAGGGCTCGACGGAATACTGCAATCCCGGGGTTTACAAGCCCATGCCCAGTTGGTTGTTTCATAACAACGGAGACGGCACATTTACCGATGTTAGTCAGAGCACTGGCATCGCAGACAATCCCGGCAGGGCGTGGGGAGTAGTGGCGGCCGACATCAACAACGATGGCTGGATGGACCTGTTCGTGGCCAACGACCAGTTGGCCAATTTCTTGTATGTGAACCGCGCAGGTAAGCACTTCGAGGAGATTGGTTTTACGTCGGGCGTGGCATATGGAGAAGGGGGAACAATCCGGTCTGGGATGGGCGTTGACGCTGCGGACCTCCACCAGGCCGGCTGGATGGATTTGTTTGTCACCAACATGAACCATGAACTCGATGCCATCTATCGCAACAAGCACGACGAGACTTTTGAAGATATGGCCGTGCCTTCGGGCATCGCAAATGCCACGAAAATGAAGAGCGGTTGGGGTGTGAAATTCTTTGACTACGACAATGATGGTAACTTGGATTTGATGATCGCGAACGGTCACCCTGATGATCTCATCGACGTGATCTACCCTCGTGTGACATATCGTGAACCGCCTCTGCTGTTCCACAATACGGGCAAGGGACTAAAGGATGTCAGCCAGGAGAGCGGCCCCGTTTTCGCAACGCCGATGGCGAGCCGCGGGCTGGCGCTGGGAGACTTCAACAATGATGGCGCGGTCGACGTGCTCATCTCGAATAACAATGAAGCCCCGGTTCTGCTTCGCAATGTAGTTGGCGCACAGAATAACTGGCTAGGACTACGCCTGGTTGGAACAAAGTCGAACATCGATGCAGTGGGGGCGCGTGTCACGTACCAGGCGGGAGATTTGAAGCGGAGCACAACGAAAGTAGGCGGAGGCAGCTATCTTTCATCGCATGATCCTCGTGTGGTGCTGGGAATTGGAAGGCGAACCAAGCTTGATTGGATCGAAGTGAAATGGCCGGCGCCCAGCCATGCCATTGAGCGGTTTACTGAGGTTCCTCTTAACCGTTACATTACGATCGTGGAGGGTGAGGCTAAGTGGAAGTAACCGCAGGTTCTTCGCCGAAACCCGCAGTGGCTTATTTGCCCTGTTTATCAAGATCCGCTAGATAGTTCTTTACCATGGCTACATCGTTGGGATCGCTGGCGAATTTCAGATACTCGCGTAATTGAGCAGCTTCACTCGCGCGATCACCCTTCGCTTCGTAGATTTGAGCCAGCAGGAAATGCAAGCGCGGATCGATGTTGCTTTTGTCGATTTCTGCACCCCGCAACGCGCTTTTCTCTGCCTCAGGCAAATTGTGCAGATTCAGGTTCGCGGCAGCGTTGTATTCGTACGCCACCATATCGCTAGTCGGGTCAATTTCCAGGGCGCGACTGCTAAGCTGCAGCACTTTATCCCAACTCTGCGAGCGCGCGGAGATATCCGCCAAGCAAAGATAGGCTGGCAAGAAATTCGAGTCTGTTGTCAGAGGCTGAGAACAGGCATTGTGTGCATCTTCAGTTTTCTGCTGGGCTTCCAATACTTGACCCAGCACGACCCAGGCGGCCGAATATTTTGGCCATTCTTTAACCGCCTTGCGAAAATGATTCTCAGCTTCGACTAATTTATTGTTCTTGACGGCCGCACAACCGTCCTCGTATTTCCTTTGCGCCTTGGCTGGAATTTGCAAATCGGCAATCCCCACGGTCGCAGAGCGCACGCCGTTGAGCGGCGCAAGAAAACAGTTATTCTCTTTTGCAATCGGTGACGAGGCTGGCTTGACGTTGCTATCCAACATCAACTTGTTTTGGTCAAAGTTGGTTGCCGGGGCTGGGGTGGTAGGGGCTTGCGGTGGCGGCGTAGGAGGGCGGGTATTCCCGCCGCCCCTGTGCTGAGCCAGCAATGGCGTCACGCTTAAGACTAATGCGCTTGCACAAAAGAACATCAGGACTGGGCGGCCGCAGCGCAGCACCGATAGTTGCTTCATAAGCCCTCCCATGCAGCAGCAGTCAAGGCGCGATCTGCCGCTACGAGCCTTTATGAACTCGCATGGTAGTCCCGTTTTCGTTTAAGTCCAACCGGTTTTTGCTTGCGAGCGTAGGAAAGAGATATCTCTCGGCTATTTTGACTCGGTAATCCGCAGTATCTGGTTTTCCGCGAGCCCGCTTGTCACGACCTGTTTTTGGCCGGAGGGCCAGTCAACTTCGACGCGGTCGATTTTTGTGGCGTCACCCAGACCGAAGTAAAGTGGAAGGACACTTTGGGAAAGGTAGCCAGATTTTCCATCGTTGTATTTTGTGTATGTCTGTCCGGCCGCCTGCACGCGCACAGTGGCGCCCAGTCCGTTGCCATTTGATCGAGTCCCGACCAGAACGACTTTGAGCCAGTTAATTGCTTTCTGCTGTGCCAGGTCACTGATGAGGACCTGGGGCGCCGAGTTGAAATCGTTGGTCACGATGTCGAGGTCGCCATCGTTGTCGAGATCGAACATCACGGAAGACCGGCTGGAGCGTGGAGACATTACAGTAATCTTCCCTGATCGTCCGGCGCATACTTTCTGATTGATGTCGTTCAGGTTCTTTTGCGAGCAGTCGAGTTCAAACCACGGGGTGTAAATGTCTCTTCGCGGTTCGATTCCAAGCAGGAATTCGGAGTCAAGGAACTTCTGCCCGCGGTTATTCAAGAGCATCGAGTTAATTCCGTAGCGGAAGGGAAAGCTCATGCCGGACGCGATGAAAATGTCGTCCCATCCGTCAGCATTGAGGTCTCCGACGCTCACCCCCCACGGCCAGTAATTCTCGACTCCAAGACGATCTGAGACTTCCTCGAACTTGCCATTCCCCAGGTTGTGATAGAGAGCATTGCCCCAGATGTAGTCGGAGTGCGATGCCTGCAGGAACGAATCCGGCCAACGCATCGTGGACTTCAGCTTCTCACGGTCGGGATCAACGGACTCACTCATGTCAGAGTGCATGTCAGTGACGATGAGATCGATGCGTCCATCGTTGTCGAAATCGAAAAACTTAACTCCCATGGCGCCCCACGGAGTCTTTGGAAAATATTGTTCAGTTTTGTCAACGAACTTCTTACCGCCTTCGTTTTCAAAATAGTGGTCGTGGCCCTGCATATTCAGAATGAATAGGCCGGGGAAGCCATTACTATTCAGATCGGCAAAGGTTGCATCTCCACACCAACCGGTTGGGCGCAATCCGACTTCCGCGGTCACATCCTTGAAGCGATCGTGGCCCAAATTCTTGTAAAGAACAGGATATTCGAAGCGTTGGGGATGCAGGTGGCCAGAGAAGGCATCGGGCAATCCTACGTATTGACCCTGCGCGCCTTTCTTGTCACTGGTGTACTTGCCTACGTTGCAAACCAGTAGATCGAGCAGGCCATCGTTGTCATAGTCGAAGAAAACAGCTCCGGAAGAATGGCTGACCAGATCGAGGCCGGCCGCTTTCGTGATGTTCGTGAAATGCCCATGCCCGTCATTTTTGAATAACGCGTTGCCGCCGAGGACCGTGGTGACGAACAAATCCTGAGTGCCATCGTTATCGATGTCAGCGAACGATGCAGCGACGCTGATGCGCCCGGGCAGTCCGACTCCCGCCTCCTTCGTGATGTTCTTGAATTTGCCACCACCCAAGTTTTTCCACAGTTCGTTGCCGCTGACCTGATTGACGAAGTAAATGTCGTATAAGCCATCGCTATCGACATCCGCCACCGCAATGCCATTGCCGTGATCATAATGGACCAGTTTGTAATCGATGCCTGCATCATCCACGATGTGGTGGATGAAGGTAATGCCGCTCTCTTTGACTTTATCGGTCAAGTGGAAACGATAAAACACTTTGAATTGGTCCACCGTGTCGGCTTGCGTTTGTTTGCGCGCGGCAAGCGTGTCGACTCCGATGTCGGGTTGGGGATAACGGACCTGGGGTACGGAGTCGCTCGAAGCGCCGCCCAGAACGAGAAGCGCAGCGGAAAGCAAAAGCGATACCGCTAGGAGCGGCCAATTTCCGTGGCGTGGCAAATTCGTATCTCCTTGGAAGCGGAGCTGTTCGGAACACGTAGCGCTAAGCCATTGAATTATAGGCGAACGACCGAAGCGACAATACGGCGTGAGCAAGAAATCGCGCCGCCTTGGTCAAGATAAGTCGGCCATCGACTTCAAAGTTTTCGCAATGACACTGGAAGCCATGATGAGAGTGAATATGCGCCTGGGCCAGTGAATATGAGCGCTATAGCCAGCAACAACTCCGTGAGCGCATATTCCATACCACCGCGACTGACGTCGAAACCGTGCGGAAGATGGACTAGAAAGATCGCCCCAAGCATTACGAGAGCAACGCACGCCGCCCCAACTCGAGTCAGAATACCAGTCAGAACTGCCAAGCCCCCAGCGACCTGCGCCAGTCCCACCAGATACCCCATCACAACCGGCATACTGTGGGAAGCCGCAAACTGCTGAGGTCCAGGGCCCCCGAAGGCGCCAAAGAGGATGGCACTCCCGTGATACAGAAACGCCAAAGCGCTAGCAATGCGAACCAGCAGGAGCGCGGCATTGATCTGCCAGGACTCTGTCATGTTTAGTCGCGGAGGTGAGTTCATCTCAACTATCCCATTCACGGGTAAAAATAAAATATCTAACTTCCATGGGATAGGCCTAGAGCTATTTTGGCGTCCATAGCGGATGAGCCGTGAACAGCCCGTTTACGAAGCCAATCTGGTAGACCACCAGGAGACCGAAGGCCAGGCTAAGAACTCCCGAGGCCATCGCCAGTTTGCTGGCAATGTGCTGACTTCTTCCCGCAAATCTGAGTGTGGATGCAAGGCTCATAGTGATCACCATCATGCCGGCGATGGTGCCCAATCCGAAAATCAACAGGTAGGCAATGGCCCAGTGCGGGTTCTGGATGGTAGTGAGGACGAGCAGGGCAACCGCCGCCGATCCCGCCAGGCCGTGAACGATGCCCACTGCCAAGGGCCGTAGGTGCTGATATACGCTGAACCTGGTAAGCATCCCGTCCAAAAAAGCTACGGGCGTCTGATTGGGTGCGTGAGGGTGGACTTCAGGCTCGTGCGCATGTCGATGGCTGTGGACGTAGTTCCCGTGACTGTGAGGATGAGAGTGAACAGTGCCCTGATGGTGCGTATGTTCCTCGTGTCCGTCATTGTCGTGAGCGGAAAGCGGCAGGCCAGGGACGGAACTCAGAAAACCTGCAAGGTTCATAATTCCGAGGATGATTAGCATCAGTCCCACGGACAATTCCATGCTGAGGCCAACGCGAGCTGGGATGACCAGATTGAACAGAATAATTCCAGCGCCGACCACGAAAATGGTGACGGTGTGACCCAATCCCCAAAATGCGCCAATCAGAGCGGCGCGAGTGAGATTGCGCTGTCGGGTGACGATAGTTGCGACCGCGATCACGTGGTCAGGATCGGTCGCATGCCGCATGCCGAGAAAAAACCCCACGGCAATAATGGAAAGAAAGGCAATCATGGCTTTTTGCCGCAGCCTAAGCGGCAGCTTTTTTATTTTCCTCGTTCGGATTGGAAATGGAAGAAAAGATCATCACGGGTCCCCTACACCCTACCCGGTTTCGTGCACTCACCGCAACTAGAACGAGTGAGACACCGTCGCCACAGCCGTTGCCCGGCGAAGTAGCGTGCAAATCTGTTGTCCATCACCAACTGCCTGATGCCAATGTTCGACGTGAAACAGTCCTCGCAGTCTTCGCTTCGCTATGGTCTATCCGTTCTCAGGCAACTAGATACTTCTTAGATACGTCTGAAGTTCGGTGTAGACGTACCGCGGAAGGCGTAGGCCTATGATGAAAGTCTAGGATCGACTGCCGACTCCACCCGCAGTGGAGAGTCCTGGCAGCCAGCCGTTGCCGGCAGAAGGAATGAGATTCTTCCATGGACAACACATCGAAGCAGAAAGTCTTGTGGATGGGCGCGCTGCTCGCGCTCATATTGCTGACGATAGTACAACCCCCTAAAGCAGTTGCTCAGGATCAATATGGTAGTGACGATCCGCCGGGCCGGGTGGCTAGACTCGGCTACTTGGAGGGGTCGGTTTCATTTGACCCAGCTGGCGAATCGGATTGGGTGCAAGCGGTTCCCAATCGTCCGATGACAATCGGCGACAAGCTTTGGGTCGATAGGGGTTCGCGCGCCGAAGTGCAGCTGGGTACGGCCACGATCCGCCTGGCGGAAAACACTGGCATGTCTTTTCTGAACTTGGACGACCGTACAGTCCAAATCCAACTTACTTCGGGCTCGCTCAATGTACGAGTGCGTCGAATGAATCGCGATGATGTTTTCGAAATCGATACACCGAATCAAGCGTTTTCTGTGTATCAACCCGGAAGGTACCGGTTAGAAGCTAGTGAAGATGGAAATTACACGGTGGTAAGCGTGCGCGAGGGGGAAGGAGAGTCGACCGGTAACGGACAGACGTTCACGCTGCATGCAGGACAGAGAGGGACGTTCAGCGGCACTGAGACACTGAATGCAGAGGTCGTGGATATCGCGGGACCGGATCAGTTCGATAACTGGACCTACGATCGTGACCAACGTTATGAGCGATCGCGATCGGCGCGGTATCTCTCCCATGATGTCGTTGGTTACGAAGATCTGGATGATTACGGAGACTGGCGCGAGGATCCCAGTTATGGTCACGTCTGGTTTCCTAACCGTGTAGATGCGGGATGGGCGCCGTATCACGAAGGTTACTGGGCGTGGGTAGCTCCCTGGGGTTGGACTTGGGTAGACGACGCGCCATGGGGTTATGCGCCATTTCATTATGGCCGCTGGATAAGTGCTGGCGGACGTTGGGGCTGGGTAGCCGGTCCGGTGGACGTTGTCCCTGTTTACGCGCCCGCCCTGGTCGTGTTCGTCGGCAGTCTCGGCGTGGTCGGAGGTAATGTCGGATGGTTCCCATTGGGTCCACGCGAAGTCTATGTTCCCACCTACAACGTAAGTCGCGAGTATGTGAATAGGGTCAACGTCAGCAATACGACGGTCAACACGACCACCATCAACAACGTCTACAACACAACCATCGTCAATAAAAGCACCACTATCACGAACGTTACGTACGTGAATAAAACGGTTCCGGGCGCTGTGACTGCGGTGCCGCAGCAGGCTTTTGCGAGCGCGCAGCCTGTGGCCAAGGCCGCGGTCAAGGTCGACCCGAGACAAATAGCCTCCGCACCGATTGCCGCGAGAGTAGCCGTTGCGCCTTCGCGAGAAAGCGTACTGGGAGTGCACGCGAACACGGCTAACCGTGTGACCGCACCACCGCCGGCAGTAGCGAACCGTCAGGTGATCGCCAAGAACACCCCGCCTCCTCCGCCGGTGCCGTTCGCCAGACAGCAGCAAGCGCTGGCGGCGCATCCGGGACAAGCTCTGGCGAAACAGGAAGTGCAGAGCTTGCGACCCACGACGACCGCACAAGTACATCCGATGGTCAAGATGGCGCCTCCGGGAAAGCCTGCGACGCCGAACATGGTCCGCCCGAGTAACCAGCCCGCTCCGGGCGCAAATACTCCCGCGCCGTCAAACCCACCGCCGGCTACGCAGCCGAATAATCGACCGGAGCCGAATCGGCCGCCTGCGGCCCAGCCAAATAACCGGCCGGAGCCAAATCGGCCGGAACCAAATCAACCGCCGCCGAACAATCGTCCAGCGGAGCCGCCGGTGCGGAATGATCGTCCGCCTTCCGCGCAGCCGAACAATCGCCCGCAACCGAGCCAACCTCAGCCGAATAATCGGCCGGAACCAAATCAACCACCGCCCAACAATCGTCCGCAACCGAACCAACCGCAGCCGAATAATCGGCCAGAACCGAATCGGCCGCCTGCGACCCAGCCAAACAACCGGCCGGAGCCAAACCAACCGCCGGCGAATAATCGGTCGGAACCGAATCGACCGCCTGCGTCGCAACCGAACAATCGGCCTGAGCCAAACCGAAATGAGCCTGCTCCGAGGCCACCGACTCCTCCTCCGAGTGAACGCCAGCAGCCTCAGCACACACCACCGCCCGCAGCCCGCCCGGCGCCGGAACAACAGCAACCCCACCAGCCGGCGCCGGAAGAGAAGAAACGACAGGAAGAACAGCGGAAGCAAAATGAGAAGCCTCAACCACCGCAATAGCGGTGAGCAGAGCGGCATACCAAAGAGCAGAAAGAAAACAACACCGGATCGTGAGGCGCGCTCACGGCTGGATAGTGTTTCTCCAAGGGCCAAAGAGAGCCGGAGATTCCGGAGCGAGTATCAATCGGAGCAACATAAGACGAGGATCGCAACTCTAATCGCGCGGGAGTAAGCACATGCCAGCCAGGAAAAAGTCGGGTCGTCGCAAGTATGGCAAAGCCGCTGGGAAGACTGTTGCCAGCGCCGTGCGACGGAAGAAACACGGCACCCTTCGCTCGGGCAAAGGCGGCAAGGGAGGCAGAGTGAAGAGTCGCAAGCAAGCTATCGCGATCGGCCTCTCGGAAGCACGAAAGAAGGGAGCCAAGGTTCCCAAGAAAAAAGCTGCTTAGCTACAAGTCAGCAGCCCTGCGGATCGGCCCGCAGAATGGCCGACGACATCGCGAAGCTGTGATCGAGCCGCTCAGTGCACCGATCAGAGCAGATCCAACGCTGAACGGTTCTCGCATTCAACCTCCGTAAGAGTGGTGCCTGCTCCGGCGAGCTGTGCGGCGCGGTCAGCCAAAAGTGCTCGCCGACCAGCTATACTGCTAATCCATAAGAAGAGAGAAATCATGAGCCAAACGAAGGGCTACGCCGCGATGACTGCGAAGGCTCCGCTTACCCCATATGTGTTCGAACGGCGCGAGCCGCAGCAGAACGATGTCGCCATCGACATCAAGTACTGCGGGATTTGCCACTCCGATATCCATCAGAGTCGCGGGGAGTGGAGCGACTACCTGGAGGAATCCATCTTTCCCATGGTTCCTGGTCACGAAATCGCTGGAGTTGTGACCGCTGTCGGGAGCAAGGTACGCAAGTTCAAAATCGGCGACAGAGTCGGTGTGGGCTGCTTTGTGGACTCGTGCCGCACTTGCGTTGAGTGCAAACGGGGTCTGGAGCAATACTGTACCGTACACACGGTGTGGACTTATAACGCCCGAGACAAAGAGGGCAAGCCCACCTACGGCGGCTATTCCAGCAAGATTGTCGTCGATGAAAATTATGTTCTGCGCATGCCGGAAAACTTGCCGCTGGATGCGTGTGCCCCGCTGCTATGCGCCGGCATTACGCTTTATTCTCCGTTGAAGCACTGGCAAGCTGGACCTGGCAAGAAAGTCGCGATTGTCGGCATGGGCGGACTGGGTCACATGGGCATCAAAATCGGTCATGCTTTAGGTGCGGAGGTCACGGTTCTCAGCCAATCCTTGAAGAAACAGGACGACGGCAAGCGTATGGGGGCAGACCATTTTTATGCGACCAGTGAGCCTGAGGTCTTCACCAAATTGAAGGGCTATTTCGATCTCATCATCAACACGGTTTCGGCCAACATGGATTGGAATCAGTATCTCAATCTCCTAAGAGTCGACGGTTCCATGGTCATTGTCGGCATTCCAGAAAGGGAAACTCCGATCGGGGCTTTTTCCTTGGCCGCGGGCCGCCGTAGTCTGGCCGGCTCCTCAATCGGCGGGATTCAAGAAACGCAGGAGATGCTGAATTTCTGCGGCAAGCACAAAGTGGCTTGCGATATCGAAGTGATCCCGATTCAGAGAGTCAACGAAGCTTACGAGCGGGTTCTCAAGAGCGATGTACGCTACCGCTTTGTGATCGACATGGCATCACTCAAATCGTAGTGATGTAGCGCGCGAAAAGTCGGGGTGTCTGGAAAGGTTTCTGCTGTCTCCCCGCAGTTCAAGCGGCTTGAATGTGAATGGCTTCGCGACGGTTCAGCAGTGCGTTGAAAACACTCGACAGCCCGCGGAATTGACAATCTTTTTACGACCGTATGACAACCCGCAACCCAACTTCCTCTAGCGTAGCCGCGGTTTAGCCTCTTGGTCTTTCTGTCGCCTTCTTGTAGGCCGTCACCAATGCCGATGTCGGCGGCGAGGACACCCCAGGACAGCGTAGCAGTTATCTCGCCAACGGATGTTTGGGCAGTCGGCTATTTCGACCCCCAAATTCAGGAGGAAAAATGAAATCCAGAAAATTTATATGCGTTGCTGTGTTGACATTGTTCGCCGCCGCCCCAACCGCGCTGGCGAGCAGCATATGGTATGTCGACGGCGTAAATGGGAGTGACAACAACGACTGCCAGTCACGCCAGCACGCCTGCAAAACCATCTCGAACGCTATTTCGGTCACCGTGCCTAATGATTCCATCTTCGTCGCCCCCGCGACCTATCACGAGAGTCTCTTCATTCCCTTCAACTTGAAGATTATCGGTTCCGGGGCGAAGACAACGATCGTTGATGGCGGAGGCGTCAACAGCCAGGTCGCCGTCGTTGGCTCCGAACCCAAAGCCCAAGTCACGCTTTCCCAGATGACCTTCCGCAATGGTGCTGGACAGGAAGACGGCGGCGGCATCTACAACTGCTTTGGCACTTTGATGGTCATCGACAGCATCATCACCGGGAATAAAATCCGCCACGGGAATGGCTCCTTCGGCTACGGCGCCGGCATCTACAACTGCCCCAGCAGCACCCTGACGCTCATCAATACCACTATCAGCGACAATAGTGCAGAGGTGGGCGGCGCCATCTGCAACGGTGGCACGCTGACGATCATCAATAGCACCTTTAACGGGAACGTCGCGCGCCAGCACCGGGGCGGCGGCATAGCCAACTACGGCACCCTCGCCATCACGAACAGCACCTTCGAGGGGAACAGCGGCGGTTCCAGCGGACTCGCCGGTGGCATCTTGAACGGCGGACTATTCCAGTCGTCGGGGGCCTTAGCGATTAACAACAGCACGCTCAGCGGGAATGCCGCGGGCGAAGGCAGGGGCGGCGGCATCTTCAACGTCAAGGGAAGCACCGTGGTGCTCCAGAACAGTATTGTCGCCAACAACGCGGGAGGAAACTGTCACGGCACGATGACCTCCGATGGCTACAACCTCAGCAGCGACGACAGCTGCAGTTTCAATGGCACGGGTGACCTGAACAACACCGACCCCGACCTCGGGCCTTTGCAGAGCAACGGCGGACCAACACAGACCATGGCTCTACTCCCGGGAAGCCCGGCGATTGACTCAGGCAACCCAGATGGCTGCACCGACGGCCACGGCCATTTGCTGAAGACCGATCAACGCGGCGAGCCGCGTCCCGATAGGGAGGACTCGGGCAGCTGCGATAGAGGGGCGTATGAGCGTCAGAAAGACTAGCCTGAAACAAGCCAAGCCCAGCCAGAGTTATGTGTGAGATCGGCTGTGAGTCTGGTGAAGGGCGGCGGGAATCAAGCTTGAGACTGGCAATTTATCGCTGTGAACCCTCAGCGTCGCTTGAGTGCCTCCAACTCATCCAGCGTGCGCGGCCAGTCCGTTCCTAGCAGGCGCGACAGACTGCGGTCCGCCAGCACTTTGCCTCCCGTCTGGCAACGGGCGCAGTAGTTGGTTTCGTTGTCCGCGTAACGAATGCGCTGGATCGGCTGGCCGCATCGAGGACACGGCTGGCCATAGCGGCCATGCACCGCCATGTCCTTGCGAAACGCGGTCACTTTTTCGGGAAATTCTGTGCTGGCCTCAGTCCGTAACTGGTCTATCCAGCGTTGAAGCGTAGAGCGCGTGGCGGCAAACAGCCTTTCCCATTCGGCTGGAGTGAGTTTATGCGTCAGCGTAATGGGAGAGAGTTGCGCAGCGTGAAGAATCTCATCGGAATAAGCGTTGCCGATGCCGCCCAAAATACGCGGATCGGTGAGCGCCCGTTTCAAGGTGCGGTTTTCAGCCGTGAGCGCGGCTCGAAAAGAAGCCAAATCGCTGTCGAAGACCTCGATGCCTCCGGGATCGATGGAACGCAGACTCTCCTCGCCATTGAGCACGTGCAGGGAAGCGCGGCGCCTGGCACCCGCTTCCGTGAGCACTAGAGAGCCGTTCGGAAAATCGAAGGCGGCAAGTTGATTGCGTCCCGTCAGCTTTGCTCCACTCGGCCGCCAATGCAGACGGCCAGCGATCATCAGATGAAGCACCAGCCACAGGTCGCCTTCCACGCCAATCGCGATGCGCTTGCCGATACGCCGCAACTCACGCACCTTGCGTTCTTCAACGCTTGCGATAGGCGGTTCCACAGTGCGCAGCAGAAACGGACTCGCCATCCGCACATGCTCGATGGGCTCGCCGACGATGCGTTGCTCCAGCGCAGTGATATAGGCGGCGATGTCGGGCAGCTCTGGCATTAGTGACAGCTTGCACGTCGCACCTGCTCTCTGGCAAACGGTCGCCGCTAGCCTGAGATCTTAACTGCCCAAAATGCTATTGGGCTTGGCCTCGATCTCTAGCGGAATGGGTTCACAACACGAATCCCATCGATTTCACGGGCTTCTTGTAGGTCTTCCGAGAGAAGTACGCTACAGCCTGCCTGTTGGGCGGCCCGCAGGATCAGGGCATCCCAGAAAGAAAATCCGTGGAGGCGATGGAGGTCAATGGCGGCAAGAATGTCCGCGACTTCTGGAGCGGCGACATCGAACTCGGCGAGTAGTTCGACTTTCCGCCGAGCAATGCGCGGATCAACGTGGAGTTTCCGCGTGACCGTGACGAAATACTCTTGCAACACTTGTAGAGAGACTACGCCCGTTCCAGCGCGTCGGTGTTCAGCAATGAGATCGACCGCGCGGCGCTGTTTCGCCGGCGCGGCCTTGTCATCTGCGTAAACCAGGACATTGGTGTCGAAAAAGCTACGAGCGCTCATGAATCTCGTCGCGATCGAATCGCCAACCGCGAGAGTTGCCGCTGCCGGAGAGCCGCTTGAACTCGTCGATGCTCTGCTCCGGGTCGTCGCCGCCGGCTAGCTTCTGCAGGTAATCGCGGATGAGCTGATTGAGGCTCTTGCCTAGCGCCTCAGCCTTCTTGCGGGCGCGGGTGACGGTCTGCTCGTCGACGGAAAGGGTGATATTCATTAGCACAATTATATGTGTACACTTAATATGTGTAAATAGGAGAACAGGGGGATTTGCAAGACTAGTCAGACTGTTCTAGAATGATCTGAAGGAGGCGACAGATGCGAACAATCGAGGTTGATGATGAGGTATTTGTTAGTTTGGAGCTCGCGAGCAAGCTAACTAAGCTCTCAATTCCACTGCTGGTGCGGCAATCAATAGAGTCGCTAGACTCCAAAGTTCCCGCTGGAGGCCGCGGGTCAACAGCGCCGCAAAAGCCGCAGACTCAGCTCGATATCCGAGATAAAGCCCTTTCCGATTATGTAAAAAGCCCCGGATTCCTCGCTAATCGAAGCGTCGTGGATCAATTCCTAGGTATCCTGTCGTTTCTGCACAAGCAGAATCCTGACAAATTTGCGACATTGCAGTCTTTGGAGGGCCGGAAGCGGCGATACATCGCCAGCAGCGAACAGGAATTGGAGAACTCGGGGACCAGCGTGAATCCGAAGAGAATCCCAAACACAAATTTTTGGGTTGTCACGAACAACGATACGAACAATAAGAAGATGCTGCTGAGGCAAGCGTTAACGTTGCTGGCCTATAGCCTTGAGGCGATCCGATTAGCACCGGAGAGCTTACGCTAGGGCGCTATCCACATGTTGCGCGCAGAGGATCTCCTACCAAAATGTTACTGGTCAGAGGCTTGCGATACTATTCCGTTCCGGCGCCAGACGTTGGCTTACCATGAGGAATGGACCTTGCGGTGAACCCACCCATCTTGCCGATGCTTACCAAGCGTGTTGACGAATTACCAGCTGGTGAGAATTGGGTTTTCGAACCAAAGTGGGACGGATTTCGTGCACTGGTATTCCGCGACGGAGATGAGATCCTTATCCAGAGTCGCGACGAAAAGCCGCTGAACCGTTATTTTCCTGAGCTTCTAGGGCCGTTACGCTCGGCGCTTCCTCCTCGCTGTGTCCTCGACGGAGAGATGGTCATCGTCAAGAACGATGGACTCGATTTTGACGCGCTGCAACTACGGCTTCATCCTGCCGCATCGCGCGTGAAGCTTCTGTCTGGACAAATTCCAGCGTCGTTCGTCTTCTTCGACCTGCTTTGCCTAGCCAATCGTGATCTTCGGAGCGAGTCTTTCCAAAGCCGGCGCCGCGAACTGGAATTGCTCCTTTCATCGGCGCCGCCGCCCATCCATCTAACCCCGGCAACCAGCGACCGCACTATCGCCGCAGACTGGTTTCGCCGCTTTGAGGGCGCGGGTCTTGACGGCGTCATAGCCAAGGATCCTTCAGGAACCTACGAGCCCAACAAGCGCGTGATGCTCAAGGTGAAACATGAGCGCGATTGCGATTGCGTAGTTGCAGGATTTCGTTGGTATAAGAAAGGCGATCGCACATTGATCGGCTCATTGTTGCTGGGCCTCTTCGACGATGCCGGCGCTTTGCAGCATGTTGGAGTTTGCTCAAGCTTCACCGCTGCGAAGAGGAAAGAACTCGCCGAATTTCTTGAGCCATATCGCAAGGACGCGCTGGTGTATCATCCGTGGAAGCACTGGGCAGAATCAGAAATAACGGCGGATGAAGGCGTCAAGCGCATGCCGGGTGGGCAGAGTCGCTGGAGTCAAGGCAAGGACTTGTCCTGGGAGCCGTTGCGTCCCGAACTGGTCGTGGAAGTTGCTTACGAACACATGCAAGGGAGCCGCTTCCGCCACATGGCACAGTTCCGCAGATGGCGAAACGACAAGAAGCCGAGCAATTGTACTTATGCGCAGCTTGAAATAGTTCCGCCGCAGGAGTTGGCAGCGATTTTCCCTCACGGGCGCTGAGTCTAGCGCCAGTTAGTTCTTCGCTTTTTTCTTCCAACGCTCACGCCATTCGCGGGTTGGATCCTCATCAGGATCGGGGGTTTCTTGTTGCGGCCTCTGCGCCTCGGGCACGTGACGCAAGTTGACGCGAATGCGGGTCCAAGTCGATGACCTGCCTCGCATCGAATCAACCAGCACGTCATCAACCGCGAGAAGTCCAGCGATCTGGGCGTGTTTCTTCTTCCACCTTTCGAGTCCCGCCAGTGCGGCCGCTTTATCGGGAGAGTTGGCAACAACGATGAGCGGCATCTTGACTCGTGCTTTCTTAGCCGCTGATTTCGCGCGAGAGGGCATTACCCGAGGCGCCTCGCCTTCCATTTTGCGAAAGTGCGGTGGCCAGGGCGCGTCACCAAGACCGGCAGCTTCGTCTCTCTCGGCAAGCTCGAGCAATTTCTCCAGCGAGCCGGGCATGTCATTCATGCTCGCGTGCGGATCACCCACCTTTGCGAAACGCTGCGGAACTGTGAACATCGTGAAATCAGCGGGATCACAGTCAGGAACTTCATTCCAGCTAAGCGGCGTCGAGACACGTGCATCAGGAAGCGGACGGACGGAATAGGCAGAGCAAGTAGTCCGGTCCTTGGCATTCTGGTTGTAGTCGAGGAACACACCGTGACGTTCTTCCTTCCACCATTTCGAGCTGGCCAGAGTGGGCGCGCGCCGTTCCACTGCACGTGACAAGGCGACGGCGGCTCGACGGACTTCAGTGAACGTCCAGCGCGGTTCGATACATACGTTGACATGCATGCCGCGCGAACCGCTGGTTTTAGGCCAGCCGCGAAGCCCCAGCTCTTGGAGCAGCGCTTGCACTTCGAGAGCGACACGGCGCACATCGTCCCAGCCAACCCCCGGAATCGGATCGAGATCGATTCGCAGTTCGTCGGGATGATCAAGATCGCCTGAGCGTACCGGATGGGGGTGCAGCTCGATGCAACCTAGATTCACGATCCAGGCGAGCCCAGCCGCATCGTCCACCACGACCTCTTCCGCTATTCGGCCCGACGGGAACGACAGTGTGACGGTTCGCAGCCAGGATGGCCGCTGGGTGGGGGCACGCTTTTGATAAAACGCTTCTGCCTCGGCGCCGTTAACAAAACGTTTGAGAACGATCGGGCGATCCTGGATTCCAGATAGCGCGCCCGATCCAACGGAAAGGTAGTAGTTCACCAGTTCGAGCTTAGTGATTTGCGCTTGCGACGAGAAATATAGCTTGTCGGGATTCGTGATCTGAACTTCACGTCCTTCAAGCGAGAGCACCTTGCTGGCTGTTTCTTTTACCAAGAAATCAGGCTATCACCGATGCGGGATGGTGGATCCGTTGAACTTGAGGCGTTTGCGCGGCCCGTTCGACAAATTCGCGTTGCTCACTTGCTCAGGGCAGGCTAATAGCTGAGCCGCGTGCCTAAAACCCGAGCGTAGCCGAGGGATCTGGAAAGAAGTGGTGGAGGCCGGGTGGCCCACCCAAGCCTGCCTTTGTTTGGGTGGGGATTTGAGCGATTGAAGATCGGAAAACCTGAAGCAAAGTGCACTTCTGTTTACAACCGGATCGAGATTCGCGCCTGCCGAGTTTTCTCCCACCCTAGCGCACAGAACGCCCTAGGATGGGGCACCCGGCCGCGTTCATGCGAGCATCTGTAATGATTTGGTCGATCTCCGCATCGCCCCAGCCATGATTCATCTTGAGCGCTGCCCGGAGCTCGTGCTCCGTCATTTCCAAGCCGTTTCGAATGGGAACTCCCTCAGTAAACCATTCGATCGCGAACAGCTCTGGACTCAAAGACACCAATACAACCCTATACCTTCCCGTTTCCATTTCTCCTCGCGATACAAAAAGGCCGATATTCAGAGTTACATGGTGGAGGCGGCGGGAGTCGAACCCGCGTCCGAAAATGTTACTGGTCAAGAGACTACATGCTTATTCCAGTTCATGCCCTCGGCATTACCCGAGGACGTTCGCGGCCCCCGCTCAGAACGGACAAGAAACGGTTGCCGCTAGCCTGAGATCTTAGCCTCGCTGCCCAGACGTAGCAGAGAAGAGCAGCCCTCTGTGTGACGCTCGCTCACCGCCCAAGGGCGAAGCGGTGGAGAGCGGCTGCCTAATTAATTAGGCTGCGTATGCCATTTGTTGATTGGCAATTATCATTTTGCCCACGATTACGGGTGTGTGCACCCCGGCATGCCTCTTGGCCGCAAGCATCTCCGTCGAAGCCGTGACGCCCCCACTGGTGGGATTGGCCGTGTAAAGAACTACTTCCAATCTAGGTTGGAACAGATGGGAAGTCAAACAGTTGATTAGATGACCAAAGTCTTCGTTGGGACCCTCTTTTCGCCTAGATGTTGGTGGAACCTGCAAGCTTTGCTTCCAGTTTTTGCTTCACCTCCGGCCACTCGCTATCCAGAATGCTGAAGTAGACCGAGTCGCGAATCCGTCCCGTCCAAGTGATCAGATGTTTGCGCAATGTGCCTTCTTCCTTCGCCCCGATGCGCAGGATCGCATTTCTCGATTTCTGATTCAGAGCGTCGGTTTTCAACTCGACGCGCACACACTGCCACACTTCGAAGGCATGCCGCAGCATCAGATATTTCGCTTCGGTGTTGACCGCAGTACGCTGCCACGCTGGCGCGATCCAGGTCGAGCCGATTTCCACCCTCCGGTTGGCACGATCAATATTCATGAAGCGGGTGCTCCCCACCACACGTCCGGAACTAAGCTCGACGGTGGCAAATACAATCGACTCGCCACGCTCCTGTTCTTCAAAAGCTTTATCTAAGAGGCACTCGAAGTCCGCCGGCGTTTTCATGGAATATGGAATCCAGCGGAAGATGTCCTCCAGAGCGTCTTTCGCTGCCTCCCAGAAAAGCTGCCTATGGTCGCGCCGAATGGGTTCCAGACGAACCACCGACCCTTCAAGGGTGAGCGGTGCGACGATATTCAATGGAGAGGCGGCGAGACTCATTCCTGCATCCCTTCCGGGTACCTGCACCCATTATCTTGCATCTTGCCCATATTTGCGGCATCTCTAAGTACGGCGCCGGAACTGTAGAATGCGAAGTGTTGACTTGCGATGATTTTTTACGTCCAAACCTGTAGAGGCCGCCGATGTCAGGAGAACTGCCGGTGAAGTCGCAATGTTTACCGTTCAGCCAAATCCCGCACACCACGCGCCTTTTCCTCGACTTCCTTTCCTATTCCCCTAAAGTTCAGCCGTTTTATCCGCGTTCGCCACGATTCAGGGATTGGGCAAAAGACGAAACAGCCCATATCCGTTATGACTCGTCGCGTCGGCAGAAGATTGCAGACATTCTCGAGCGCCAGAACAGAAACTGGGGAGCTTCAACCAGGACGCTGGAAAACATTGGACGGTTACGTGCCGGCGCTTCGGCCATCGTGACCGGCCAGCAAGTAGCGCTTTTCGGTGGGCCGCTGTTTTCCATTTTCAAGGCGCTAACGGCTGTTAAGCTCGCGGATGAGGCTGCCAGTGAGGGTGCCGAGGTCGTTCCGATATTCTGGTTGGCGGCCACGGACCATGACCTCGCGGAAGTCAATCAAATCGTTATTCCCGGTCCGGATGGTTCGCTGCAGAAGCTGACGGTGCCCACGCAGGGTGTGCCGGACGCTCCAGTCGGCACGATAAAGTTTGGCGCGGAAATTGATACTGTTGTTGAGGCCTCCACTGCAATCTTTGGTGATTCCGAAGTCGCCGGTTTCCTGCGTGATGCCTACCGTCCCGGCGAGAATTTCGGCAGCGCTTTTGCCCGCTTGTTTGCCCGTCTTTTTGCGGAGTGGGGCGTGGTTCTGCTTGATGGTTCCGATCCTGAACTGCACCAGATTGCGGAGCCGATCTATCGCGCCGCGGTCGAGCATGCCATTGAGCTGGACGAGGCTTTACTGTCGCGCGGCAAGGACCTGGAAGCCGCTGGCTACCACCAGCAGGTGAAAGTTACGCCATCTTCGACTCTGCTTTTTAGCCTCCGCGATGGTGCTCGCGTACCCGTGCAGCGACGGTCTAATGGGAGCCGAGAGCTGGAATTTGTTATTCAGGAGGAGAGAATCTCGCAAGCCGAGCTGCAACGGCGCATCGCGTCCAAGCCGGACGACTTCAGCCCCAACGTGCTGCTGCGGCCGGTAGTGCAGGATTATCTCTTACCCACGCTTGCCTATACTGGGGGAGCTGCCGAGGTCGCATATTTTGCCCAAGCAGCAGTGGTGTATGAGGCGCTGGTTGACCGAGTAACACCCATCGTTCCACGCTTCTCCGCCAGCATCATAGAGCTAAAGTCTCAAGCCTTACTTGACCGTTATGGTCTGGGATTGTCCGATTTTTTCGAGGGCCCCGAGGCGCTGCGCGAGACGCTCGCAAAGCGCACTCTGCCGCAGGAGTTGCAAGCCGCGTTCGATCAAGCCGAGATGGCATTACGGAAGTCGCTGGATGGCATCGGTGCGCCTTTAGCACGTTTGGATAAAACGTTGGTTGAGGCGGCGAATAATGCTGCGTCAAAAATGCATCATCAGCTCGATCAATTGCGCTCACGCGCCGCCCGCGCCGAGTTGCGTCAGAGCGAAGTCCTGGCACGTCATGCCGACCAGCTCAGCAATGCGCTTTATCCCAATAAAGCTCTGGCCGAGCGCGAGATTGCCGGTATCTATTTCATCGCTCGCTACGGCACGGAGCTCCTGCGGAGCCTCTACGATACGATTCATACCGATTGCTTCGACCATCAGGTGATCTCTTTATAGTGAAGTTGCTTTTCTAAGTAGCACGGGCGAGGCTCCTTCGACTTCGCTCAGGACGGGTTCGCCGCCTACAACTTCCTCTCTAACTCTTCCAGCGATTCCACGCGCGGCAGGTCGGTGTCCCGATACGTTCCTGCCACGTCGAATAGGATGGCCTGCATCCCCGCCCGGGTAGCGCCAAGATAGTCCACGGAATATATATCGCCGACGTAAAGACTCTGCCCTGCCGTGCTGCCCATGTCGCGCAAGGCTGCTTCGAAAATAGCCGGATGAGGCTTTTCGTAGCCCACCAGACCCGAGTCCGTGGTCGTGGTGAAGCAATCGGCGATGCCGCATCGCTCGAGGATGGAGGCAATCTTTCCGTCGGCATTGGAGATCACACCGAGTGGATAGCGTTGCCCAAGACGTTGCAGAGCCTCGCGCGTTCCGGGACGGACAACGCACCAGTTGGCAGAACTTCGGGTGGCGTCCACGAGGCTGTCGCGTAGTTGGTCGTCGTGCAAGTCGATCTCTTCGAATAAGCGCGAGTAAAACATGTACCAGAACCCATGATCTACCGCGCTGCCCCGCTGCATGATCGCATCAAAGTGGTTCTTGGTTTTGCGCTCGAGCGCTAGAAGTTGATCGGGAGTGGGCATCAGTTTTCTCTCCTGGAGCGGTCGAAGGATGTGCGGCCAGTCCAGGAAGAGGAGAGTACTGCCAACGTCAAAAAACACCGCCCGAACGCGATTTGAGATAGGCAAATTGTAACCGTGCATCAGCGCCGTATGACCCAGCTTACGTACCAAGTCTGCAATCGATGGGAAGAACGAGCGCTGACTTTGTATCGGGAAACAGGTAATATCTTAGCTTTTCGGACAGAAGTCATGAACTTGTCTTCAAATTTCGAAACCCGGCGCTCATGCTCGCGTCCCTGACTGTGACCTGCACGTTTGTGCTCGAGTTTATATCGTGGGCGCGACCTCTTCTACACGCCGCGCCTTTGCTGTTTTTCGTCTTTCAATTCTCGAACAAGAAGGGCGATATCTACAACATTCTTTGGGCGCTGGTTTTTGGTTTTGCCACGCTCAATATTCTGGCCTTAGTGACCAGACGCTTTGAGCCTGGGCGCGCACGCCTGAGTTTTGGCGAGACGCTCGCCATCATGGTTGTGGTGGTCTCCGTCTTTCTCCTGGGGTGGGAAATGCTTAACCTGTTCAAGATCTTTCCCATCAAGCTTCACCCCCGCTGACGTAGGGTTTGCGGTATCATCAGTGCATGGCGAAGGGTGCTCCGGCATTCGAGGTGACCTGCCCCTGCTGCAATGCAGTGCTGAAGGTCGACCCCGCCGAAAGGGCGGTGATCGCCCATACCGCGGCAGTCCGGCCCAGGATGTTCGCTGATATGGAGGAAGCAGCCCGCGCCATGAAGGAGCAGGACAGCCGCCGCGATTCTATCTTTCGCCAGTCAGTGGAGGCTCAGAAGCACGCCTCTGACTTGCTGGAGAAAAAATTTCAGGAAGCGGTCAAGAAAGCCAAGGAATCTCCCGACACCGGTAAGCCCATCCGCGATTTCGATTTGGATTAGTTGTCCAAGAAATTTACACGCGGTTTACATTTTTGCCGTTCTCTGCGCTTAAAATTACCGCTGATGTCCGACTTCCCTCTATTGCTCGGCCATCGCGGCGCACGGGTATCTAGTGGCGTACCGGAGAACACTTGCGCCTCGTTCAACCTGGCCCTCGAACACGGTTGTGACGGTTTTGAGTTTGACGTGCGGCTTACTGCCTGTGGGCGGGCTGTGGTCTGTCACGACCCCAGAGTCAGAGGCATCACAGTCTCTCGCGCAACTTGCGATCAGCTCAAGCATCTCCCCCAACTTAAGGACGTGCTGAAACGTTACCGCCAGCGCGCATTTCTTGACATTGAACTCAAGGTTAGGAACCTGGAATCGAAAACGCTTACTGCGCTGCGCGAAGAGCCGGTGGGAGCCGGCTATGTTATCTCTTCATTCATTCCAGACGTCGTGATGGAACTGGAGGCGCGTAGTGCTAGAGCCCCCTTAGGCATCATTTGTGACAAACCCAGCCAGTTAGCGCGCTGGCGCAAACTGCCTATCGACTATGTCATCGCTCATCAGGCGCTGGTTGATCAGAAGCTAATCCGCGAAGTCCACGCCGCCGGCAAGAAACTCGTTGTGTGGACCGTGAACAACAAGCAGACCATGCTTCGCTTAGCCGCCTGGGGAGTGGACGGAATTATCTCGGACAACACTCAACTTCTGGTAAGCACGCTGGGAAGAAGTAAGCCGTCGCAGTCTTGATTCTTCGCTGCGAGGGCCCTTTGATGATAACCAGCGTGGGTCGTCTAGTCAGCGGCCGCTTCCAACATCACGTCGGAACGTCCGGGTTGACGCAGGAAGGCAGTGCGCTCGGTTTCGAAAGCTTCCAGCTCCACTGCGACTTGATGGTCGGTCCAATCCATGACCGTCCCGATGCGGGCCGCGGCTGCCCGGCTGCAGGCTGGCGACCAGCAAGCGCCAAGTGCCACCGGTACTCGACGAAGAAGCACATCTGCCAGTGTGACCGCATATTCGTTGGCGAAGGCATCCACTGCCTCGGCAACGATGTGTTCGCTGTGTTGACATAGCGGCGCCCGCAGCTCGGCGCTGCTAAGCGCCATCCGCGCTATTACCGTAGAGCGTTTTCCGTGCCACTCGACAATCCCGCTGGCCGAGGTCTCACTGATTCCCCCGGCGTTGGCAATCTGTAGCACCCAGTGATCCAGGTGCGGATCCAAACTATTTGCTGCGATCATGGCCAGCTTCTTTTGCGCCCGAGGCGTAACGCCAATCTTAGACATGCACTCCCGTGCCAGCGCCGCAGCCGTGGTCAGCTTGCCACCGATGACGGAGATCATGTGAGCAGCGCCGTCATCGGCGTGATCGTGAAGATAGTGCTTGCGGCTCACGGCCGAGGGGCTTGTCTTGGGCGAGAAGGGAAGGGGCCGGACACCAGCAAAGGCATACCGTATGTCGCGCGCGGAAAGCTTGACTCGAGGAAATAAGCGCAGCAGCGAGCGCAGCAGATACTCGATTTCCTC
>Ga0207139_1045_pt1 | contig 28193 bp, 25 predicted proteins | sample Alteio_BWMinHeat_7_FD_153585 | JGI IMG/M metagenome (GOLD analysis project Ga0207139, IMG submission 153585) | Enriched cells from forest soil in Barre Woods Harvard Forest LTER site, Petersham, Massachusetts, United States -... | ecosystem: Environmental > Terrestrial > Soil > Temperate forest >... | reverse complement strand
TTCGAGCAACAAGTGGTCGGTGTGGCCGTGTCGGCGTCGGGGCGAGTGTTCGTGTCCTTCCCGCGCAACGGCATCGACACCGTCAAGAAATCCGTGGCGGAAGTCATCAACGGCAAGGCGGTCGCCTACCCGAACGAGGAGATCAATACCTTGAACACCGCCGCGCCCTCGACGCATTTTCTTTCCGCGCAGAGCGTGTACGTGGATTCCAGCGACACGCTGTGGGTGCTGGACGTGGGCAACCTCGGCTCGGGCACGGCGCTCATCTCCGGCGGGGCCAAACTCGTGGCCATCGACCTGACGACCAACGCGGTCAAGCGGACCATCGTGTTCCCGGACAGTCTGATCACGAAGGGCACATCCATCAACGACGTGCGCTTTGACCTGGCGCGCGGCGCGGCGGGCTTTGCGTACATCTCGGATGCCTCAGGGGCGGCGGGCAGCGGCATCATCGTGGTGGATCTGTCCACCGGCAAAGCGGTGCGGCGGCTGGCGAACGATCCCACCGTGCTGCCCGACCCGGCTTTCCGCGCGACCGTGGAGGGCAAGCCGTTTGTCATCCAGGCGACGGTAGACGCCGCGCCTTCACTGGTATCGGTCGCGTGCGACGGCATCGCGGTTTCGGCGGACGGCAAGCTGGTGTACTACTCCCCGATTGCCAGCCGGAACTTGTATTCCGTGGATGCCGCCGTGTTGACGGACTTCACCCAATCCGACGCCGCCGTGGCCGCGACGATCAAGAACCTGGGCGACAAGGGCGAAGTGGGTGGCTTGGAAGCGGACGCGCAGGGGCGCGTTTATCTGACGAACGGGGAGTTCAACGCCATCCGGCGGTTCGATCCGTCGCAGGGAACGGCGGACACTTTCAACCCGACGTTTGAGACGGTGGTTCACAACCGGCATTTGGTCTGGCCGGATTCGCCGGCGTTGGGGAAGGACGGGACGCTCTACATTACCTCGTCGCAGGTGAATCGTTTGCCAGTTTTCAACGCGGGGCAGGATCTGCGGCAGCCGCCGTACTTACTGTACAAGGTGCAGACGGACGCGACGCCGGGGACGCGGTGAGGGCGGAAGGCAGAAGGCAGAAGGGATTCACCACAGAGGCACAGAGGGCACAGAGGCCGGGAGAGAAGAGGGAGGAACGAGGTAGGCAGAAGAAGACGAAGCTGGAACGTTTGGTGTGAATCGGAGTTTCTCCCGCACTGCCGTTGCGGAGCAGAAGAATCTTCAGGCATGGAGGCGAATGGCGGGTGCAGGAGGGAGAAATTAGCCGAGTGAATTACCTTGCAGCGGAATCCACGCTTTCGGTTAATCAGTGCGCATGCTCAAGAAACTCGCCGATTGCTCTCGATTCGCGCCGTGTGCTTTCCGCGGTTCTTTGATGTGTGCAGCTTCAGAATTTATTGCGTGCCTACTACTGCTGGACATCGGTGTGCGCTGAGTTGCACTTACCGAGTGTGCCCTGAGTTATTTTGGAGCATCCGCCATTGTCCGCATGTAGTCCCTTCCCACTGGCAATCGCGAGGAATCGGTTCAAGGCGGGGGCGTAGTTCAGCTGGTTAGAAGCGAGGTCTACGGCGGAGCTAGCCTCGGGTCCCTTTGGGCCAATGCCACTGGGGAACAGGCCTGGCGACTGGAGTCGCTTCATTCCCGCCCAGCAATAAGGTATGTACAATGGGCTAAAATTACGCACACGAATAATCCTCGGTATTCGTGGATGGGTTGCGGAGCCCTACATCGATTCGGTGCGAATTGCCGTCTGTGGAGTTGCGCTCCGAGCCCTTTTCGAATGCCACGCACTGCCAGCGTGCTCCGCTTGGAGGACAGAGAGTGGGTTTGCAAAGACTTGCGGGCGCTAAACACGGAGCAAAGTCGAGTCTTGCGCGCACTCTCCTGTCTCTTACCGTCTTTTACTGCTGCTCGACGGCTTTGATCTGGGCGCTCGACCCAGGGCGTCGAATCTCACAATATGCCCATACTGCATGGCGCGTCCAAGACGGGTCTATCAACATTGGATCCAGCATCACCCAGACCACAGACGGTTATTTGTGGTTAGGAACACCTGAGGGTCTGCTGCGTTTCGATGGCATCAAGTTTGTGCCTTTTTCTATCCCCGGCTTTGACCTCGCAAAACTTACTTATACGTACCTTTTGGGCGCTCGCGACGGCAGTCTGTGGATTGGAACAAGGGTCGGTCTCGGCCGACTGAAGGACGGCGAGTTCCGATGGTACTCGAATCCCACTCAGCGCAGTGGGATCAGCGCCATATTAGAAGACCATGAGGGGACAATTTGGGTGACGCGTTATCGCGTCCCGCCAAGCGAAGGTCCCTTATGCCGGGTCGAGGGAAATGGGCTCCACTGTTACGGAAAGGCTGATGGAATTCCAGTGAGGTTCGGTCTTGGCTTGACTGAAGACAGCCTTGGAAATTTCTGGTTTGGGTCTAGTGTACTTTGCCGTTGGCGGCAGGGCTCCGTGAGCACCTACTTGAACGGGATAGCAAAGCGTCATGACGCGGGAAACGGCGTATTTGATGTCGCGGCGGGACCGTCAGAATCCATTTGGGCAACGGTGGATGGAGTCGGGCCTGATCTGGGTGTTCGCTATTACTCCAATGGGAAATGGACGCCTTACGTCGTACCAGGCTTTGATGGGAGAAAGGTCAATTCTCATGCACTGTTCGTCGATCGAAACAAGTCCCTCTGGATTGGAACGGAGAATCAGGGACTTTACCGAGTCCACGACGGGGTAGCAGATCACTTTGGAATCGCCGATGGGTTATCGGGCAATTCTGTTGTTCTCTTTTATGAAGATCACGAGGGTGACCTTTGGGTAGTAACGGAAGGCGGACTCGATACGTTTCGGTGTACGCCAGTTGTCACCTACTCCATGCATGAAGGACTGTCTTCATCCGCGCTCTTTTCGGTTCTAGCACTACATGATGGCTCAGTTTGGATTGGACACGAAGGTGGCGTTGACATTCTAAAGGGGGATCGGCTCTCACCACTGTCTGCTGCTGGTGGGCTGCCAGGTCAAGATGTGGCAGCGCTGTTTCAAGACCAGAGCGGTGTGGTTTGGCTCGGAATAGACGGCAAGCTGGTGAGTTACGAGCATGGGCGATTCCATGAGATCAAGCGCTCTGACAGCCAGAGTCCCCGCGGCGATTCTGTCGATGCCATCACTGAGGATGTGAATCAGAATATTTGGGCGTTGACTGAAGCCGGTCATCTCCTTAGAGTCACCCATCAAATCGAGAAGGAAGTTACGGAGGTGGCCAGCGATAGTCGACAAGCCGGTTATCTTGTACCCGATCACGATGGCGGTATCTGGGCCGCCTCGAAAAATGGCAATCTGGTTCACTGGCGCAACGGAGGTATCGACACAACAGCGCTGAAGGGGCACGACAGTTCTTTCTCAGTTTTGAGCATGCTTCTTGATTCCGACGATTCCTTGTTGGTCTCAACGACCGATGGCCAGTACCGCTGGGACGGCAAAGCCTGGAGTGTGCTGAATCGTCGCAATGGCCTTCCATGCGATGCAATTTTCTCTGCGGTCGAAGATAACAACGGCTCCCTGTGGCTCTATTCGCAATGTGGCCTCCTAAAGGTGGGGCGTGCAGAATTGGAAAAGTGGCGCACACACGGCGATAGCATCCTTAACGCTGAGGTGTTTGACAGATTCGATGGCGCGCGCGCCCATATGGCATCGCGCCCGGTTCAGCCGATTGTGTCAAAGGCATCGGACGGGCGGCTATGGTTTATAAACCAGATCTCAGTCCAAATGATTGATCCCAGCCAAACCTATCCCAATAAGGTTCCACCACCAGTGCACATAGAAAGTGTTGTCGCGGACCATAAGGGCTACGCTCTCGGGAAGCGGGTGCGGCTACCTCCCTTAACTCGCGACGTTGAGATCGACTACAGCGGGTTGAGTGTGGCGGTACCCCAAAAAGTCCATTTCCGTTATGAACTGGAAGGGCGCGATACGGGGTGGCAGGAAGCGGGTACAAGGCGACAAGCCTTTTATACGAATCTTCCTCCGGGAGATTATCGCTTCCGAGTCACCGCCTGCAACAACAATGGCGTATGGAATGACGCTGGCGCATTCCTGGAATTTTCCATCGTCCCAGCTTTCTACCAGACTGCGTGGTTCCGCCTTACATGCGTAGGTGCTTTTCTTGTAATACTGTGGGCGCTCTATCAACTCCGACTTCAACAATTGCATCGGCAATTCGACATCGGTCTGGAGGCGCGGGTTAATGAGCGCACACGCATCGCGCGAGACTTACACGATACTCTGCTGCAGAGTTTGCACGGATTGATGTTTGAATTTCAGGCAGTGCGCAACATGTTCCACCGGCGCCCCGAAGAAGCACTCGAAGCTCTCGATGGGGCGATCACGGGAACCGAGCGGGCCATCACCGAGAGCCAAGTCGCCATCGAAGGCTTACGTGACGCTAAGGTCGCTGAAAGCGACCTCGCGCAGCTACTGAGGGCAACGGGGGAGGAACTACTGGAATCTCGGAGTGCAGACCACGATGCGCCCACCTTCGGCCTGACCGTTGAGGGAGAGCGACGAACATTGGTTCCGACCATCCGGGATGAAGTCTACCGCATTGCGCGGGAGGTCTTACGAAATGCTTTCCGCCATGCCCATGCGCGCCGGATCGAGGCAGAGATTCTATACGATGAACACCAGTTTCGATTGCGCGTACGGGACGATGGCAAGGGTATGGATCCACAAGTTCTGGAGAAAGGTGGACGGGCCGGACACTGGGGGTTGCCAGGTGTTCGGGAACGAGCGCAGCAAATGGGAGCAAAATTGGATCTTTGGGGCGAGGCGGGAACAGGAACGGAAGTTCAATTAACCGTTGCCGCTGCCATAGCTTACGAAAAGACACCCGATCGCTCCGGATTCAGATTATTCCGACGGACGAGAAATCATGAGCACCGATCTTAGCCTGATTCGAATCCTCACCGTGGACGACCACCCTCTTCTGCGCAAGGGGATCGCAGCACTGGTCAATGCTGAAACTGACATGAAGCTGGTTGCAGAGGCTTGTAATGGCGAGGAAGCCATCGAGAAGTTCCGATCGCACCGACCGGATGTGACCCTAATGGATCTGCAGATGCCGGGCTTGAATGGCATCGAAGCGATTATTCGCATCCAGAGCGAATTCCCGAACGCACGGATCATCGTTCTGACGACATACACGGGCGATGCCCAAGTGGTGCGAGCCCTCAAGGCAGGCGCACGAGCGTACTTGTTGAAGAGACAGGTGCACAGAGAGCTCTTGGAGACCATCCGAGCTGTCCATGCGGGACAAAGGCGCATACCTTCAGAGATTGCCGCGGAGCTGGTAGATCATCCTAGGGACGACTTGACCCCACGAGAAATCGATGTATTACGGCTAATCGCTAACGGAAACGCCAACAAGCAGATCGCCGATCAGCTCTCAATCGGTGAAGCCAGCGTAAAGAGCTATGTCGGTAACATACTCTCGAAACTTGGGGCTAGCGACCGGGCCCATGCCGTTACAATCGGGCTGAAGCGTGGAATTATCGAGCTAGAGATCCCCTGAAAGATGGAGGTGCGGACCTCCTTTTAGGCGTTTTGGGAGGTGTTGCGAATACCCTATGCTTGATCAGGGTCTTTCTTGCAACGCTTATTTTCCACATTCCCGAACGGTTGGCCGGGCATTGGCATTCTGCTCCAGCGGGTGTTAACCGCCACGACTCTGTTTTGTTCTGGGATCGCACATTTAAGGGACACATCACAATTTGCATCGATAGTTCCGCACATGTTCGCGGCAGTCGCCGGGATACTACTCCTCGTTGGCTTATGGACGCCGGTCGTTGGAACGATGATCACAATCGTTGAGCTGTGGATTGTTTGTTCGAGCTCCGGCGGTCTTGGAATTCCAATCATCTTGGCCACCTTGGGTGCCACCCTGGCAATGATCGGTCCTGGTGCGTGGTCCATTGATGCGCATCTCTTCGGCAGGAAGCACTTCGAAATCCCGCAACGCTAAAAGATTTCTTATCACCCAGAAGGGGGAGCGTCGAGTCACCCTAAATGGTAGCGTTGGTCTCCTCCAAATACCTATCCGAAGACCGTCGATCTACGGTTGTGCGCAAGTCGCAGGTCATTGCACACTCAGTTAAAGACCCAGCAGATTTCAAACGGAGTATACGGCTGGTTTCTGTTTCGTGCGACTCCATAGTTAGACGAATACGGCAGAGTTGTGAAATGGTATGGAACAAATACCGATCTCGAGGAGCGCAAAAGAGCAGAACAAGGCCTCGCAGTTCAGAATACTCGACTCCAGCTGCTGCTCCAACTGACGCAGCGAATTACATCGAATCTTGAGCTTCGCGAAGTGCTGCGCTCAGTTTCAGCCACCGTTCGAAAGACCATGCGTGCCGATGCCGCAGGCGTTGCATTTTTCGATGAGGTATCGGATAAGAGCCGGATTTATGCGGTCGATTTTCCAGATGCGAAAGGATTCGTCAAGGAAGAGATTGTGGTCAAGCCAGGGCTCGCCTTCAAACGCGCTTGGGAAAGCTCTAAACCGGTAATCGTAAACACAAACGATGCCGAGGAACTCGGGGCTGAAATATATGCATTGGTCGTTGCAGAGGACTTGCACGGCCACTGCCTGATACCACTGAGCCGTGGTCGAACCGTCGGAGTCCTTATGGTTGCACGCAAGCACGAAGGTTCATTTACGTCTGAAGATGTCGACTTTCTCAGTGAGGCATCGGGCCAGATAGCCATCGCCATTGAGAATTGCTTGGCCTACGGCGAGATTATCGAACTGAAAGAGAAACTGGCGCAAGTCGTCGACACCATCCCTACGTTGGCATGGTCCGCTGGTCCAGACGGCTCCGCAGACTTCTTCAATCAGCGCTGGCTGGACTATACGGGGCTATCTGCCAAGCAAGCTTTGGGCTCGGGATGGCAGGTTGCGATTCATCCCGACGACCGGCCACGCATTCTGGAAACATTGCAGGAAGCTTTGAATTCTGGAGAGCCGTTCGAAGTGGAGGGCCGCTTCCGCCGCTTCGACGGCGAATTTCGCTGGTTTCTGTTTCGCGGTAGTCCTCTGCGCGATCGATCGGGAAAAGTCGCGAAGTGGTACGGAACCAATACCGATCTGGAGGAGCGGAAGCGTGCCGACGAAGCCCTTCGGAAAAGCGAGGAGCGGTGGAGATCCGTCTTTGAGAATTCTGCTATCGCGGTTGCGCTGACTGACCTGAACGGCCGCTTTCTGGCCACCAATCACGTCTTCCAGACGATGGTGGGCTACACGGAGGAGGAACTACGCGCCGTTTATTTTCTGGACTTAACGCATGAGGACTACCGCGAAGCCAACTGGGCGCTGATCACGGAGTTGCTGGAAGGAAAACGACGGCGGTTTCAGATCGAGAAAAAATATCTATGCAAGGACGGCAGTTCGATTTGGGTGAGCAACAACGTTTCTCTTGTGCCGGGCACCGAGAGGGTACCGCAATTCATAATGGCGCTGTCCGAGGACATCACAGAGCGCAAACGTGCGGAGCAAGCTCTTCGGCGAAGCGAGGCGTATCTGGCGGAGGCGCAGAAATTGACCCACACGGGCAGTTGGGTTTGGAATGTGCGTACCGGCGTTCGCTTCTGGTCGCGAGAAGTTTTTAGCATTTATGACTATGAATATCAGGAAATGGGACCCACTTGGCCACAGCTCCTCGAAAGAGTTCACCCTGAGGATCGACCACAGATCGAGGAGAGAGCAAGAATGGAGGCCTCTGGAAAAGAGTGGCTAGATTCTCAGATTGATTTTCGTATCATCCTCCCGGACGGCACCATAAAGCACCTCCATTCTGTCGCTCATCCTGTTAGGGATGACTCAGGGGAAATCACTGAGGTCGTCGGCACCTTCATGGATGTGACCGAACAGTGGAAGGCCAGAGCCGAGTTGGAGAACGCTTTCGAGGAAATTAAGCAGCGGACGGAAGCTCTTCGGCGGAGTGAGGGTTATTTAGCCGAAGCGCAGAGATTGACCCACACAGGCAGTTACGCCTGGAATGTGCGTACCGGCGTTCTCTTCTGGTCGCGAGAAATGTTTAGCATTTGTGACTATGAATATCAGGAAATGGGAGTCAGTTGGCCACAGTTCCTCGAAAGAGTTCATCCTGAGGATCGACCACAGATCGAGCAGAGAGCAAGAATGGAGGCGTCTGGAAAAGAGTGGCTAGATTCTCAGATTGATTTTCGTATCATCCTCCCGGACGGCACCGTAAAGCACCTCCATTCTGTCGCTCATCCTGTTAGGGATGACTCAGGGGAAATCACTGAGGTCGTCGGCACCGTCATGGATGTGACCGAACAGTGGAAGGCCAGAGCCGAGTTGGAGAACGCTTTCGAGGAAATTAAGCAGCGGACGGAAGCTCTTCGGCGGAGCGAAGCTTATTTGGCGGAAGCACAGAAATTGACCCACACAGGCAGTTGGGCGGTGCGGGTCCCTCAGATGGAAAACGCGCAGGGTGAGGCCGGTCAAGGGCATGAAGTGCTCCCGAGGTTCGGCTGGAACGCTTCCTATTGGTCAAAAGAGATGTACCGGATCTTCGGCCTCGATCCTGGTCCGACGCCACCATCTTACGTGGAGCTAGTCCGGCGGCGGCACCCGGAGGACGCGCGTGATTACACACCTGTGGTCGAGCAGGCCATTCGGGATAGAACTGACTTTGAGATCGACTATAGGGTTCTTCTGCCAGACAGCGCGGCCAAGTACATTCATGTGGTCGGACACCCGGTAGTGAATGCTTCCGGTGACGTCATTGAATTAGTCGGTACGGCGATGGATGTCACTGAGCAGCACGAAGCGAGAGCGGCTCTGCAGACTGCGTTTGAGCAAATAAAGGCAGAGGAAACAGAGCTTCGGCGGATGACTGACGCCGTCGCCAGTTATATTTACGTGTTGCGCCCGGATGGGACAGCCCTTTATGCAAATCAGACAGTGCTCGATTACACCGGACTCACTTTGGAAGACGTGCAGAGAGAAGACCAGCGAGCACGGGTCTTCCACCCGGAGGATGTGGAAAGGCTGCGCGGGGAGCGCGATGAGGCGCTCGCGCGCGGTAAGCCTTTTGAACTTGAGCAACGAGCGCTTGGGAAAGACGGTAACTATCGCTGGTTTCTTGTCCGCTACAATCCTCTTCGCGACGACCAAGGGCACATTGTTCGCTGGTATGCCACTGGGACGGATATCGAGGATCGCAAGCAGGCCGAGGAGAGGATGCGTGACGAAAACCTTGCGCTGAGAGAGCAAATCGATCAGGCATTCATGTTTGAGGACATTGTGGGCTCGTCACCGGCCCTGCAAACCGTGCTCTCCAGCATTGTGAAAGTGGCCCCCACCGACTCCACGGTGCTGATCACCGGCGAAACCGGCACCGGAAAAGAATTGATTGCGCGCGCCATACACAAGCACTCGCAACGTTCCGGCCAGGCGTTTATTGGCGTAAACTGCGCGTCGATTCCTTCCTCCTTGATCGCGTCGGAGCTGTTTGGCCACGAGAAGGGCGCCTTCACTGGCGCGGTGCAGCGCCGCCAGGGCCGGTTTGAAATGGCGCACTCGGGTACGATCTTTCTAGACGAGGTGGGCGAGCTTCCAGCAGAGACCCAGATTATGTTGCTGCGAGTACTTCAGGAGCGGCAGTTCGAACGATTGGGAGGTAACCGAATTATTACCACTGACGTTCGCATCATAGCCGCAACCAACCGTGATTTAACGGCGGCCATTGCCGCGGGAACGTTTCGAGACGACTTGTTTTACCGGCTTAACGTTTTCCCGATTGAGGTACCTCCTCTGCGCAAGCGGAGGGAGGATATCCCGATGTTGGTGGAGTATTTCGTAAAACGCTACGCGGAAAAAGCCGGCAAGCAAATTCGCAAGATCGACAACAAGACGCTGGAGCTGTGCCAATCGTATCCGTGGCCGGGAAATATCCGTGAGCTGCAAAACATCGTTGAGAGATCGGTGATCCTGTGCGGCGGCGACACCTTTTGGATCGAAAAGTCCTGGATGGCACGCGTGCACCCACCCCGGCAGGAATTAGCGGGTCCTTTGCCAGATACACTCCAGAGTCGGGAAAAAGAAATTATTGAAGCGGCCTTAGCTGAAAGCAAAGGAAAAGTTGCTGGCCGCGAAGGTGCGGCAGCGAAGCTCGGAATTCCCCGATCGACGCTGGACTCGAAGATCAAGCAGCTGAGGATCAAGAAACACAAGTCTATCTCTGAGCAGTAGTAAGTCCCTCCCGTCAACTCCCGAAAATTCGGCACTTCCCGAAGTCTCGTCATCCGACCGCTACCTCTAGCGCCTGTTTTCAATACGTTGCATGTGGCCTCTGCATTGCATTTCCACTTACGTCAGGCCGGGGATGGCGGCAATGCAGAACATCGCGACGACCGCCGATGACCTTGAGAATCGAGAACCGTGTTCACCCTAAGTGGGCGTATGGAGGGGGCGCAGGTCCCGGAGTTGAAGGAGTTTTTCGATTGCGAATACCGAAACATCATTCTGGACTTGCGGGACGTGAGCCTGGCGGATCGCGATGCAGTGAGGTTTCTAAGAGGTTGCGAGCGGGATGGCATGAAGTTTGAGATCATCGCCATCCTGAAGGAGGCGGAGGCTGGGATAGCACCCGACGAGCTGTGCCGGCGGCACGGGATCACACGCGGGAGCCTGTACCGCTGGAAAGCGAAGTACGGCGGGATGGAAGTGAGCGAGGCGCGGCGATTGCGGCAGCTGGAGGAGGAAAAACCGGCAGCTGAAGCACGCCGTGGCCGAACTGCTGCTGGACAAACGAGCGTTGCAGGCGGTGGTGACAAAAAAGTGGTAGGCCCGCAGATGCAGAGGCAGGCGGTGGGGGTGATGCGCTCGGAAGCGGCCGTTTCGGAGCGACGCGCCTGCGGGCTGATCCCGATCCATCGGGCGACGTGCCGGTATCAGCGGAGAAGAAGCGAGGATCCGCGTTTGCGGGAGCGGCTGCGCGAGCTGGCTGCGACCCGGCGACGGTTCGGCTATCGACGGCTAAAGATCCTGCTGAAACGCGAGGGCTTCGCGGTGAACCATAAACGAGTGTACCGACTGTACGTGGAGGAGAAGCTGGGACTGCGACGGAAGCGAGGACGGCGGAGGCTGCCGACGAGCGCCGCACGCGTGCCCCTGAAGCTACCGGTGCGCCCCGACGAGGTCTGGACCATGGACTTCACGCAGGATGCGTTCGCCAGTGGGCGCAAGTTCCGAACTCTGAACCTGATGGACGGCTTCACGCGCTACGCGCCGCGCATCGAGGTGGACACCTCGTTGCCGGGTCAGCGCGTGGTGCGGGTGCTGGAAGAACTGAAGCGAAGAGGGCGCAAGCCGGAAGCGATCGTGATCGACAACGGGACCGAGTTTACCAGTCAGGTGGTAGATCAATGGGCTTACGAGAACCAGGTGCAGCTGCACTTCATCACGCCGGGACGGCCCATGGAGAACGGCTTCATCGAGAGCTTCAACGGCAAGTTCCGCGACGAGTGTCTAAACGAGAACTGGTTCATCGATCTGGCCGATGCCCGGGAGAAGATCGAGACCTGGCGGTGCGACTACAACCAAGTGCGGCCGCACTCGGCGCTCGGCTATCTCACGCCCGCGGAGTTTGCGCAGAGGAGCGCGGCTTCGTCCGGCTGCGCTCGCATGGCTTCGCCGTTCGAAGCCGCGACCTCAAGTGGTGAAAGCGTATTTGCAGGTGTAGTGTTGGAGCACCCAAATGCGGAGAAAGTCTCGTTATCCCTGGACTAAAGATGGGGGGCAGGTCACGCCGGATGTCACAGCCGCGATCAAACGCCGCATCGTGATCGGACAATCGCTCTATGCATTCGGCGCTTTACTCTGCATTTTCAATACGCACTGGAGTATCACGTTCATCGTTCTGGTCCAGCTCAACTACGCCATCGCACCACGTATTCGTCGGGCTAGGCACATGGGAGCGATTGTTGAGTCATGAAGGCGTTCCGATCATTCCGGCTCGATCCATCAAACCAGTGCCTCTGGCAAGGGGAGCGGCGCGTGCCGCTCACGCCGAAAGCTTTCGATGTGCTGCGTTATCTGGTGGAACACCCGGGGCGGCTCGTAACTCAAGATGAGATTCTGGAAGCGTTGTGGCCGGAGACTTATGTCAATCCGGAACTCATTAAGAAATACATCCTGGGAATCCGCAAGGTGCTGGGCGATCGGCACGACAAGCCAGAATTCATTGAGACCTTTCCCAAGCGCGGATACCAGTTCGTCGCTGCAGTGAGCGACGAGGTCGCCCCTGGCCCGCAAGACCTGACTACCGAAACCAGTAAGAAAATGGTGGGCCGGGACACTGCTTTGGCTGAACTGCATACCTCTCTGCGCAGAGCGCTGCGCGGGCAGCGGCAAGTCGTTTTCGTGACCGGTGAGGCCGGAATCGGCAAGACGACACTAGCGGATGCGTTTCATCAACAGGCTGTCCGAAGTCACACTCTGAGGGTTGGGCGCGGGCAATGCGTAGAAGGCTTCGGAGGTAAAGAGGCTTACTACCCTATGCTGGAATCGCTGGGCCAGCTAATCAAGAATCCGGACGGCAATCCCCTCGTTCAGACCATCGCAAAACATGCTCCGACGTGGCTGATTCAGTTCCCAGCGCTGGTCAAAGCGGAGCAGCGAGACGCGTTGCAACGAGAGATCCTCGGAGCCACGCGGGAGCGAATGGTGCGGGAGATTTGCGACGCACTAGAAGTAATAACTTCAGCGGATCCCCTGCTCTTGGTGTTTGAAGATCTCCATTGGAGCGATCCCTCCACTCTCGATCTCATCTCCGCATTGGCCCGCCGCCGCGAGGCGGCGAAGCTGATGCTCCTGTGCACCTACCGGCCGGTGGACGTGGTTCTCTCCAACAGCAGCCTGAAAGGTCTAAAGCAGGACTTACAGGTTCATCGTTTGTGCTCCGAGATCGCATTGGAGCGGTTGAAAGAGCCCTTGATTGCTGACTACCTGGCGACGGAATTCTCAGAGGAGAATCTGCCTGCCGGTCTGGCAACGGTGATCTACCGTCATTCGGGCGGGAACGCTCTGTTTATGGTAGCCATCGTCCAGGATATGCTGAAGCGAGGATTGATCGCCCGGGACAACGACGGCGGGTTTAGCCTGACTACACCTTTGGAAACCATTGCTCCGAGCGTGCCGGAGACGCTACAACAAATGCTGGAGGCGGCTCCGCGGATCTCTCGCACGCCTTGATGTTTGGCTCCCATCCTTCGTTTTGCCTTCTGGTTCCGGGAACCGCCGCACTTACTTTCTTCCCTCGCGGTTGTGTCTGCCAACTCGAAATCATTAGGCACCGAAACTAGACCGAAACGCCACCGAAACTTCCACCTCGGGTTTTCCTTACTTCCGTACTCTCAACAACGTTAGCTGGTCTGGGTCGCGAGCGGCCCCGGCTGGTTCACAACACTCCTATACCAAAAAGGATCATCAAATGAAAAAGGTATTAGCAATGCTGTTTCTCGCGCTGAGCGTATCCGCCTCATTCGCTCAGACTACCTCTAATGTCGTTCGCTGGAAGACAATCGTCGGCAATATCACCGTTTCCAATAACGATGCGGTCGCGGGAATCAACCCCGGGACCACTCCTTGGAGCACAACCGGCGGAAGGGCTAGCGTCAATCTTTCGACCGGACAGGTTTCCTTCGAGGTCGAAGGGCTCGTATTGAATGGTGGGAATGCCACCGGCACTCCTGGAGGCGTGAATCAAGTTGAGGGCTCGTTGATTTGCGATGCGGGCCAAAAGGATCAAACCATTTTCACCACGCTTCCAGTGCCGTTGGACGCGCGTGGCAATGCGGAATTTTCGGGGACATTCGATGTCGATGCCACCTGCAAAAACCCACTCTTTCTGATCCGAATTGGTCCGGATCTTCCGGGCGCCAACCAGCGCTGGATCGCTACGGGAGCCGTGCGTTCCTTTGGCGGGCAATAGTCACAACTAAGTGGTATTAAGCCTAACGCCGAAGCGGGCGAGGTCACGTGGCCTCGCCTGTTTTTGTAGTCCTGTCGGCATAGCGATCTCAGGCTCACACTGAGAGGGAGATCATGAAAATCCGCGTGTCCAATTCGTTGTTCGGCGATAGCGAGTGGGTCGACGCCGTTCTGAACCTTTCTATGACAACAGCAATCAACTCCGCAATTTCTCCTTTTGCGCAGCCCAAGACGGAGCCCAACGTAAACGCGATTCGCTTCCTCGATACAAAGCTGTCTTCCGTGTCGGCTTCTGACATTCCGGAGGAATTTCGTACGCTGTCGCGTTACTTGCTGCTGCTCGTGCTTGTTCCAAAATCGGCTGTTCATGATGAGACGACCGAGAAAAAGCCGGGACACAATAAGTCCGTCACGGGCCTCATCGATACCAGCGATGTCTGCTTACCGCTGGATGCACCGAAGGTCTGGTGGAGAAATCCCAACGCCACAGACACGTTTGAGTTTGGCGGAGTCAAGGGATGTTTGTCGACGATGGAAATTCATCGCAACGGTCGGCCCGTTACTCTCACAAGTCAAGAATTTAAGACTCTCGCGTATCTGATCAGAAACCCGCGGAGGGCGATCTCGCGGGACGAACTACTCAATGAAGTGTGGGGATATGAGAACTACCCGTGTACCAGGACCGTTGATAACCACATTTTTAAGTTACGCAAAAAACTAGAATCAGACCCCGCACATCCCAAGCACTTTCATACGGTTCACTGCGTTGGATACAGGTTCTTGCCCTAGAAGCTGCACATCTCGGAGGAAGCTTTGAAGCGATGTTACATACAAACAAAGTCAAGGAGAAGAGTACACATGTCAGCGAAAAATTGTAACTGGTTCTTGCAGACGACGGCATTGATCAGTGTTCTTTTATCAGTCTCGACACTAAGCGCGCAAAGCCAATCAGATCTGTCTCGATCTGGCCAATGGCGAATCGCCGGACAGGATGTACCAACCTTCCATAACGACCGCGCCCGATCAGGTATCCAGCGAAGAGAAACCTCACTTACGCCATCAAACGTCAACACTAACCTGTTTGGCAAGCTACGGAGTTTCGGCGTAGACGCCGACGTGTATGCGCAACCTTTGTACATATCGAAGTACAAGATGGCCGATGGCAAGCTACACAATGTACTGTTTGTTGCCACGGCTCACGACTCGGTTTACGCGTTCGACGCCGACGGCAACAATCCGGCAGACGGCCATTTGTGGCGCGTTTCACTGCTCGGTCGCGGCGAGACGTACGTGTCTTTCGAGGACGTGAACACCACCGATATCAAACCTGCAATTGGCGTTGTGGGGACGCCAGTGATCACTCGGTCGAACGGTACCTTGTACGTTGTCGCGAAGTCCAAGACGTCGGGCCGCAACCCTGTGTTTAAGCAACGTTTGCACGCCTTGAATCTTGCCGATGGCACCGAGAAACTACATGGGCCTAAGCTGATACAAGCGACGCTGCCAGGTACCGGGGATGGGGGTTCAACCGTATCGTTCGATCCGCTGCTGAACAACCAAAGATGCGCGCTATTACTGAGTCCCGTGCGGCAATGGGGGAGTGCCACGGGAGACACGCGGAATGATCGGACTTCGGACGTCTTTATCACTTGGGCTTCTCACGGCGACAATGGCCAATACCATGGCTGGGTTCTGATCTATAACGGCGCCAACATCTCGCAGCAGACGGGAGCTTGGGTGGATACTCCTAACGGCAGCCAAGGCGGTATCTGGATGAGTGCAGGCGGCCTGTCCGCCGACACGAACGGGAGCATCTACGGAGCATCAGGGAATGGTACCTTCGATGGCGATACAGGCGGCTCCGACTTTTCAAGTACTTTGTTCAAGTTGAACGTGACGTCATCTGGGGTGTCCCTTGCAGACTGGTTCACGCCGTTTAACCAACTCTCGTTGTCGCTGGGGGATCAGGATTTCGGGGTCGGAGGAGCACCACTGATGTTGCCGGATCAGAAAGGCCCCATTCCTCATCTGATGCTCACGGCCGACAAAAGCGGACAGATTTATCTTCTGAATCGCGACAACCTGGGTCACTTCAATGCCGTCGAGAACCCGGATGTTCAGGATTTCAGCGATGGCGGCTTCCCCGTCCACAGCAACCTTGTTTTCTTCAATAACGCTTTGTATCTCGCGCCCGATGGCGGTCCGCTCGAGCAGTTTGCTTTCAATCCAAAGACAGGCAAGTTCGATCCCTCGACTACGGCGGTTAGCGATCACACATTTGGCTGCACCGGTTGTGTCGATGGGCAGGGCTCAAATTTCACGATCTCCGCGAACGGCGCCGAGAACGGGATCGTGTGGGCGATCGATTACACAGCATTCGGCACTGGCCCGGCGGTGCTGTACGCCTTTGACGCCGCAAACGTGGCGAATGAACTCTACGATAGTAGACAAGCGGGCACAAGGGACAGGGCGGCTGTGGCGGTAAAATTCACCGCGCCTACCGTCGCAAACGGAAATGTCTACATCGGAGGCCGGAACGCAGTGACGGTGTACGGGTTGCTCACCACCGCACCTGCGGTGACAACTGCCTCCAAATTGCCAGCTCCAAACGCAAACGGAAGTGTTGCCGTTAGGCTGAATTCCACAGATAAAAACCCGGACGTACCGCTGTTAAATAGGTCCAGTACCCGCTGAGTTGCGAGTTGCTGAAACATGAAGGAGGTGGCAGTAAGCTGGTAGCCGTGACAGTTAGCACGAAACGAAATGAAAGGAGGTTGCAGACATGGAATGGATTGCACCTGAATTCGAAGAGATCTCACTAGCGTGCGAAATCAACTCGTACGCCAAAGCTACTCTGTGTGAAGTGCGCCCCTAGTGCGTGCGAATCATTCTCCGAATCGCTGCTCAAAGAGATCGGACCGCTCGGCATCAAAGTCACGATCATTGAACCTGGCGGCTTTCGCACAGATTTTGCCGGGTCCTCCACCCAACTGAGCGAAGGCCGCCCAGTGTATGACTCCACCGTCGGTGCGGACTGTTCGCTTCCAGAGAAGCTATAACGGGAGACGGCTCTGACAGCGTCGAAGGAGCTAATGAAACATTCACGGTATATTTATGCACCTCCAGTGATGCTCGATCATCGAAAGGGAAGTGGCTGAAGCGGACTGGCCAGATCGTCATGATACGACTGCGCTCAAAGGAAGAATTTAGTGGAAACGAGGAAAGGACTGATGGTAGAGAAGTTGGGAACGCGAAGCGCTCCCGCGCTCGCCGCGATCAACGCTTATGTGCGTGGATCTTCTGCCCGGCTGTGCTCCAGCAACAAACTAGGATGGGACGGAGTTTACCTAGAACATCATAGGGCCTTTCCAGTTGAACGAAACGATTCTGTTTCCACCCACCATTTAGTTGTGCTCTTTACCAGCCATGTATCGCGAGGGGAAGCCTCGGCGGAGCACGGGCGCTTCGTCCCCTACTCCTTCTCTCCAGGAGAGATGAAACTTTATTCTGCAGGTCCGATTGGCGCATGCAGGCCATTTACCGACGCCACAATGATCCCGTGCGCCCTCGACCCTAGGTTGGTGGCAGAAGTCGGAGAGGATCTGGGCGCGCCTTCAACGGTGGAGTTTCGACCGATCGCGAATCTTCGTGATGATTCTCTGCAAGGCATAGTCAAGCTCTTGGCGGCAGAAGCAAATTCACAGGGAGCATCGGGAAAGCTATATGCGGATCACTTAGCTCACGCTCTCGCTCTTCGATTTCGACAGCTTTCCGGCGGAGTACGAGATCCCAAACCGTCCCAATCTGGGAAGATGCCGACTCGAATTCTGCAGCGCGTTCTCGACAGGATGAGGGCTGACCTCGCCACCAACCTTGATCTGCATACCATCGCTGCAGAAAGCGGATACAGCCGAACTCATTTCTTGCGTATCTTTCGGGCATCGACGGGATACTCCCCGCACCAGTGGCTAACGCACCTGCGGATAGAAGAAGCGAAGACCCTCCTGCAGAAAGCTTCCAATTCTCTGATCGATGTCGCGCTAGATTGTGGTTTTTCGAGCCATGGACATTTTTCGAACACCTTCCGCAGAATCGTCGGGGTAGCCCCGCGCGAATACCGCCGCAATTATGGTTTGATTCTGTAAGAATGGCTCCTTTTCGTGAGTAACTTCTTAAGCCCTTCGCTATGCTCTCGATGGTGGTCAAACGGCCATCAGATTCAATGCGCACAAACGTTACACAACGTTACGGCTGCGCCGTCAAGGGAGAGCGATATGCCTTTAGGGAGACAAATGGAAAGGCGCGCAACATCGTCGGGACTCGATTCACCAGTTAGAACAAAAGTCGCAATCGTCACTGGCGCATCAAGAGGCATTGGCCGCGGAATCGCAGAACGACTTCTTGAGACGGGGTACTGCGTGGTTGCAAACTCGAGAAATATCACATCGGCCAAAACTCTGCCGCCCGGAGATCGTTTGAAGCTCGTTGACGGCGATATCGCAAGCTCCGATATAGCGAAGCAGGTGGTGGATTCTGCTATCGGCAATTTCGGAAGAATCGATTTGCTGGTAAACAATGCGGGAGTATTCATACCCAAGCCCTTTACCGAATACACGACCGAAGACTTTCGCAAAGCTACGGAAACAAACCTCTGGGGATTCTTTTATGTTTCGCAACTTGCAGCATCACACATGCGCCTTCGGAAGTCCGGGCATATCGTCAACATCACGTCGTCAATAGTGGACCAGCCCGTCGCGGGACTCACGGGCAGTCTGGTCAATCTGACGAAAGGTGGTTTGGAGTCTGTCACGGGCGCATTGGCGATCGAGTTTGCGCGAGATGGAGTACGTTTCAATTCCATTTCTCCTGGAGTTGTGGACACACCAATGCACGGAGTAGAGGCGCATGAATTCTTGAAACAACTGAGTCCGCTCAATCGATTGGCCGAAATCGCGGAAGTCGTGGACCTAGTACTTTTCTTGGAATGCGCTCCCTTCATAAACGGCGAAGTAATTCATCTTGACGGAGGAGCGCATGCCGGCAAGTGGTAATGCATCCCTCGCGATATTGATCACGATGACGCGCAGTGCCAGAACCTCCTCGGTCAGGACCTGAGCATTGGTTGGATTTCCAAGTATGGCCAGTAACACCAGGTGCGCGACTTTGGAGGTCTTGAGTGCCGATTGATTTTACGTTGAATGACAATCAGCAACGCCTGCGGCGCGAAGCGCGTCAATTTGCGAAAGATGTCCTATCCGGCGTGCCGGTCGCGACACGCGATTTACCGAGCCCTATCGAGCGTTTTGTCGCGACCCGCCCGTTCTACGAACGCCTAGTGGCGGAGGGCTTTTTACGCAAGTGTATTCCGGTCTCGGTGGGCGGTGACTGTGCTGGACTGGTTGATCTCGCTATCCTGGCGGAGGAGTTTTATACCGTCGATGTTAACGTCTCACTCACCATGCTCTCCACGGTGCTCGGGCTTGCGCCGCTGGTGGTTGGCGGCAAACCAGAGCAGCACCAACGGTTTCTGCCGCCCTTTCTTGCGGCCAAGGGTGCACCGCTTGCCGCATTCGCTTCGACCGAACCCGGCGGCAGCGCCAACGCCGGATCTCTACCGCCAGGAGAAGGCGTCCGCACCACCGCGCGGCGGTTTGGCGACTCGTGGGTCATCTCGGGCCGGAAGCAATGGATATCTGCGGCCACCGGATGGAACGGACAGGGTGCCGACCTGCTCACCGTCGTCTGCCGCACCGATGCCAACGTCGAACCCTCGCGTGGCATCTCGATCATCGCTGTGCCTCGTCCCGACAGCGGCCTGATTTTTGAGCACGCATTCGACATGCTGGGACACCGTGCCCATCTCACGCCGCGCTTCCGCTTGGACGCTGTTCAGGTTCCGGCCGGAAATCTGCTGGGACAAGAGGGGGGCGGACTCCAATTGGCTGCGGAGAGCTTTGCGGGTAGCGGCGCTCTCGTCGGTATCTTCGGTGTAGCGCTGATGCGCGCTGCTTTTCAGTTTGCTCTTTCCTTCGCCAAGAGCGAGAAGCGTGGAGGCATCCAGCAGATCATCCAACATCAGGCAGTCGGCTACGCGCTGGCCGATGCGAAGACGACGATCGAGGCTGCCCGGGTGCTGAGCTGGCATGCATGCCGCGCGCTCGATACGGCTGCGCCTGGCGCACTCGAACTCGCTATCCACTCCAAGGTGTTCGGATCGGAAGCAGCTGTGCGGGTCATTACCAATCTCATGCAGGTTGTAGGCGTCGACAGTTATGGCCACGAATTGCCGCTCGCCGGTTTGCTCCAGGACGCTATGTTGTTGCCGCTTTTCGCCGGCGGCAATATCGGCGTTCGCCGCCGCCAGTTGCACGCGCTTATGCTCGATCCCGCGTATGACGATCTCGCGACGCTTGACGGCATATGCCTGGCCGAAACCGTCCCCTAACGTGAAGCGAGCCGTCGACGAAACTCGCTTGGCGGTGGGCCTGCTATTCGCTTGAATGTGCGTGAGAGGGTTCGCGTCACGCGTTGTACGGGGCTTGCACGGAGAACGTCGCGGCGTGGGCGATCGCGCGGCAGTGCCCGCAACCAGTCTCGACGCAGGGCACTTTGCGCTCGATACCAAAGCGGATGAGATTGCGGTGCTAGTAGGTGAATTTATGAGGACACAGAAGTAAACAACCTGGAGGAAAAATTATGGCAACTGCAACGACGACAGCCCGCCCACCCTTGCCTCCGTTCACACGCGAGACTGCGATTCAAAAGGTGCGTTTGGCCGAGGATGGCTGGAATAATCGCGACCCCCAAAAACTGGCTCTGGCGTACGCGATCGATTCGCGATGGAGAAACCGCTCAGAGTTCATTAGCGGACGAAACGAAATCGTTGCCTTCCTGTCGCGCAAGTGGGGCAAGGAGTTGGATTACAGACTCATCAAGGAACTGTGGGCTTTCACCGAGAATCGCATCGCGGTACGCTTCGCTTACGAATGGCACGATGACTCAGGTCACTGGTATCGCTCTTACGGCAATGAGAATTGGGAGTTCAATGAGGACGGGCTCATGACTCTACGGTTTGCGTCGATCAACGACCTGCCGATTTTGGAATCAGAGCGCAAGTATCACTGGGGACTCGGGCGTCGTCCAGATGACCACCCAGGATTAAGCGATCTGGGCCTGTAGGTCAAAGGACACCAACTATGGGAGACGTTCCGTCTGTCTTTAGACATCCGTGGCTGGCTCGGAATTGTTTTTCATTTAAAAATGAAGTGCGAAGGCAACACCTTTGGATAGACATCGATTTTTGGGTTGCGAACGCATCACGGGCTAACCTTCCATAAGGTTTGCCGACGATCCGGACAGAATGATCTGCAGGTTGTTAGTCGCTGACCATTGCGGAGCTGGCCAGCCGACGCACTTTGATATCCCGCATCGGCGGTTGACCGAAGAAGCGCTTGTACTCGCGATTAAACTGACTCGCACTCTCATAGCCGACCTCGAACGCCGCGCTCGCGGCATCGATCCCTTCAACGAGCATTCGTTCTCGCGCGGCAACTAATCGAAGCTGTTTCTGGTATTGAAGTGGGCTCATCGCCGTCAACGAGCGGAAGTGATGATGAAGGGTTGACATTCCCATGCGTGCAATTTCCGCAAGTTTCTCTACACGCAAAGGTTTCGTGTAATTGGCCCTGAGCCAAGCGATCGCTTTCGCTGTTCTGTGACTCTGATCGCCCAGCGTGGCGATCGCGCGCAACCGCTCTCCTTGAGGTCCTCGAAGCAAGCGATACACGATCTCACGCTGGATCAGATTGCTAAGGAACGGTATATCCTCGGAAGCGTCAAGAAGGTTCAAAAGCCGACAAAAGGGCTGCAGCAGATCGACGGTCGTTTTCCCAATCGCGATGCCACGAGCTGGGGATGAACCATCAGGCGTACGGAACTCCTCCTGGCTAAGAATTTCCCGGACTACTGCCATATCGAGTTTTAGCAGCAACGACAACAAGGGCACATCCTCGCTTGCTGCGACGATTTGGCTGACGACTGGCACGTCAACGGAGCTCAGGAGGAATGTCGATTCGTCGCATAGGTAAGTGGTTCCGGCAAGGGTTATGCGCTTTCGCCCTTGAACGAAGACGTTGAGGCTGGGCTCATACGTTGCAGGATAGCAAGGACTCGGTGCAGTTCGGCGGTACAGGGTGAGGCCTGGTATCGCGGTTGCATGGGCTCCTGCGTTCGGAGTGTGAGTGGCAATCTTGCGCCGGAGTTCTCCCCTCAACTCACTTACCCGTGGAGACTGCTCTTTGTTTGTAATCTTCTGATTTCCCGCGTGTATCACGACCTGCTCCTTCGTGGACTAAGAATACCGCTGAATCGGGAATAGATATGCACGAAATCGTAGGCAGCGACAGGAATAGGCAATGAATCGGAAGGATCAGGATACCGGTTCCACGACGCTCGACCTTAGCCTTGGAGATGAGAGAAACACCACGAAGGAGAAACAATGCAGAAACGCAAACTTGGAAAAGCAATCTGGAAGTATCGGCGATGGGCCTCGGCTGCATGGGAATGAGTTTTAACTATGGTCCCGCCATAAACAAGAAGGACGGGATCTCGCTGATTCGAGCGGCAGTCGAACGCGGCGTCACATTCTTCGATACCGCAGAAGTGTACGGTCCATTCACGAACGAAGAACTAGTTGGCGAAGCGCTCGCTCCCTTCCGCGGCGAGGTGGTCATCGCAACGAAGTTCGGCTGGGAGGCGAATCCTGCCGATGGAGGCAAGTGGAACAGCTTAAATAGTCGCCCTGAGGACATCCAGAAGGTCGCGGAGGCGTCGCTCAAGCGGCTCAAGGTGGATGCGATCGATCTGTTTTATCAACATCGTGTCGATTTGAACGTGCCGATCGAAGAAGTCGCGGGAGCGGTGAAGCAGCTCATCCAGCAAGGTAAGGTTAAGCACTTCGGCCTTTCTGAAGCAGGAGCGCAGACGATCCGTCGCGCACACGCGATTCAGCCGGTCACCGCACTTCAGAGCGAGTACTCGCTCTGGTGGAGGCAGCCGGAAGAAGGGGTGTTGCCGACGCTTGAAGAACTCGGGATCGGATTCGTTCCATTTGGTCCGCTTGGTAAGGGTTTTCTGACAGGCAAGATCAACGAAGATACGAAGTTCGATAACACGGATTTCCGCAACACCATCCCACGCTTTAACCCGGAGAACCGTAAAGCGAACCAGGCGTTGGTTGATCTGCTCAGCAAATTCGCGGAAAAGAGGAAGGTGACACCTGCTCAGCTCGCGCTTGCTTGGCTGCTTGCCAAGAAGTCGTGGATCGTTCCGATTCCAGGCACAACCAAGCTGCATCGCCTTGAAGAAAACCTCGGAGCGGCGAACGTCGACCTTACACCTGAAGACCTCCGTGCCATCGAAAGTGCCTCCTCGAACATCAGGATCGAAGGGGCTAGGTATCCGGAATGGGTTGAGCCGTTGTCGGGCCGCTGAACGGGGGCCCGGAGCTTTCTTCGAACACCCAGCAAAATTGCGGTCCAGGTGCGAAGGCAACATCTTTGGATAGACATCGATTTTCGGGTTGCGAACGCATCACGGGCTAACCTTCCATAGTCCGGTAAGGTAAGGTTTGCCGACGATCCGTTCGGCATCCGGACATAACAAGTGGGAGCACTACGGCCCGGCGGGGAGACGTCTCTTTCCTGTCAGCATGATCTTGGCGCCTAGGTTCATACAAATAGTTCCGAATCTTATTCTGGACAGAATCATCCAAAACAAGCGTGGGCGATGACTGGAGGATGTTCATGGCAGCTGTGGAGGAGAAATCGTTTACGGGCAAAGTAGCTCTCGTCACGGGCGGTTCAAAAGGCATCGGAGCAGGAATCGTCCGCCGACTAGCGTCGGACGGCGCTTCAGTCGCGTTCACCTTCTCGAGTTCTGAAGAAAAGGCCCTGAAACTTGTACACGAAGTCGAATCCGGGGGAGGCAAAGCGCTGGCTATGAAAGCCGACAGCGCTTCCGCCGAAGAGCTCCGCGCCGCCGTGATCAAAACAGCGGAAACCCTCGGCCCGCTCGACATATTTGTCAGCAATGCCGGCATTCTTACGCTGGGCACAATCGACAGCTACAGTCTCGAAGACTTCGACCGCATGGTCTCCATCAACGTTCGTGCTGCCTTTGTCGGGGTACAGGCAGCCGCCCATAAAATGAAAGACGGCGGCCGGATCGTCCTAATCGGTAGCAATACTGCCATCCGCACTGCATTCCCTGGCGGGAGCATCTACAGTATGACCAAAGCTGCGCTCACAGGACTCGTTCGCGGAGCCGCAATCGATCTTGCCCCGCGCGCCATCACCGTCAACAACGTCCAACCCGGACCTACAGCCACCGACATGAGTGCAGCTCACGCCGACAAGGTGAAGACGCTTATTCCGTTGAAGCGAATGGGGGACGTTTCTGAGATAGCAGGCTTGGTCTCTTACCTGGCGTCGGAAGAAGCCGGATTCATCACGGGAGCCAGTCTCACCATCGACGGCGGATATGTCGCATAATCGGAAAGAGAACAGTGAGAGAGAGGCATGGCTCGATCGAAGGAATTCGATCAGGAGAAAGCGCTACGAAAGGCGGTACGCCTTTTTTCTCAGCAAGGCTTTGCTGCCACGTCTACCGACGAGTTGATGCGCGTCATGGGTGTCGGTCGACAGAGCATGTATGACACTTTCGGTGACAAGCGGGAGCTCTTCTTACGAGCCTTGGAGATGTACGTAACGGAAAGTGTCCAATCCATCAACGCGGAGTTGGAAAAGCCTGGCTCGGCGCTCTCCGCTGTCAGAAATGCTCTCGTGACCTTTGCTGAACGAACTGACCTATCCAGCCCCGAAGGCTGCATGGGTCTCAATGCGATCTGTGAGTTCGGACAGAGAGACTCCGAGGTAACGCGCATTACCCGCAACGCAGCGCGATCGCAACGTCACGCTCTAATGCTGACACTGGCCAGAGCGAAAAACCAAGGCGAACTCAACCCAAATGCCGACCTGGACATCATGGCGGACTTCTTTGAGAGTACGCTCGCAGGAATTCGGATGGCGGCCAAAGCCGGCAAAAAGCGGCGGGCACTTCAGAATATTGCGGCCTTTGCGGGAAGAGTGTACATGGGATCAGATCGCTGAACCGCTCCCGAGTACCCGACAAGCGGGAAGTAATTTCAGTTAGTTATGGGTGAAGATTTCGCTGCCACGGCAGAAGGCACATTGATTTTCCAGATCAGACTGCATCTTGATCCATTCATGATCCATACTGAAACTGCTTTCGGAAGCCATCCGTGTCGCGTAGTTTCAGTAACTTACCGTCAACTCCGGCCCTTTCACGGCGATAGCCTGCGTGGTCGGGATCGGTTGTCGAAATGACTCCGTTGAAATCTGACCTTGCCTGTTGCTAACTCGAAGCCGTCTCGATTTGAGGCAAATGCCGGCGGGCTCAGATTTGTACTGCTTGGCTCCATTTTGGCTCCAATAAAGAGGACAAAATCGGGCAGGGAAGTGATGCTAAGTCTTGCAGAATGAATAGATAACTCTGGGTGACTGCAGCCCTGAAAAGGCTGCGCGCTGCCATTTGCCGGTATGCAGGACGACGGCCAAGGAGTTTGGAACGAGGGCAACGCAGGGGCACGCAAAATTACCGTTCGCTCTTCTAAAGAACAATGCGTTACTCTTTGCGCCGCGCATTGTCTTTAGATTGTGTTGATGGTTGCACTCATAACCCAACGAGCAGGAGACAGAGTTCAGGATTCTATCTGCAAATCTATTTCACTCCCTCGAAAATCCTCCTCTACATTTGCATTCCGGAAGCAAGGTTTGTGGGTGTGATTGTGACCTGGTAGCCGAGCTTGCGAAGCGCTTGCGCCAGCCTCCGGGCGTGTCGCATCTTGGCCTTGGGATCAGGTTCGATGCCGTGCTCTATAAACCGCACCCCCTCATGCAAGATCTTCCACACCACGCGGCAGAGCCGATGGGCGACGGCCCAGATGGCGGACTGATAGCCCAAGCGAGGCAGCAGGCGCCGGAACACCACCTGAAAGTAACTGCCTTTCCTCTTGACCGCAGCGTGCGCCGCCTGGTTCAGCACCCGCCGCAGATATTTATTGCCTTTGGCGGAGCGACTGCTGTGGTTCTGTTCGGCACTTTCGTCTTTCCCGGGACAGGTTCCCACCCAAGAGGTCAACTCTGCCGCCGAGGGGAACGTGCTGGCCTGCTGGCCCACTTCCGCGATGATCTGCTGCGCCGAATCCACTCCCAAACCAGGCACTTCCGCCAGGCGCATCACCGCCTCTTGATGCGGCTTCATGGCCTGCGCGATCATGCCGTTGAGCTTGGCGATTTGGGTATCGATCAACTGCAGCCGCTCCAGTTGTAACGCCAGCATTTCCCGGTGCAGGGGCTGCGCTCTCCCCGTTAAAGCGTCCACCAGTTGTTCCTCGGTGCATTGCAACCGCTCATCTCCAACTGCGCTAATTGCTTGGGGTCGGTCTCTCCTTTGGCCAAAGCCCGCAGAATGCGAATCCCGCTGGCGCCGAGCAGATTGCTTACAACAATCGACAGCTTGATCCGCATCTCTTCCAGCAAGCACTCCATCTGGTTCTGCAGTCGCACTCGGTCGCGAGTGAGCTGCAGTTTCATCCGCGTCATGTTGCGCCAAGTACGCTGCTCCCCACCCGGGACAAAGCTTAAGATCAACTCATTCGCGATCAGTCGTCGCACCAGCCGCTCGGCATCCTTGAAGTCATGCTTGCGTCCCCGCGGGGCACGGTTGGAGAACGCCTGGGCCAAGTGCAAACGCATGTGGGGTTCCAATTCCAACCACACCGATCGCCAGTATTGCGCCGTGGATTCCATCACCGCTTCTTCCACGCCTTGCTCTCGCAGCCAAATCAATAATCGGTGCAGGTCACTCGGCATGGTGGCAAATCGTCGCCGCTCGGGTTTCTCTTCCGGCGTAGTCGCATCGATCACTACCACCATCAGCACTTTCTTGTGTACGTCAATTCCTGCTATCTTGTACGACATAGCTTCCTCCTGGCGTGGAAGCGGCAGAACGCACGCGAGAAAGGTCACACACCCTCACGTGCTACCACCCTTCCCGCCAGGATGGGTGGCGCGACACAGATTGGTTCAAAACGCACGTTCCAGATCAAACTCATTGACGGCCTCACTTCATCCAGAGTGCAAACGACCTTTGCCGTCCACGCATGATTGATCGTACACGCGCCGACTCGACCTAATTTTCATGTCGATGGGTGGGCCGCAGGCCCATATAAAACTCATTGACCGGGAGTATAGTCGCCTGAACAGCGGCGATCCGAACTCAAAGTGCGGTCGAATCGAAATCTCTTCGAGGACACTCACGACTGCGCGGGATCGCGCAACTGGCAGACCATCAGTAGATGATTTCATCCAAGTCCGGATGCCAAATGGAATCAAGAGCGCTCTTCCCCTGGCTGGATGGCTTTCTGGCTACGTCGAGGCCGAGGCCAGATCGCGAGACCGGGTCCAGGCCGAAACACTGCCAAGATGCCCGCAGATGCTTGAGAGCGTCACTGCGCATGCCAATGGCAGGATTTTTTTTCATCGTTGTTACTCCGCTTTCCCCGTCCGCAGTGGTCAGGATCGCACCATATTTCTCAATTGCAGCCTCGGCCTTCCTGAACAGAACAAAGCTCGAACAGAGCGCTGCGATGGCGATGCCGTCTGTCCTGAACAGAACGCCATTCTCCTCTAGAATCTTGACCACTTCCGGCCAGACCTTGCGGCCGCTTTCGATCAGGCAACTCGGAATAGGAGGCTCGCCGGGCAATGCGACCGATTCCGAGGGATCGAGCGTGTGCTTTCCATCCCTTATGCGGGATCCTTCGATCATCTTGCGCGCGAGTGGCTTGCGATTCCGTCCGCCTGAACCTCTACCGCCCATGTGGGTGCCTTTCGCTTTTACGAACGTACCACGTTCGAAAAGAAACTTTTGCCGGCCATTTGTCGGAGTGGGAGCCAGCCGGACGCCGGACTTCGATTTCTAGAGATTGACCCCCATACCCCCTCTTTGAACTCGGAGCTTGGTCGAGAGTGCCTTGTCTCGATCAAAAGCCCTTTAATCTTCGAGCGATGTTTGTGGTTGT
>Ga0207139_1043_pt1 | contig 28226 bp, 22 predicted proteins | sample Alteio_BWMinHeat_7_FD_153585 | JGI IMG/M metagenome (GOLD analysis project Ga0207139, IMG submission 153585) | Enriched cells from forest soil in Barre Woods Harvard Forest LTER site, Petersham, Massachusetts, United States -... | ecosystem: Environmental > Terrestrial > Soil > Temperate forest >... | reverse complement strand
AGCTCATTCGGATAGCTCCCGTAATCACCATCGTAGCCGATGGAAAAGGTTTGGACGGATTGGTCCTCACCTTCGGAAAAGAGCGCCGCATTCGTACTCGAGTCGATGCCGCCAGAGAGGAACACACCGGCGGGAACGTCGCTGACTTTGCGAAGTTGTACCGCGACACGCAGTTCCTGAAGAAGAAGGTCCGTAATCTCCTCCTCGGAGACACCCACCAGCGGTCTCGTATGGTCCCAGACATCCCAATAGCGGTGCTCTTGAATATGACCGTCATCTCTCACCCGTAACCATGTGCCTGGCGCAAGTTTCTGAACCCCTTGGAACAACGTTTCCGGGACGGGTGTTGTGAGGAAAGAGAGATAATGATACAAAGCCTCTTCATTTACCGCTCGTTGCTGGCTGGGATCAAGAAGGAGAGCTTTGATCTCCGAAGCAAACACGATGCGACCATGGTGGATGCTGTAGCACAGTGGCTTGACGCCGATACGATCTCGGATAAGCCAGAGTTCATGATTCCGCTCGTCCCACAAGGCGATCGCGAACATCCCCCGAAACTTATGGACACAATCTATTCCCCACTGCTCGAACGCATGCAAGATGACTTCCGTATCAGAATGGTCGGTCTTCCAGTGATGGTTACCGATACTGTTCAATTCTGTACGAATGGCGGAGTGGTTATAAATCTCTCCATTGAAAACGATCCACAGGGAACCATCCTCGTTGCACATGGGTTGTGCCGCGCGATTTGACAAATCAATGATGGACAAGCGCCGATGGCCCAGTCCCACCCGATGATCCTTGGAAATCCAAGTGCCCGCTCCATCCGGTCCACGGTGTACCATCGCATCTCGCATGCGCGTAATGTACGGTTCTGTAACTTCAAAACTTGAGTTTCTGAACGAAAGGGCGCCTGTTATGCCGCACATATGTACCTACCCCGTCTCAATGAATTTCGTCGCGAATATTGCTGCGTATCTCAGCGCCGACCGGCGCAGGTCAACGAGCAACTTCTTGGATTTCTCAGGCTGCTGATAGCCGCCCCGGTGCGGTTTTGCGCACGAGTCCGTTTCGTGTGCGAATCAGGTACACACCTTGGAGTAGGCCTTTCGCCAGGTCCGTCAGGGTGATTGCATTCAGGTCCGAGGCCGCAGCCACCAAGTCCAGAAACTTCTCGATGTGGGAAAAATCTCGAATGTCCTTAGTGTGGTTTGTCAGTACAACCGGGACTCTCGGCAAGTGGCTCTGGCGTGCTCGCTCTCGCATTTTTTCCAGCATTCGCGTCAGCTGTGCATAATTCAATTGCGCGATATCAGAGATGTAGAGTGCCTTGAAATGGGCCTGCACACGCCGCGTGAACTCTACCAGGGCCGACCTCTTGGGACCGGCGTACTTCCATTCGTTGTAACCCGCTACACGACCATCAACCGGCGCCGATGCTCGCAATCCTCCGCCGCCGAGTCCCAACTTCAGCTTTGCCCTGGCCCCAAGCCTGCAGATGTCCTGCCCGATCACAAACAGCATGCCGGCACGAAATTGGTTTGTCGGTATGCAAATAATTGGCTGTGGCTCTTGCGCCACTTTGCGCGCATCATTCATTACCGGGAAATATGGTAGGAAGGCTTCTTCGCAGCAGGTGTAATCGCATTCAATGCGGCGCGTGTGGTACCTGACGCCCGCTACCACGCTTGTGTCGAATAGGATACCAAGATCCGCCAGTATCGGCAGGATGTACTAACTTGGTGCAATGACCCACGAACCCGCTCGGAACGACACACACTTGTAGTTCGGGTTGAGGGGGCGTAGAAGCTGTTCAAGGTAAACCTTGCCGGCGGCAACCATTTCACGTATATGTTCAGGGTCGTGTTTCAATAGGGACCATTCGCTCCGCAGTACCCACTTGCCGTTCTCAAAAGTGGCGTTCTCCCATTGCGGATGCAAATGAAGCTGAACGTCATGTCGCTGTAGAAAAGTTTCTCGGACTACCTCGTCCCACTCATCTGCGAGTTTCGCCAGTTGTGGATGGAGGCCCTCCCATCGCCTGAATGTGAGCTGCTGCATCAGTTCAGCGTTAAAGGACGCCCGCATTCCCCGTTCCTTGAACAAGCGGGCCAAATGTCTAATCGGCTCGAACTGGAGCTTCCAGGGATCCCCGGAACCGTCACCTCGCAGTTCCCAATCGTCGACGAAAGCGATATCAATGGTTGGCTGTGAATGCACTGGAAGGCCTCGAGTCCAAACACCAAGTGCGCCACGTCACAGCCGGTCTCTCTCGAAGAGGGGCTCACGGCACCGACCGCGTGTGGTGCGGAGTGTCAGTGGATTACCTGGTACAGGACTGTATTTGCGGACGATTGGACCGGCCGAAGCATGCGAGGTACGGGATAACGAAAGTATTGCCTGTTCACCATCAGGAGGAAATCATAACCGCCTAAAGGGATACGCTCAAACGGGTTCGCTGTGGCGGTAAGGGGCGCCTTGCTGACATCCACCTCGTACAACTGACTATAGACCCCCGCCGGCACCAGACTCTGGTACTCGGGTTTTACTCCCAGCGGCTGAAGCCCGTCATAAGCAAACAGGGAGTTAATCAAGACTTGTCTCCTCACGACTGCCATATTCGGAAAGTGTCCAAGAGGAGGATTGTTGAGTTGTGGAAAATTCAATTCGCCAACTGCGGCCGCTACTTTGGCACCCCGAGGTATTTGATCAATCACGGCGAGGTTCTCGCCAAAAACCGAGCTGGCGCTAGACCAGTTTTGAACGACCACAACCGTTCTGACAAGAAAGGCCAATGCGATGACGGCGAGAAAATATCGCTTAGGAACATTCCATTCCAGACTGCACGCCAGGATCAAGAACAATGCCGGTATCAAACGACGAGCCACACCTTGCGAGCCCAGGAGCTGTGAGTTGATAACCCAATAGAGTAGGGAAAGGGACACAAGCGCCACGTACATTCGGGGGTGTAAGTGTGCCTTGCGCAGCAGGAGCCCCAGTCCAATTGCCGCCATGGCCAGAAGAAAGGTCGCCGCATCGAGCGCTATCGCATAGTTATTAAAAGCATCCACTAAGCCGATGAGGCGATTCTTGAGCTCCCAGGGCTCGAACGGGGTAACACGATGACGGGTGGGGCTGAACAGCACAAACAGCAGGAGCGGCAAGCCAAGTGCGGTGATCGCGGCGATCACGGCATTCCGCAGAGCACGATAGTCCTTCTCTTGCGCAAAGCTATTGACCTCATATCCGAAGATGAGTATCCCGAGAATCCCAAATCCGCCCAAGTGGCTGATAAAGACGGCCATCGCGAACATGACCAAGATCACGCAACGAATTCCAAGCGATTTTTGGCGGGTTGCGACCCAGAGGGCAAAAGTAACCAGCGCTAACCCAACCGAGAAAAGATAATTCAGCATACCCCAAAGAAACTGCCGGTTGTAAAGCAGAAGAAAACACGAAAAAGGAGCGTACGAAAGACCACCAAAGAGCACCCGGTGTAAGGCAAAACAGCCGACGACGAGCAGCACGAGCGTAAGCGCTGTAAATATGAGCATTGCCCGCTCTACCGACATGAAGTGCGCGAGCTTCGGTACGATGATATCCAACGCAAGGTTAGGAATTAAGTGCCAGTGGATCTCGTAGTAGCGTTGCAGGGGAGGAGAGTTATCGAAGGAACTGATGATGTACATTCGAGCCAAGTGATTTGGGTAATCGGCGAGAGGTAGCGGAGAACATGTGAATAACGGAGAGAAAGCAACCGCCAGGAATACCGTGAGCAAAGCCATGACTGTCGCCGGCCGGACTTCTCTGCCTAAGTTAACTCTTGCCGAATGCCGAGGCGTATGACGAACCGGACCGTGGCCGCATTCTGTGGCAGGGCTGTCGATAGCTCGAGTGTCACTGTGGCACGATGATAGATGCGTGTAGCTCAATATGGCCACTTAGATTCGCCGACTGTGCTGATACTCGGCTTGTCGCCTCACGATTAGGAACACTTAGTGAACAAGCACGAAGCAATCCGAAGCGGGATAGCTCCCTTTCCGTCACTGGGCATAGGGCGCCACCTGGATGGCGCTGTTGCGAGAATGTACCTGCGTATCATTGGACACGTACAGGACCAGCGCTACGCGTTCACCGTACCCGTGAAATTCATTCTCCTGCGCTTTGCGGTAGCTTGCAGCAAGTGATGCCATGATGTGCTGTCTCAGTTCGGAAGTGAACGAGAAGTTATCGTGGAACAATACTAGCCAGATACGGTGGTTGTGCAAAGCGCCAGACGTGAACAAGTTGGCTGGCGGGGGGGGCATGTAAGCCAATACATTTGGATCGTGGTTCTCGTCTCCGAACGCTGGATAGGTTACTTCTATATCCTGACCTGCAGTATTAATCCACCCGTTGTACCTCTCGCGGTAATAATCAAACAAAAGCCGTCCAGGCGCGACAAAGAAGATAATCGAGTCTCCTGGACGGGCTTGAGTCAGAAGGCAATCGGTCGCCATTCTCCATTCATGGTTGCGCGAGCGGAACTGGTAATAAGTTGGCAATGCGTACAGTGACAGGATGACGATGCCGACAACTGCAGTAGCCGCGGTCCATCTAGGCATTGAGTTAAGTCCAATGGCTACCAACAGCGCCAGACCCGGCAGGCAGACGAGAAGGTACTTAGACACAAAAATAGGCTTCACTATCGACACGGCAACAGCCACAGCTATCGGGACAAGCAACCAGGCAAATGGTACCCCGGATCGCCACGCCGCACATGACCTGCCAGACCGCCAGACTTTGACGCTGCACACGAGCATAACCAAGCAGGCTACGAAGTAGCTTATGAGCAGCGGTGCGCCTGGAAGCGCCTCCCTGAAGGTGGGGCGCGGGGAGCTGGGGCTGGTGACGGAGCTGATGTTGCCGGCAAGCAACCAAAAAAGACCAGCTATATCGCGCCACGTCGGCTTGGGTACCCAAGCGAGAGGCGCCATCGGCTCTCGCATTCTTGCGAACAGAAGAATGCCTAGGGGTATTACGAGGACACCGATCGTTGCAAAACTTGTGACAACTCGCCTCCAACGGCGTTCTCGCTTCGGGAGGAACAGCAGAGAGACGCAATGGGATGCTAAGACCAGTCCGGCAAACGCATGAACATACACCGCCAACACACTGGTCAGAACATAGGCGCACCAATTCCGCGCTGTTGGCTGTTCCACGCTCTTGACAAAAAACAAAGACGAAAGAGTGATCAGCAATACAACGAGGCTGTAGGCTCGGGCTTCCTGTGAAAACCGGATGTGAAAGCCATTGACGGCGATTAATAAACTGGCCATCAGTCCTACTTGAGCGTTCACAAGGCGCTTGCCGAGCATGTATAGCGGCGGTATTGTGGCGAGGCCCAGCAGCACAGAGAGGAGCCTCACAGTTGCCTCGCTGTTGCCGAGGCGCATCCATGCGTGCAACAGCGCGTAATACAAACTCGCATTCGAGTCTTGATGGAATACCACCCAGAGGACTGAGGCCCACGGCATTCGAGAGGTCCCTATGCTCCACATTTCGTCGAGGCAGAGGCTCATGCTGCCGAGAAACGGAAGCCTGAGCAGCAAGCCCGCGAGCAGAACAGCTCCCAGCAGCAGAAACGTTTTGTTGTGCAGCGCAGTTTGTGTAGGCATCGAAGTCGGCTCTGGACAGCGCACGTTTTCCCCGCATCCCATGTTTTGATTGCACACCGGTTTCCGACTGGCTAAGCTTCTTAATTCGCGCCACTACATCTCTGGTGATACTAATGCGCGGGGCTTGCTGTGGCAGCAAGCTCATGCATCGATTTCTACCTGACGGCTGAAAGCGCGAAGCAAGTCGACCCCGTCCCACACGCGAGAAAACATTAACGACTTGCCAAGCGCGACAACTCTGTCAATTGCGCGTGTGGGCAGGCTGTGCGCGAATTCGTCCAGTTCAGCACGGTCAAACCCAAATACTGACATGGTCTGGTCTTTTGGTTGGATGAGCGGCAAAAAGTCCTGAAGTCGTTCACACTCGCGTTCGAGGAACATTCCGCCTCCGCAATGCAGCTCGCGAAACCGTTTCGCGTCGCTCTTGAGGTGTGCGCGTGAGGGTACCTCGTCGACTGAAGAAAGAATCGTATCAACCTCGCCCTGCGCGGCATAAGCGTACATTGTCGTCAATCTTGTAATGCTGGCGGCTGCGGGACGATGTACTCGGCGTTCGGCCACGTATGCCTTGAGGGCCGGCCAGAACCGCTGCTTGGCGTCGTCAATTTCCCACGACGCACCGATCCACACGATCATGCGAGGTGATGAACATGCCATCTGATCGAACCAGAACGAGTCCGCAAAGAAGTCCCTTATCAACTGGCGGAAACCTGGCTCATCCTGTCGAAGCACCGCCCTAGCTTTCATGGCAGCAAACGAAAACCGGTCAGCGAAAACGATTTCGGTAGCAAGCGGCGGCAACGGCACCTGCCGCAAACGTGAAATCGCCTGATCGCCGCCCCACAGTACACGGATCTGACACTTTGCGGATAAGGCCTGCGCCAAACCCTCCTCGTGCTCGAAAGACAAGACTAGGCTGCGGTCCCGAACGGCGGCAAATTCCGGACATGCAAGGAGATGGTTCAAAGTGGCCATCAACCGCATCGCTTGCTCTCCACGACGCGTTGAGACGCGTACGATGTTCAGATTGCCGGCCAACAGCGCCAGAAACCACGAATATATGAAGATCGAATCGACGTTTGACGGCGCAAAATGCAGAGCAACTCCCCGGGGCAGGAACACCCGGTCGCCGCGCTCGGCGTTGAACTGGTCCTTCATCTCGGCAATGCGTGTTCTTCGCATCCAATGTCCGAGCGCCATTAGTTCGGGATGCGAACGCATACTTGCATCTCTTAGAATCGCGTGGGAGAACGCCGCGATGAAAGCGACGACCTCGGGTGCGAACGGCTGCAGGGGACGCATATGATCCATCCGCTGAAGATGTCCCGTCCAATTTTCCTCGGAAGGATACGGTGCCAGAATCTCCACGGGTCAGAGCCTCTCCTGATAAGTATCACTGCAGCCCCTCAATTCGGCGTGCGGAAGACGGCCTTCCACCATAAAATACTTACCTTTGCGGTCACAGGGACAATCATCCTCCCCTAAGATGAGGCCGAGATCTTCGGTAAGAAGCACGTGTCCCGGATAACTCCTGGGAATATTACTCATCAACTGCAACAGCCCGCGGGCGCCAAAGGGCAACGGCCGGAATGTTTCGGGATGCCGAATGAGTACGTCCGCGTAAGCAGGCGCATGAAGATTACCTTCTGCGCATTCGATAAAAATCGAACCTGTTTGCTCCACCAATCCGTAGTAGTTGTAGACGTGCCTAACACCCAACTGATCGCGCATGCACCTTTTGAATTCTTCATTGGAGACTTGCTGGTCTGTCAGCTTCTTCCACCCACCGCCGTGGATGAGGATTCCATCGCTCAAATCGAGTTTTCCACGCTTTAGGCTTTCCTGGTAAAAATACTGCCAAATGATGAACGTGAAGCCGAAGACGAGGAGGGTCTCACCCTTATGCCGGGAAGTGAAATCCTGAAGCGCGTCCCAGTTCACTTCCATTGCGTCGTTCAGCAAATAAAGATGATCACAGCCAAGTTGGGAGAAGCCCCGGACAGCCGCAGCGCGAGCTGAAAATGCTTCTCGCTGGTTGATGGTGTTGACATTGTCGACGATGACCATGGGAACTCGCTTAGAACCGAGCAAAGACTTCATAATGGAGAGCAGTGCTCGTGTCTGTGCTCCCGCCGTTGACATGTCAAGGAATACCTTCGAGTGTCCTTGCGAGCTAGTCCCGCTTGAGTGCATTGTCTTTACGATCTCGGTAGGCGGAACACTCACCAGATCAATAGTTTTGAAGAGACGCACAGGTATTGCCGGCAGTTCCTCGATTGAGCGAAAAAGAGTCTGACCCGCGAAGGCCGCGCTCAGAATGCGGCGATACGGCTCACAGTGTTCAGCATGCCAGTGTGTAAGCTCGTTAAGCTCATTCAGCAAACGTGCGCGCTTGCTGCTTGCAAGCTCATCATATGGAGCTGCGGCAACCGACATTGTCTCTGACGGATGAATTGCGGAGATCACAGCGCCAAACGCGTGCCCAGGCTTTCGGCAAGAGCGGGATAATCGATTTTGCCGGTGATGGTCTGCGGAAGTGGTTCGATGCAGAGTACTCGGTAAGCCGTCTGGTGTAAGCCATAAATGCCGCTCAGGACTTCTACGACGGGCGTCTTATCGCTAGCGCGCTCCAGGGCAACAAGCAAGTTATCATCACTGCCGACGCACGCCACAGAGTTGCCCGTCCTCTGCCGAAGCATGGCCTCGATGTCGTCGAGGTTGAAACGCTGACCGAAGATCTTAACGAACCGTTTCATACGGCCAACTATGTAAAAAAAGCCGTCTTGATCTCGTCTGGCCACGTCGCCAGTGTGTAGTTCACCGCCAAGTTGGTCTCCTTTGGCGAGATCGGATTCATCCTCGGCATAACCCAGCATGACATTGGGACCGCGGTAGATCAGCTCACCAGAACTCGGATCGAGGGTCATCGTGCCGCCGGGGATGGGTTTACCAATTGATCCAATTCTTGACGCCAACAGTTCGGGGGGAACATAGGATATTCGAGCTGTCGCTTCCGTCTGGCCATACATGACGAAGAACCGCCAGCCCCGTTGCGATGCAATGGAATGAATTTCTTCAATATAGCGCGGATCAAGACGGCCACCTGCTTGGGTCAGAGTGCGTACACTCGCCAGGTTGTCGCTCTTCAGCAACCCCATCCTTAGTAGCATCTGGTAGGTGTACGGAACTCCGACAAAGGAAGATGCTCGGTGCTGGCAAAAGAAGGTCCAGAAGTCACGCTCGGCTACGCTCTTGTCAGTCAGTAGAATGGCGGCGCCCGTCAGGAGGTGACTGTTGATGACTGACAGACCGTAAGCGTACGACATCGGGAGGCTCGTGATCGGCCGTTCCTCATGGTTCAGGGAGAGGTATTCGGCGATTGAGGCTGCGTTGGCGGCCACATTGCCGTACGAAAGACGCACGAGCTTAGGGCTGCCCGTCGATCCCGAGGTTGACAGCAAAAGCGCCAGGTCGGAGTGAATTAATCGCTCGCATACCCGATCTCGGAGTAACAGGCAACGATCGGCACTAACGGGGTGATACAGCGGAAGCCGGCTGTTTCCGGTGGCGCTGAAGATCCAGTCAGGCGCGTATTTCTGGACAATTCTTTCAGCGAGCGACTGCGCCAGGTTCCCGTCCAGCAAGATGACGGCATCCTGCGACTGCAAAGCAGCCAAATAGGCCACCAGCGACTCCGGCGAGTTTTGACACAGTAACAGCCCAAGCCCTTTGCAAGATCGTTGCGGCAAGCTGCGTTTCCACGACCCTATGCGGCTGCGCACATCACCATAGGTCCATACACGACCCTCTGAGCCGATACATGCGATACGATCTCCGGGGTGGTCGTTATACCAGAAACTCATACCCACATCCCGCCATCGATGCCAATAATCTGGCCGGTCACATACGACGCCAGGTCCGACGCAAGGAACGTGATCACACGCGCCACCTCTTCAGGCTCGCCGACACGCCCCAACTTTATGGAGCTCTGCAACTGCTGCATTTTTGCGGAAGGGATGTCGGCGATCATATCGGTCTTGATGATGCCAGGAGCTACAGCATTAACTCGGATGCCGTGCGCGGCGAGCTCGCGAGCCGCAGACTTCGTAGCCCCAATAACCGCTGCTTTACTGGCGGCATAGATCAGGTTGCCCTCGTTCCCGGTGCGGCCGATGAGCGAGGTCACGTTTACGATCGCGCCCGACTTCTGGCGCATCATCAGTCGCGACGCAGATTGCATGAGCCTGATGACACTGTAACTGTTGGTCCGCATAACCTCATCAAGTTGCGCGTCACTGATCATGCCAATCAAAGCTTCCTTTAGCACACCTGCATTGTTGACCAGCACGTCCAGCCGCCCGCAGGTTTTGTGCACCTCATGAAACGCGGCCTTGATTGACTGTGGATCCGAAACGTCCATTGGAACAATGTGCACTGGGCCGTTACCGATTGCGCGGACCTCCTCCGCAGGTGGTTCCAATGCCTCACGCGACCGGGCACTCAGCACAACGGCCGCTCCGCTTCTGGCAGCTTCGAGGGCCGTAGCGCGGCCAATTCCACGAGAAGCGCCGGTAATCCACGCAATTTTGTCAGCCAGTATCACTTAAAGAACCTTTTTTGTTCGTGCCGGCCCAACTCGCGGTCGCGTTTCTTGAGCGCCTAGCGCGACATGCTCGAAAAAACCGAATGTGTCGAACTCAGGGTGGCTATGAAGTTCACCTTCGGCGAATGTTGTTAAATCTGTATCCCGTACTTTCTGAGTATCTCCTTGGCCTTGCCGTAACTGCTCATCCCCAGGAGATCGTCTGTGTCCATTGTCAGGTTGAAGCTGGAATCAATGGCAGCGACCAGCGCCATGTGTGCGATTGAATCCCATTTCGTCGTTCCGTAGCTGGTTTCGTCGGTGATCTGATCTTCTGGAAGAGAAAGCACTTCACAAAAAGCAGCTCGCAGCGTCATTTCGTTTTCTGACATGTCAACCTCCTGGATTTAGCAACCGCCGCATCTCCGCCAGAAACCCGAGGAGGCGACCCGCATTTCTACCGGGAAATTGTCTGCCCGGTTTCTGCCGAGAGCAGAGACTCCGCATCCACTTCTCGTTCGGCAAGTTCGGTGATAATAGTGACGGGCAACTCTGAACGCCCCCGAACAGAAGTGCATAAGCCAAGAAAGACTGATCCGTAGCTTCGTGACATGGGGGCTGTGTCCGCCGTGAGGGCCAGGTGCACAGGGGCGCTGACGACCATTGACACCGAAGAGGGCCCCTCGAAATGACAGGAAACGGTTTGCCCTTCAGCTTGTCGAACCGCTACAGTCCAAGACGAAGCAATGTGCAGATTCAGTTCGAACTCGTGCTCTCCGGCGCCTAAAAGCATGTCTTCAATGAAGATCCTTCCCTCACACAGCCGCAAGCGACGAGAATGCGTGACCTTGCGTTCGCCGTATCCGGAGTGAGAAGCAGCAAGCGAGATGCCAGAAGATGTCAATTCCGATTCAATGGGCGAGACTCGCGCTTCGTTCCCAATGTGGAACAAGCGTTGGGGCTGCCACGAGATTCTATTTTGTTCTATTCCATCTACAAGAACGGTGTTGTGTGCCCCAGTGGACCGAAAATAATTACGTGTCTTCCAGTCGCGAGAGTACGCTCCAGTACCGGAATCGCCGAACAGCTCCTCGCCATTCACTCGCAGGACGACGCTTAGCTTGTCGTTGTGAGTGTGGGACCCTTTTCCGCCGGCCCCGTTTGGAATCGCGAAAAACAAGACTTCCAGATTGTTGTGGCGACCAATGGCAACGCCAGACTCGGGGAATACAGCAACGCTGTCATGGGCGCGGTTTGACAACGACGGATCTTTTGGCGACCTTTCCCTTAATAGTGGTCGGGGTGGTCTTGTTAGTCCATACCACAATGAATCATCAAACGCGAAAGCATCAAAGTCACCAAACAGGGCACTCCCGATGCCAAGGAAGTTGGAAATCGCTAGCGAATGCCTCCGAGAGGACGATACCTCAAGCATCTGGTCAAGATCATCCAGAAGCAGTTCCACCCGGCCATCATCACAATCCCCAATATGAGGTATCCTACCCATTGGATCGACTAAGGCCGCGGCGAATCCATACATCTTCCGTAATCGCTCGACAAATGCCGCGTCGGCATTAGCGCCAGCTTGTTTGATCAGCAGAAGGGCGCAGGTAAACATCTGGGCTACCAGGACATGGTAACCAGTCGACGCTTCGTAGTCTGCGCCATCGTCGTATGTCTGGTGGAGAATTTCCTTTTCAACAAGTGATTGATAGTGCTGTCGTCGCACTTTCATTCCGATCCCGTCGAGAAACGTCGTGAGGCACAGCAACCCGACAATATTACTGAGATAGTGATTGCTGCGGCTGAGATATGAAAATTCCAAGTGCCCTTCTATGTACAGCAAGTGCTGCCACAAGGAGCGAGTGACCTTTTCGAGCCACGCCTGCTCGTCTTCTCGGATGGGCCACAGCAGGTCGAGCAGCAAGCAAATGCTGATCGCTCGAAGCGCCACTTCCATGGCGATCGTCCAGTTCACGCCCACTCCGACCGGGTTGTGATCGATCCAATGCGACACGAGTGAAATGGCGCGATCTCGGTAGCTTCGCTCGTTCGTGAGCCGATGAGCTTTGGCGAGAACCGGCAAGAACTGCAACCGAGAAAGCTCCCAGGGAACTTTCACGTCGGAGCCGTCATGCGCGACGATTTGGATGAGCGATGCATCCATTTCTGGCCAACGCCTTCCAGATACAAAATCACAATTCCAATCGGGCAGCATGCCAAGGTTTACGGCACCACATCCCAGGACCGGGAACCGCCCTTCTAGGAGCAAATCAGCAGAACCAATGAAAGTTCTACGCGCGGTTTCACTGCAGAGTTGGCCCGATGCCCGGAAGTAGCCGATGGGGCGGAAAAGAACTGGACAGGTTCCCTGCTTCAGCTTTCCTAGAGCTTGCTTTTTCTGCCACCCTTTCCTGGCACGCCACACCGCCTCGCGTACCAGATCAAGGGGACATTCACTGCGGAGAAGAGGATAAAGGGGGAGGCGCATATTTTCATTCGGCGGTACACCGCCTCAGAGCAAAACCAAATCAGGTTTGTGAGAAACTACGACGCTGTAGTTGGCAGTTCGTATTTCGCTGGCCTGCCGGCGGCGAGGAGCACTTCGGCGATGCGCCTGCTTGCGTGGCCATCCCACAAAGGGGGGACTTGGCCGCGCTTTCCGCGACCGCCAATGATCAACTCCAACTCTATTCGAAGACGTTCTGGGTTTCGTCCAACCAAAGTGTTAGTGCCCAAAGTTACCGTAACCGGGCGCTCGGTATTCTCGCGCACCGTGAGACAAGGCACTCCCAGATAGGTGGTCTCTTCTTGGACCCCGCCAGAGTCCGTTATCACCACAGTTGCGTCGCGTTGCAGGGCTATGAACTCCAAGTAGGGAATGGGATCCAAGAATCGGAGCCTCGGTCCATAGCCAGTCCGCTTTAGCTGCTTTCGGGTCCGTGGGTGTACAGGAAAAATGACCGCCAAATCCTGAGAGCTGTCCAAGATCGAATCTATGATCTGATTCAAAAGCATGGGATCATCAACGTTAGCCGGGCGATGAAGCGTGATCAAGGCGTAGCGCTCATGCAGTCTGTCGGGGCAATGATGATCCGCTACCGGCAAGAGGCGAATCAGCGTGTCTATCATGACGTTACCGACGAAATGAATCCTTTCTGCGGGAACGCCCTCGCCTTGCAGGTTCTCATTACCATCCGTGGACGGCGTTAGCAACAAATCTGCAACTCGATCCGTCAGCAAGCGGTTGATTTCCTCCGGCATGGTGCGATCAAATGAGCGCAGGCCAGCTTCAACGTGAGCCACAGATATCAACAGTTTGGTGCAAACGAGTGCAGCAGCAACCGTCGAGTTCACATCACCGTAGACCACCACCAAGTCTGGTTTGCGATCGAACATTACCACTTCCAAGTGACACATAATTGCGGCGGTCTGCTGAGCATGAGTTCCGGAGCCGACCGCCAGGTTGACGTCGGGGCTGGGCATTCCTAACTGCTGGAAGAACACGTCCGACATGCTGAAATCATAATGCTGGCCGGTATGTACTAGCGTCTGGCGCACGCCCTTGCAGCTATTGAGAGCTGCCATTACGGGTGCGGCCTTCATAAAGTTAGGCCGAGCCCCAACGACGTGGAGAATGTGCATAGAATCAATCGCCTGTCGAGGACGGACTGGACAACCAGAGATCCCCGCTAGTTTGGCAACAAGCTTTCTTTACCAACGGCCATAGATGGCAAGTCCCGTTGCCAGTTGTAAAGCCGTCTCCGCGCTTCGCTTGGCAATGCCCTTACTAGCGCTGCTTGGAACGAAGACGATGTCCTCTGGCTGTAACTTGACATCGGGCGCACGCGCGGCCAGGATCTTTTTCAACGCAAGAGATAGTTCCTGCGGTTTATCACCGCTTCTACGGATCAGTTTGGCGTGATTCAGGGAGGCGCTCGGGTTGGTGCCTTGCGCCATGGCGATTGCCTGCAGGACCGTAAGGTCGCCGTGCTCCATGACGATTCCACTGGGCAATCGCACGTCACCCACCACGTAGACGATCCCTGCCTTCGCCACCTCGATCGTGTCGCCCGGCATGAGTTGCAAGTTCTCTTGCATTGGGCGTTGAGGTTCGTGAGACAAAGCGATCGTAATGGCAGGCTGCGGACGATTGGGGTTTGTGACGGACACAACATTGCCGGCTCTCGGCGTAATTCCACCCGCGACCGAAATAGCTTCCAGTATGGTCTGGATGTTCACCAAAGGATAAAATCCAGGCTTCTGCACTTCACCAAGGACGTACACTCCGCCCGAACCATAATCTTTGACAAACACCGAAAGTTGTGGATTTTTATAGAAATGACCGTGGATCAGCTTCTCCTGGATCAGTTCCTGTGCTGATACTGGCGTCAGTCCAGCAACATGCACTGCACCGATAAGCGGTAGCGAGATATCCCCCGCTGAGCTGACTCGCACTTCCTGCCGAAAGTCGGTGGAGCCGAACATTTTCACTTCGAGTAAGTCACCGTGGCCAATCACCAGATCAGGAACCGCTGGTCCTGTCGGTTGCGTTGCCGAGTGGATGGTCGACGTGCCTTTCGCGTCACCGTTATTTGGCAAGGATTGCGCTTCTAGGTCGGCAGAGACTGCACAGGATAGAAGCGCTAGAGCCGTTGCCAGCATCAGTTCTGACGAGAAACAAAATCGGAGTCGCATCGCAAAAAACCTCACAACGGCAGGTCGGGTCAAGGGCGCTTTGCCGTTCCGTATTAGGCGCCGCACACTCAGGCGGCTGCTCGGAGTTCCCGGCGAGAGATGAGGACGGTTGTGTGCTAATGAATGCTTGCACCGAGCATGAATACTACCTGGCGGAAACATCTTTGGTGCAGAGTTCAGGCACAGACGAAGACGTTGCAGGAGGCGAGAGTTGCAACGGAATCGGCTGCCCCTTCACGATTGCTTCTTCAACTGCGATGGTGACTTCTGACACTTCCATAAGTTCTTCGAATGGAATCGGCGACTGATGTCCGTTGCGCATGGCATCGACCGTTCGTTCCAGTTCGCTCCTGTGGCCCTTGTCGCGCCTGGACTTGGTCCGCTGGGTCTTTCCGCCGCGGGTCAGCTCCAGTGCGCAGAAGTCGCGAATGCACGCAGTACTGCCTTCACAGAACACTTCGAAGAGCTCCTTCGGCACCGATTTGTCTCCGTTGGCAAGATATAGAATGTTAGCGATAGAACCATCGCGGAACGAGAGCGAGACCGCGACATTGTCCCGGCTGTAGCGGTTCCCATCCGGGAGCACATTCGAAGTAACGCTAACTATAGGCACTCCGGCGACAAAGCGAGTCCAGTCTACGAAATGACAGAGTTCGCCGATGACCCTGCCGCCCTCACTGCGCTGCTGTGCCCAGTGATCGCGAGGTATGAATCCGGCATTCACCCGCACATGCAGCATCATTGGCTCCCGTCGGCCATCGAAGAAGCCTCGCAACTTCTGCGTGAACGGCGCAAAACGGCGGTTGAAACCAACCATCACAAATGGATCGCGGCCGTTTTCTTTCTCCGACTCACGCGTGAAGCGGATCTCCGCCAACTGGTCACGGTTCACGGCGAGCGGCTTCTCTACAAAAACAGGCTTGTGGTTGCGCAGGGCAGTAATCACATATTGCGCGTGACTGCTGTGCCGAGAAAGGATGAACGCTGCGTCAGTTTCAGCGTCTTGAAGGCCATCGGCCGCACTCACCGCTCGATTGAAGCCAAATGATCTGCGTGCGGATTCCGACCCGACGCCGGAGCTGGTGGCAACTGAATCTAGGGCGATGCCGCGGGTTGAGCGCAACGTGGGAAAGATCATCCCTCGCGCGAAAGCGCCAGCACCGATGCAACACACTCTCAATTCGCCCGCCGTGCGTGGTCGCATAACTTGCGGGGAAGCGCTGGCGGCCGGCACTTCCATTGCCGCTTCGGTGGCGGGATATTCGAGGAGGACAGTGTACGGACCTCTGCTTCTCAATTCCTCGTACGCAGCGCCAGCCTGTTGCACGGGGCAACGTCGCTCGAGGAGAGGATCCAGTTGTAGTGCTCCGGAAGCCAGCAGGTCCAAGAATGCTTCCATGTTTCGCTTTTCCGTCCAGCGTACGTACCCGATTGGGTAGTCAATACCCTCATCCTCGTACTGTGAGTCATAGCGGCCAGGGCCGTAGGAGCGCGACAGAGTCAGTGAGAGCTCCTTAAGATACATCGGGGGCCGGGACACTCCGAGCCCCACTGCTCCAACAACGACGATTCGCCCGCGGTCGCGAGCAATATTTGCGGCAAGTTCAGTCGGTTCGGCGGAAGGCGTCGCAGCCGTGACAATGGCTGCATCGGCTCCGTAGCGCGAAAACTCGCACATCCGCGAAAGCATCTGGCTATCAGCAGAGCAAAACGCCAGATCGGCGCCCAATTGCTTCGCCCTTTGTGCTCTTTCTAGGTCAACGTCGATGGCCACAACGCGGCAGCCTGCGGCTTTGGCAAGCTGAATCGTGAGAATGCCGACCAGGCCTGCACCAATGACGGCCACAGTCTCGCCCAACACTGCCTGACTCTGTCGAAATCCCTGTAGCGCGATGGCTCCGATGGTGGTCAACGCAGCTGCATCCAACGGCACCGAATCCGGGACCCGCACCGCCAAGTTCTTCGGAACGAAGTTGATTTCGCAGTGGCTGGCATACCCTAGACCGCCACAGGCAACGCGATCGCCAGGCTGAAATTCCCGAACGTCCGGGGCCACAGCCGTGACTACCCCGGCGCAGCTGTATCCCAGGGTCGAAAGCGTATTGAGCCTAGACTGCACACGCTGGTAGGCCGCCCGGATCCCTTCCGCCCGTGCAAGATCAAGCGCCTGCCGCACAACATCGGGACGTGCGAGCGCTTTTCCGATGAGCGATTTATCCGCTTGCTCGCGGTGGGCCCGCTCCGTGCCAGTGCTGATCGCGGAGAATGCCGTGCGTACTAGAATTCCGCCCGGGCGCAGCTCTGGCTGAGGCACTTCATGACTGCTCACAGCTCCTGAGCGAAGGTCTTCCAAAACAGCCTGCATTACGATCGCCTTTTCTATTTTTCAGAAGTTGGGGACAAAACAACGGGAGTCTGGTCTAAGAGGCTGCTGAAAACGCGCCGAAGCAACAAGCGGCGCGCAAGAGCATGTGCAAGTCGGGACGTTACACCGCAAGTAATTGTATACTCAGCCTTCGTCAAATCTCTTTTGGCAGCGCTGGTTAGACGACGGGACCTAGGGGTTTCTGGTTGTGGTGAGATTCTGTTTGGCGTCTCCGGGCTGCCGCTTTGTCCAAAAGTGATGAAATCAACACACTTACCTCCTGCGTGCGGAGATCCCAAGTGCCGTTTCTGACGGACGATTGGCGGAGCTGCCGGTCTACCTCTGTATCGCGCCACAGAGCATCCTCTACAGCCGCAATAAACTCCTGGGTCGTCCGGTAAATCCGGACTCCCGAGGTGTGCAAGTATTCGTAAAGTGGCGATATGACGACTGGCTTGCCACTCGCGAGATACTCGCGCACTTTAATGGCACTTCCGTAGCTCGTGAAAACGTTCTGCTGGCTCCAGGGTAATACGCAGACATCAAAATGTCTGAGGTAACGCGGCAATTCCTTGTAGGGCCTGCGTCCCAGGAAGTGAACGTTCGTAGCAGAAATCTGGATTAAGTTCGATTTTGTGCCGATGAAAACCCAGTGCCAATCCGGCCGCAGCCTCGCCACTTCCTCGATCAGCGGCACATCTATGACGTAGTCGATAAAACCAAAGTATCCCAACACCGGTCTTGGAATGGAAGCGATGTCAGCCGCCGTTGTCATGGTTTCTGTGGCAAAGTGCTTAAAGTCGACTGCTTGTTCCAGGAAGAAGCGGTATGGGACATCTGCTTCCTCGAACAGCTTTCTTCCTGAATACAGCACAACCGCCGCCCGGTTTTTCAACTCTTGGTCCATGCCGCGGATGATCTCGCGAGACAAGGCACTATCTTCATTCGCTTCATACTTGTCGGACACCTGGTACACCAGAAGTTTGGCGCCAAGCTGGTCGACCACATCGACGGCGGCGGGTGAAGCTACCCATAGGATCGGTTTGCGCATACCGCACAGCAGCATGACGAGACGTAATTGGAGGATCAGCAGAATTCGATTGATTGCCCGCACGGTTTTCAAACTGAAAAAGGGCAGTACGAAAGGAGTTAGCACATGAAGGCCTTCAGGCACTCTGCGCAACCACCGCAAGTAGCTTTGCAGCTTCCTCCAGATTTTCAAGAAAAAATCAGGATTGGAAATAGACGGCAATCCCAATGTCAGTGAATTCACAAACAGAACCCGGTTTTGTTGTGCCAACCGCTTCATAATGTGATTCTTCGAATGGGGAAAGTGGTACCACCAGTCTTCGCCGGCAAAGCACACAATGGACTCGCCGCTAAGGCCATAATCCATGCTGCCCGCCACGATTGCCCGGTTCTCTTTTTGTGCGGAAGTTGGCATTGGAGCTATCTTGCACGACCGAGAGAAACTAACTAACTGGCGACGGTAACTCGACGTGTCGTTTTACGAGCATGGGGTGGCAAGTTTACATCCAGAGGCTTTTGCGCGGATGTTATTAGACCGAAGACGCCGCGCGCGCAGTGTGAAATAGGTTCTGCAGATCCGTGTCGATATGGCACCGAAACCCGGTACCACGCAGTCAGCGCCTTCCTGATATAGCCTGGCTGCCAGCGCGCCGCTCGCGATTCCTAGGCATTTCATGCCGGCAGACTTTGCAGCGCGAACACCAGCCGCCGAGTCTTCTGCGACCAGCAACTCCTCGGGCCTGACATGCAGGCATTCAGCCGCTAGATGGAAGACAGAAGGGTCTGGTTTTCCCTTGGAAACATCGTCTCCTGTCACAACCCCCCGGAACCGGGTTGCCAAACCGAGTCGCTCCAATATCATGTGCGCCCGATGTTTACTGGCGGACGTAGCGACCGCACTTGCCGCCCCGGCAATATCTAACTCATCAAGGAAGTTGACAACGCCCGCAATTGGCCGCAAACCTGCGGCTGACTGGCCCAAGAACAATTCGTCTTTGCGTCTTCCCAAGCGGAGCATCTCGGTGGTCGGCAAGGTGCCGAAGAAATGGCTCAGAATATCGTCGCGCTTGTGTCCTTCGAGGATAAAATCCAATTCCTCTTCCGTGACGTAGTATCCATTCTCCAGCAGCAGTTGTCTCCAAGCCTGCCTGTGAATGCTATGAGTGTCGGCGATCACTCCATCAAGGTCAAAGATCATTCCGGAGAACACAGCGTTCCCCCTCCCTGCGGCAGACCTGGCCAAGTCGCCTGAGCGATTTCGTAGTTCTGAAAAGTGCCGATGTCCAGCATGTAATCGCAGACTTCGTATGCTGACATGTTACCTATCAGCTTCGGCAGGACGTCATGGCCCAGGTCAGCCGGGCGGCCCTCGGGAATTGCCCCTAACAGGTCAGTGTCGCCGATCAAGATGCCCGAGAAAGCTAAATTACCTGGAGGAGCGGCGGGCTTCTCAACAAACTGCCTAACACGCTTCCTATCGTCTACGGTCACAATTCCGCAGCGCTCGGGATCAGGAACGCGGTATACACCAATTGTGGTGCCTGTGTTTTGCGAGCGGTGAAACTGCAGCATCGACAACAAATTGATGTTAGTGAGTACATCCGCATAGAACACCCAGAAACAAGGTTCGGAGGAGACCCATTTCCGGTTAGCGGCAAGAGTCCCAGCGCTACCAAGGAGGGCGGACTCTTCAAATAGCGTGACAGACACTCCGTTGTGGCACTGGGAAACGTAATCTCGAACTGCTTGCGCGTGCGCATGCACGTTCACAAGCACTTCCGAGATTCCGCACCGTCGGCATGACTCCAACCAAATGCTGAGCAGTGGCACACCCTTGATCGGCGTCAGGCATTTGGGCCTTGTGTCAGTGAGCGGTTTCAGCCGAGTACCATTGCCGGCTGCTAAAAGAAATGCTTTCAAAGGACGATCTGGTCTTTCTTGCGCTCAGGAACTACAGGGCTGAGGCAGTCGTCATCAGGCCGCGTTCAGGGAAAAATGCCAACGTAGCCCACAATTGGTGTCGCCATCCAGGAACGGATCATTCACGATCACCTGTGCGCCCTCGGATTCAAACTCGAACTTCAATTCCGGAAGATCTCGCTGCGCAAAACTCTCACGGATTGCGGCTTGCTTCTTCTGTTCACAGTAGAGAATGAGGAAACCGCCCCCGCCCGCGCCTGCGATCTTGCCCCCAACGGCGCCGTGTTTCCTTCCGATTGCATACAGGTCGTCAATCGCAGCATTTGAAATTCTTCTGGAAAGCTTCTTCTTGGCCTGCCATCCCTCGTCGAGCAAGATACCGAATCTGTCCAGATTGCCGGCCAGAAGGGCGTCGCGCATGCACTCAGCCAAGCAACGCATCTCATGGAGCGTTTCCACGCCCTCATGTGCACTCGATTTCTCCTGCTCCCGGAGGATGGTCCAGGAATCGTGTGCGGTTCCGGTAAAGAACAGCATCAGATTCTGCTGCAGCTCGCGCTTCACGCCGGCGGGTATGTTCAACGGCTCGACACGGGTGATCCCATCCCTGGCGATCGTAATGAAATTCAGCCCACCGAATGAAGCGGCATACTCATCCTGCTTGCCCACAGGCTTTTCCAATACGTTTCGTGCAATATCAAAAGCTTTTTCCGCGATTTCATACTTAGAAGCGGGCATACGCACGTAAGTCGTCAGCGCTTTCAGCAGGTTCACGCAAACGGTGGCAGACGAGCCTAAACCTGTACCTGGAGGAATCTCTGAGGCCAAGAAGAGATTGACTGAGACGTGTTGCCCCAGCGTCTTTAAAACGGCCAGCGGCAATTCCAGCTTCTTGCCTCTGATGGGCATTTTAGCCAAATCATCCCAATGCTCCATCGCATGCAGATCCGCAGAGATGATCTGGATCTTCTCATCTTCCCGTTTGGACACGATTGTGTAGACATACTTATTAATCGTGGTGCTTAAGATTGTGCCTCCGTGATTCTCATAATATGCAGGGAGATCCGTACCCCCACCTCCAAAACTGATGCGGACTGGGCTGCGTACGATCAGCATTGCACTAACGTCAGATAGAATCTGCAACCTTCTCTACAGAGCCCGGCTGTGGAGCGCACCTTACGACTGCATGGTCGATAAGATTAATCGGAGACGCGACATTGTGCTCACGCAACCATCTTTTGGCCAGTGTAGCAAAGGTCTGCAACAGCAAGGTGATATCGAGAATGGGAGACCACTCCAACGGGTACTGTAGATCGAATGTAGCCTTGTCCTCAGAAGGGTGCTCATCTCGAAGTCCGTTCACTTGGGCCAAACCGGTCATTCCTGGCTTTAGTTTGAGCCGTTCTCGCAGCCACTGCGAGTAGGCGCCCACTCGCTCCGGTGATTCCGGACGTGGCCCGACCAGGCTCATATCTCCCCGGAGGACGTTCCACAACTGGGGAAGCTCGGAAATGCTCAGACCCCGCAGCACTCGTTCGTATCGGGGATAGTCTTTGGGTCGGCGATCCACATTCAGGCGATGCATCCAGAACGGCCGGCCATCTTTGCCAATGCGTATCTCTCGCCGAAAAGCAGAACCCTTGTACCGCACCAACATGAGGGCGGCTAGCCCGGTAATCACGACCGCGGGAACAGTCAGCAGAACAAGAAACCCAAGATCCATGGCACGTTTGACAGCCGCCGCAAGAGGAAAATTGACGGGCCCCTCCAGGGAAATTAAGGGCAGCCCGCCTATGTCGACCAACCGTACCTTTGATGTATACAGCTCATAACCGTGCGGCAGTACGTTTACGCACATCCCGAGGCTCCGGCAGCGCCCCACAAAGGTCTGGAATTCGATTCCGGGCGTGTGCTCCAGCACGATGAGCTCATGTACGCTGTGCTCACGCATCACTTCCAAAACATCGATGGAGCTGAGCGTTTGCCGGTCCACATCAGAGGACACTCCTCTTGCCGGGCCGTCTGACGAGAGGTCGAGAATGCCAACCGTATCGTACAGCAGCTCGGGATGTCGGAGAATCTTGACGGCGAATTCCCGCGTGACACGGTCATTGCCGACCAGAACCACTCTTCGTGTTAACCAGCGGCGATGCCGGCTTCGGAGGAATTGATAGACTACCCCTCGGATCGCCATAAAACCCAGAAAGAGTAGCAATGTGAAATAGCCCAACAGCAGGCGGGAGTAGTAAACCTGATGAAGGTACGCAATACTCAGCACACAAGCCATCAAGAGCATAGTTGCGGTAGCAAGTCTGCTGAAGATGGCCAGCATCCGCCAGCCCCCATCGAAACCATCCAGACGCATCATGCGAAACAAGACTGTCCAGACAGCTACTCCGGTCAGAATCACTAGCTTGTAACCGCTGGGAGGATATGCCGCAAATGCACTGTAGCGAAGCCCGTAGCTTAGTCCAAGTGACAATACGACCCAAGTTACATCCAGCGCGAAGATACCTGGGATGATCCAACGTCGTTTCATTGTTTAGAACAGTTATGAACCCTGATCTCAGGGGTGAAAAGGGACAGCGTTGCGCCACGCCTCAGCTGCGGGCGAAGCTAAGCCGCTGAGCAACCTCGAACGCAACCCACTAAAAATCGAGTGAGTGACGCACAGGTGCAGGTCTTCAATGAACTGCATATTGTCGCAAGGGACGATCAGGCACAGGTGACAGATCTCCTTCAGCTTGCCACCACGAAATCCGGTCAGCCCGATGGTGTAGGCGCCGGCCGCCCGAGCCACCTTGAGACCATTGAGTACATTCGGCGAATTTCCACTGCCACTGATGGCAAGCACTACATCCCCTGGCCGCACAAAGTTCCGCAGTTGTTCTGCAAAGACGTCCTCGTAATTGGAGTCGTTGGCCCAGGCGGTTAGTATCGGAATGTTGTCAGTCAGCGACAGCACGCGAAACCTGCGGCTGCCGTTCATCGCTGTGCCTTTTCCGAGATCACAGGCAAAGTGGGACGCCAGAGCGGCACTGCCACCATTACCGAACAGATAGACCGCGCGCTCCTCTTCATATGCATGCAGGAGAGTGGTAGTGATCTGGTCAACAACGTGGTAGGGAAGACGCTTCAAGACTCTAGCCAGAGCGCAAAAGTAATCGGTCGCCGAATCGATCGGGGTTGGACTGGAGATGTTGACGACCTTATTCTCTGGCGCGATAACGCTGCTCATATGCGCTCCTTGAGCCCTGGTTTCCACTGGCCCTGTGAAGTACGTCTCTCCGGACGTGCCACTGTTACGCGCGGTTTGCAATGCCTCTAGATTAGTGGGGCGCTGAAAAAGCAAATCCTTGTATGGAGGCTGGTCGGAGCTAAGCGCCCCGCTGGATTACTCCGCGACTGCTCATTTCGTGGTATGCATCTGGAATGTTTGCAGGAATGCCCCCGATATCATAGATCCATCCGAGAAAGTCGTCCAGGACTTGCGAGAGGCCACACCGCGGGCTCCAGCCCAGTTTGGTGAGTTTGGCCGTACTGGAAACGCTGTGGCGGTTATCGCCTAACCGGTACTGGCCGGGGATGAGACGGCGCACTTGTGCTCCCAACTTGTGTGCAATGAGCTCCGCGTATTCCAAGACCGTCGTTCGCCTTTCGCTGCCAACGTTGAAGGCCTCGCCATTGGCACGCTCATCGCGGAGCACATGAAAGTTTGCATCGACAACGTCGTCGACGTGCACAAAGTCGCGGGTTTGTTTGCCGTCCTCGTAGATAATCAGTGGTTCCCCGGCAAGTGCCCGGGCAGAGAATATTCGGAGAATGCCGGAGTACTGATTGAAGAGCGACTGCCGCGGACCCTGCGTGATGGAATACCGCAAAGCCACGGTGGGTATGTGGTGGAGTTTTCCTAAGCCGAGTCCCATTTGTTCTCCGGCCAGCTTAGAAACGGCGTATTGGTTATAGGGATTGGGGTAAGCTTCGTTCAGCAACCGTGGCTGGCAGGGCTCGTGGCACTCGGCACAACGTACTTCCCAGTCCGCGCGCTGCAGTTGTTCCCGGGTACGGGAGCCGGCGAGGGAAAAACCATGCCTTTTACACTCATACTGCCCCTCGCCGTAAACCGCCTGCGAAGAAGCAATGATGATCTTTCGCGGCCGCCACCGGCGCTCCACCAATACTTCAAAAAGCAGCGCCGTGCTTACCGCGTTCACCATCAGAAACTTCGAAAAATCCAACATATAGTCCTGGTACGCCGCCTGGTGAGATACAACATCCACCTCGTTAAGGGCATGTTCCCAAGTGCGCCGGTCGGTGACGCTGCCTTCAAGAAACTCGGCCTCGCGGCGAACATAATTCGGCAGTCCCTGCGGATGGACCCGTCTATCCAGGTAATCCACAATCCGCACTTCGTATCCCTCACGGAGAAAACGGTCGACCACATGGGAACCAATAAAGCCGGCACCGCCGGTTACCAAAGCGCGCACTCAATCACCTCTCGACACGCATCAGAATTCCGAGCAGGCGTGCACTAACCATCTAGTAGGCGCCACGACCTTGCAGTACGACCAGGACTGTTCGGAACATGATCTTCAAATCCAACCCAAGCGACCAGTGATCGATGTAATCCAAGTCCATGCGGACCCACTCGTCAAAATCGGAAATGTCGGCGCGACCTTGTACTTGCCACAAGCAGGTCAGGCCTGGAATGACAGCCAGCTTTCTCTTCTGCCAACGCTGAAATCTCTCGTATTCGGAAACCAGCGGCGGGCGCGGCCCGACCAGACTCATGTCTCCGAGCAGCACTGACCACAACTGTGGCAATTCATCCAGGCTGTACTTGCGTAGAAAATGACCGGCCCGGGTAATGCGTGGGTCGTTCCGCATCTTGAACACGGGTCCCCGCATTTCATTGTGTTGCAGCAACTCACGCTTGAGTCGATCGGCATCATGGACCATCGTGCGGAACTTCCAACTATGAAACGGCTGGCCATCCTTTCCCACCACTTTCCACTGGTACAGGATAGGGCTCCCGTCGCGAATCCAGATTACTGCTGCAATTGCCAGCATCACGGGGCTGGCGACAATCGCTAGGATTGTGCCCAGGAATAGATCGACCAAGCGCTTGATCGCGTCGCGCCACCCCTGCCGCAAGTTCCCCGGCTCTTGCGATCCGGTTGATCCACGCTGGCCATGCAAATTGCGCCTCCCCGCTCGTGTCTTCAAAGAAGTCGTTCCCGCAGGACGCGATACACCAACCACGGATTAGTAGCGAGATACCGCTTCCACAAATTCTTTGGGTCTTGAGCCAGGCGGTAGATCCATTCCGCCCCGTGACGAACCCAAGGAGGAGCGTCTTTCTTCAACCCGGCCAACACATCAAAGCTGCCGCCGACCCCCATGGCTACCTTCACTGCAAGATCATCACGGTGCCTCTCGATCCACAGCTCCTGTCGCGGGCTCCCCATGGCGACAAATAGAACCGCTGCTCCCGAGCGGTTTATCCGGCTTACGATCTTTGATTCCTGGCGCGGTTCGAAGTAACCGGGTGCCATGCCTGCAATGAGCATGCGGGGATGTGCCGCAGCCATTCGCGATCGCATCATTTCAAGCACCGGTGGCCTTGCGCCCAGAAAGTAGACCAGAACGCGCTCCCTCTCCAGCCAAGGGAGTAGCGCTTTCAGAAGCATGATTCCGCCTACATGGGCTTTCAAAGGCCTGTTCAATGCGCGGCATGCCCAAACCACGGCGTATTCCGGGATGACCAGCTCCGCACATTGCAGGATGTCTCGCACTTCTGCACCGTGCTCGGCCAGCCAGAGCTTGTTTGCATTGATGGCAACGACGTGGTGTAGACCCTCTTCTTGCAGGAACCGAGCGACCAACGACAGAGCCTCCGGGATATCAATATTGTCCACTGGATAACCCAAGAGGTGGCGGCGCAAGCGTGGCTGCATAGTAAGATCACGATTGTTCGCGCGGAATTCAAGCGGTTCACTTACAGGCGCCCGTGCCAAAGTTGAATGGTTCAGGTGCAAAAGCACGACCTTCTCGCCAAAGTGGCGCATACTCAACTACAGATAACTTTAAAGAAAGGAATACCTCGCGTGGCCTTACGCGTGTCAACTACGAGCTGCGCCGCTTGGCGATGTGCTCATAGTTGTAATCGCAATGGTCGGTCACTATGAGAACACAATCATATTGAGAGAGATTTTCCAGTGCCACGCATTTCATCTGCAGATCATACTTGCGTCCATGCCCAACAAAGGGGGTCAGAGCTCTGGAGACGGGGCAAAATCACTGGTCGCGATGTCTCACACGAAGGCTGCAATATTTTCTGTCTTGGCGCTCTGAAATAAAGCGCTGTTGCACAATTGTGGAGTGGAGTGACTGTTTTGCAACGTTAATGAACGGGCTCGATGTCATAGCCACGCAGGTTCAAGGTCAAAGATCGCTGAATCAGACTGACTGAGACTACCAGCTTGTCCTCGCCGTCGCGACTGACGAAAACTCCCTCCAACCCATCCATGCACCCACCGCGAATCCTGATTCGTTGTCCCGCTTTCAGGAATGCGCAGGGGGAGAATGTCGCGTTGGAGGACACCAGGATACGTAAGGAATCGATTTCGGCATCCGGAACCGGAACGGGTTCATTGGTGCCCAACAGGCGAATCATGCGCGGCGTCCGGGCCACGGCCTGCCGGAACGCCGCCGAGGCCACTCCCTGCACGAATGCGTAGCAGGGGAATACCGGTACTTCGATGAGCTTTCTTCGATCGCTCCATTGATGCCGCTCCATTTTGAGTGGCAAGAAAGTTGGGATTCCCTTGAGCTGCAGCTCTGCTACAACCTTCTTCTCGTTCTGCGGGTATGTCTGGATGGCGTACCAATTCATTCGCTCCGCCAGGACGGGTACTCCAGTTTCACATACGCATTCAGTGCCACCAGTGGTCATAGCTCCGTCCTCCGAGCCCCACCAGCCCGGTCTCCCAAAACAAAGTGACCAGTATCGGCGGAGTTCATTCTTGTACCCCGAATCCGCTACGGCCGACTAATACATGTGTAGCAATCGTCTGTGCTCGAAGAGCTGAAATGCGCTGCTGCTTGCAATCCAGTCCAAAAGTGAGCCACAGAATGTGACTGGGATGACGCATTCTCAGGTAATACTCAATCCACTTCAAGATTCGGAAACTCCCAGAGACTGGAATACTAATGGGGACATTCCCGCCGGACCGTAATGAGGACCGCTGTAGCCATAATGCCCCTAGGGCGAAAGGATTTATCTGCACACGGAGTTTGGGGCGACATGACAGCAGGTGAACACATACCGAACGAAGCTTGGTGTTAAGCACACACTACCGGCATATGCATTGAATCCAGATGAGCAATGGAAATTGCAGCAGGCGCAAAGCAAAGAAACAGAACCGCGGCGACGATTGTTCAAGATGCTTCCGGATGCATTTTGTTCAGCCGCCATCCCTTGAGGCTCATGTCTCCCGTGACATGGAAGGTGAATTGTGGATCGAAGCCAAACAAGTAAGACTGGCCGCGATTAGTGCTGCCACATGCTCAAGAGCCAGATAGTTGTAGCAAGTAATCGGTAGGGCACACTCGGCGTCCGTCCGGCAAGCTCATAGAGAATGCGTGGCCTGTAGATAATTACGAAAAGTGAGCAAGGTCAGGCGATTGCCTATGGTAACCGTTCCGTGCTCCGCAGACGTTCCTAGTGAACGCAACTTGCACGCAGGCGGAAAGTGCCACCGGCCAGACGAAAACTGCTGTTGCAAAGAGGTGCCTCAGCGGCGACATTTGAATGAGTTTTTCATGGGATTTGGCACGCTATAATTCAGTGTCTATGTCCACCCCAGCAGCCCAACTAGCCCAGCAGCACTGGAATGAAACACCTCTTTTCCTAAGCGAAAGCGAACGTTACGGAATCTATCCGTGGCTGCCGAGAGCAGCTGAGTTCTCTGAA